>Ga0116186_1002400_pt1 | contig 17027 bp, 18 predicted proteins | sample AD_JPNNA4_MetaG_FD_89806 | JGI IMG/M metagenome (GOLD analysis project Ga0116186, IMG submission 89806) | Active sludge microbial communities of municipal wastewater-treating anaerobic digesters from Japan - AD_JPNNA4_MetaG | ecosystem: Engineered > Bioreactor > Anaerobic > Digestate | place...
CTTTTATCTTATTGAAATATAAGGATAAAAAATTGATATTCCCTATGGCAGCGCAAGCCGTAAATCAACTTTCTATTCTTTGTTTGCAATGAAACGTGCAAACCACTGAATGAAACGTTGAAATTAAAACAAAGTTGCTGGCCGGTTCGGATGAGAAGACTTTATACACGGAATCTTATTTCTCATTGACAGTGAAAACGATAAAGATTAAATTATTATCAGTAGTATGCTTGTTAATCTGTTAATCCTTTAACCAAACTGTCAAATTTTTGGTGTGCATCGTGAAAAGGCGTTTTTATCATTTGCCTGTTTTACGGTTTCCGCGAAGGTACTTGTACCTTTTTGTGAATCCATCATTTTACCTGAATGATTCCCGACAATTAATTTTACCGGCAAATAATTCCACCTGATGCACTGAAAGGAGGTAAAAAGATGCCCGGCATTAAGAATGAAAGAAGAAGGGAAAGGCGGTTGGAGGATTTCAACGAAATAACTTTATCTGTAATTTCTGAAGAAAAATATCTTCCGGAAGATAAAATTTTCTATAATTACAGCAGGGACATTTCTGAGTCCGGTGTGAGAATTTACACCGATAGTTTTTTACCGGTTGATACATTGCTCAGGATAGAAATGAAATTAAAAAATTTTCGTCACATGATCACCACGCCGGGCAAGGTAAAATGGGTGAAAATCATCTCTTCCGGCGGGTACTGTGAGGCTGGCGTTGAATTCCTCAACACACCGGCCAGGGCGATGAATACGCTTGATATTTATAACTCGTGGATGAGTATGCTTTATCCGGCTTAGGCACGCGCCGATAGAAGAGGGAGCAAGATATGAAAAGGACCTGGCGGCAGTTGTCAAAGAGGGGGCGTCCCCGGAGGCATCCGTCTTCTATCGGAGTTTTCTGCATGTTGTTCAATCAGGGGGAATCATTGATTGATTGATTGATTGATTCAACAAAATGTTTTGCTCAAATAGAAGGAGGTTAATATGCCTGACATGATGAACGAAAGACGAAGAGAGAGAAGACTCGATGCGTTTCACGATATCACGATATCCGTTATCTCCGCCGTAAACGATCTTCCGAATCATCCGATTTTCTATAATTATTGTGATGATATTTCCGCGTCCGGTACCAGAATTCACGCCAATCGTTTTTTACCTGTCGATACGTTGCTCCAATTGGATATCATATTTGAAAATATGCAACAAATGTTGACGACAAGGGCAAAAGTAAAATGGTCGAAAGTTGTCAATCGCGACAGATCTTGCGAGGCGGGTGTGCAATTCTCTCCACCCAGTGTCATTACCCATATACATATGATGCCTCTCCCCTATTTATATGCGGAGGCGATGAGACATCTATATGCATGACCGCAATCAGACAAGGTAATCTTTTCAAATCAAAGGAGGCAAAAACGGTATCTTATTGAAGCATCCTGATAAATCATTGAAAATGGTTTCTTTCCATGTCCTCTTGCAATCTGTTTTTTCACGTATTACTGTTTAGGCTAAAAAGGCAATCGTTATGGACTGGAAAAATTGGAAACCATTTCAATCTAAAGAAGTAAAAGACATCTGCAACCATCTGACGGAACAGGAAAAGACGGAGTTTGAATCCTTTTTGAAAATAACCGGCCTGATGTTTGCGATTTTTATTGTCTTCCCAATCACCTTCGGAATCCTGATTATCATACCGTCGAAATCTTCTTTTCTAATCAGTGTTTTTATCATCTGGATCAGCATGGGAACGATTATTCTTCTGTACAGATACAAAAAATTCAAAAAGCTGCTTTGCTCAACACTTTGGGCAAAATCTCAAAATTACACTCCGGACAAGATATAGGGATGACAACCGGACTCCCTAAACAAAAAGCGGGAAATATCCGCATAGATATTTCCCGCCGACAATGTCTCAATTTTAACAGGGCGATGAACTGACCTTACCAGGCTTCAGGAAACGCCATGTTGGTAAAAGTGTCTTCCAGTTTGACCTTGTGACCTCTTTCCATGGCCGCCAGGGACTGGAACATCTTTTTCTGTTCAGCATCGGTGCTGCAATTGGCCATTTCCGTGTACATGTCCATGGCTTCCTGTTCATTCTTAACCGCCAGCGCAATGGCATCCGACGGTTTCATGCTTAAACTGAGTTTGGGTTTCTCAAGAGATTCCGCAACTTTATAATCTTTTGTTTCATCAAAGTGCATCTGGGTCTTGCCCGAGGTCAGACCTTCCAGAAACTTGCGATGCTTGGCTTCTTCATCGGCCAACTCCGCAAAGATTTTCTTCAAACCGGCATCTTTTGATTTATCGGCAACTCCTTTATAAAAATCATAAGCTTCAATTTCATTGGAAATAGCGAAAGTAATTATTTTTTTGAATTCATCCGTTTTCATACCAAACCTCCATTATAATAACCTTTAAATGAATATCCACACTGCCTTGTCATCTGGCTTTGAGATATACCTTAAATGGCTGACAGCGTCAAAACATTTATTGTGAGACTCAAATTTTAACGAGACCTGGGTTTCAGAAACAAAGTGTGCTGAAACCTGCAGCGGAATAGTTTCCAAAGTTTGCTTTGGGGTTCATACCAGTGATCTGCTTTTGATCGCCGATGAAGCAGCGCAACGTTGTTTCCCTTTTGTGTCGCACGTGCAGAGGTCAATTTCCCTTGTCGGAATCAGTCCCAGATCGGCAATCATTTCATGGTCGAGCTTGCTGTTTCTCTCCGTGGCGTTCAGATCATTTCCGGTCATCAGTGAATTGGCGCCGGCGATAATGCCCAGCGGCAGGAGCTGTCTCAAATTATTTTTCCTGCCGCCGCACAGTTTGATGTCTTTATCCGGCAGCATGAACCGGAAAACAGCAACCGTCATGAGAATTTCCATCGGCGACAGCGTTTGTGCGCGGTCCCGCTTATTTTCACTGCCGGAATCGATCATATTGATGGAAACGGCATCCACATTAAGCTTACGCAGAACTTCCGCCGATTGAATGCGTTGTGTGAAGGTCTCACCGATGCCGAAAGAAACACCGGCGCAAACAGACAAACCGGCAGCCTTCACGGCATTCATCATTGCCCGGTCTTCTTTGCCGTCGTTTTGCAAATGGTGACAATAGCGTAAAAGTCCAACAGCCTTCAGTTGTGCGGCCTGATTCGCATCGATCATGCCGGCAGCCAGGCAGGGCTTGATGCCCGATTTGTTGATTGCCGGGATAATCTGGCAAATATTCTTCCACGCCTTTTTCGTTTTCAAACCTTCAGAACCGGTGATGATGCTGAAAAACTCCGCGCCGTTTTTCTTCGCCTGAACGGCTTCCGCAAGAACCTGTCTGGCGGTTTTAATTTTTTGCGCAGAGACATGATCGGGATTGGAATGAAAGGAAGCGCGGGATGTGCACTCCTGCGTACATTTTGCCGATATCAAGTGAGTCATACCGCAAAGAATAATGTCTTTGCCCTTGAAATGTTCACGGATTTCGGATGCCGCGGCCAGCACACGATAGGGATTGCCGGTACCTTCAACAAAAAGTTCGAGCGCCTCGGAGGTGCTGACATTTTTTTTCTTAATCGATTTTTCTTTTAACTTTTCGATAAAATCCATTTATTGTCTTACCTTTCTCAATGCTGGAATTTCATAGTTAAAAAAGAATGGCTTGTCAATTCGTAAATCAGAGTAGCCCTTGTTCCGCAACCTGCTTATATTATTCAGCTTGAATATTTCATGGTTGTGGTGTTTCATCATTCCAGGAACGACGTGACACAAGATGACAAGTGTAACACCGTATGACGTGGACGTGGAACGATTCAATCACGATAGATAGGAATTGAAAATTATCTCGTAATCCTAATGGTAGTGTCCAACTTTTAGAAAAGAAAGAATGGAAATTTAAAAATGACTTCTGAAAATATTCCTGTGATTATCGGCGCAGGCCAGGTGACAAGAAAGGAAGCTTCGTCCGTTATGGGCGGTTCACCGGTGGATCTGATGGCCGAGGCCGTGAAGGTTGCGGCGGCAGATGGCGGTTTGACACTGCAATGTCTTCAAAAGGCTGACCTGCTGATCACCACGTCGCTTTTTTCCGATGACGGAATCATCAATCCACCGGGGTGCGTGGCCGATAAACTTCATCTTCCCGATACGCGATGCATGATTTCCGGATTTGGCGGAATCATGCCTCACGCCATGCTGCACCATGCCATGAAAGCGATTGCCGGAAACAAAGCCGCTCTGGTGGTTCTGACCGGTGCGGAAGCTCAGCACACCATGCAGCAGGCGAAAAGGTCCAAAACTTTTACCGGATGGAATCTAACGTCCGGCCGGCCCTGCCTTGCGCCGCTGTCTCCATTGGGACTGTTTGATGGAGCCTGCGAAACAGAACATCTTCACGGTCTTTCCCTTCCTGCTACGGTTTATCCCATGCTGGAAAACGCCCTTCGCCGGTGTTATGGCCGCACGATTGCAGATCATACGCAGAAAATAGGCAGATTGATGAGCCGTCTTTCCCAAGTGGCAGCGAAAAACCCCCGGGCATGGTTTCAGCAATCATTCTCACCGGAGGAAATCATTACCGTTTCCGAGACCAACCGCAACACCGCTTTCCCTTATACCAAAAGGATGAACGCCATGCTTTTGGTAAACCAGGCTGCCGCCCTCATTGTCACTTCGGAAAAACAGGCCCGGCTGATGGGCATTGATCCGTCAAAATGGGTGTATGTCCACGGCTATGCCGAGGCCAATGATCACTGGCATATCCTGGAAAGAGAAGCCTACGGATTTTCCCCGGCCATTGAGATCGTAGGCCGGACCGCCTTGGTACAAGCCGGCGTAGCGATAGAGGACATTGATTTCTTCGATCTCTACAGTTGCTTTCCGGTTGCCATTCAGGTGACCCGGGATATGTTGGGTATTCCCGAAAATGATAACCGGCCGCTTACCGTTACCGGAGGACTTCCCTATTTCGGCGGGCCGGGGAATAACTATGTCATGCATTCCATGGCGCAAATGGTTGAGGTTTTGCGTCAGCATCCCGGCAAGACAGGACTTGTCACGGGAAATTCTTTTTACATGACCAAGCATGCTGCGGCAGTGTGCGCTACCAGACCTCCGAAAGACAATACGGCGGCAACAGCCGATGGGAGTCTTTGCCAGCAGGCGGTTGACCAGAGGCCGAAACATGAAATTAATCCGACACCCTCGGGCCGGGCAACGGTGGAAACCTATACCGTGATTTACGACCGGAATAACATGCCGGCCAAGGGTGTTATCATCGGAAAAGAAGAAAACGGAAAACGTTTCGTCGCTTTTACGCCTTCCGATCAATCTCTGTTTTCAGCAATGATAAAGGAAGACTTTTGCGGGATCAGTGGCCGGGTCGTTTCCAAAGACAAGGTAAATACCTTCACCCCGGACTGAAAATCAGTGACGCTGACGTCAGAACCTTTCAATCGACATATAGAGTGAAGTACTGCCGGAAAAATTTTAAAGCTGGATCAAGGAAACACCATCTATCAATTTATTGTTTAAGATATTTTTGATGCCTATTTCCCGGAGCGCTTGAATAATTCACGAAAACTTTGCAGATCCAGCATCAGGAATCCTGCATGCAGATAGCACGCAAAAAGCCACAGGGGGATGTTGAAGATATTCGTGTAGTGATAGTCAAAATATCCCAGTTTGGATGTTGCTCCTTCCCAGAAACAGCCCAAGAATCCCATGATCAGGCATGCCTTTATCGCTGTATTGCGATTCTCGTGTGTGAAGAGAATGCGCGCGACCCAGATGGCAAGTACAATCCAGAAATAGATCACGGGATGAGCATTCCCCATCATTCCCGAACCGAAATAAGCCAGGGTACACACCAAGGCATTAGCGGCTAAAATAATATAACTCGGATTGTCCCGCCACGCGTTTGCAAACGGCCGCGTGGCGAAGAAAAAGCCTGTTGTAGCGCACAGAAATATGGGAAATGTCCATGCGGATTGACCCTGGAACAAAACATTCAGCGGCTGCCAGTGGTAAACAAGAATATTATGGTCGATGTGAAAGAATTTATCGCACAACGTGAACCAGACGGCTGCGCCAATGATACCTGTAACTGTGAATATATCGTGTAGTTTCATATTATCCTCATGCTCTGTTACTGGTGCGTGCTATGATTTCATCCTGTAATTCGGGCGACAGTTCACTGAAATATACGGAATAACCGGATATCCTGACCAGCAGGAAAGGATACTGGTCTGGATTTTCTTTGGCCTTACGAAGGACGGTGCTATCCAGCACGTTGAGTTGAACCTGCATGCCGCCGCGTTTGAAGTAGACGTTAATAAGGGAGGCGAGCATGTTGCGTCCTTGTTCATCGTTTAGAGAATTGGCTTCGAATTTCAGATTGAAATTGATGCCATTGGCTATCTGCCGGTAGTCAATAGTGTTCATGGAATTAATCAGAGCCGTGACGCCGCTTCTATCCATACCATTTTGCGGGGCCATGCCGGAAGGAAAGGAGCCTCCTTTTGGTCTGCCGCAGGGAAGTGCCCCCGTGTTTTTGCCGAAATGTACATGCGCAGTGTTGGAATAAATTCCTGCCTGATACTGGCCGCCGCGTGTATTTTTCCCCTGGGCGCGCACAATACGCGCGTATTCATTCACAACAAAGCGCGTCCAATAATCGGCGGACTCGTCGTTGTTGCCGAACTTCGGAGCCTTTCGCATCAATGCGAACCAGTAGGGATCGGCATCGCGCGCGGAAAGCACGTCTCGCAGGCGGACGAGAGATATTTTTTTCTCCTGAAACACCAGGCGTTCGATGGCGCAAAGCGAGTCACCGGCCGTGGACATCCCGACGCCCTGCACGCCCGGGGAATTATATTTCGCCCCGCCGTTGGTTGAGCAGATGCCGGAAGCAAGGCATCCGTCTATAAAAAGACTGGTGAGAGGGGTGGGGTGATATACGGCGTGAGCACGGCCGACGGCGTTGAGATCGCTTACCATCCGGCCGACCAGATATTCAAGCTGCTTTGTGAAAGCTGCTGCGACATCATCCATCGTTTGCATTTCTTCTACTGGCGCGGTTTTCGCCCCGGTACGCAGCATGGAACCAAAGCGCCTGCCCTGGTTAAGAGCGTATTCCATGGCGATAGGCACGTTTAAAATGGCAGCATCGGTTGATCCTATTGTCTTGCCCGGCGCCACCGGTTCAACGCAACCGATTGCCACGTAATCGCGCGCGTCATCCGGGTCGTATCCGGCGCTTATCATCGTCGGAACGATTATCTCGTCATTAAAAAGCGACGGCGAACTGCTGCCATTGGCGAGTGCGGTGTGTATGGCTTGTATAAAATCCCCGGGAGTTCCAGCGTGTATCCGTGCGTGAAAATTCGGCTGACGCATGCGGAGTTCATCGGCAATGCTAAGCAGCATATAGCTCAAATCATTTGTGGCGTCTTTTCCATCACGGTCGGTTCCGCCCATCGTGACCACCTGCCAACTGGTCATGCCGCCTGCCATGTTCGTTATGCTTTGGGAAAGCACGGGTATGGTTTCGCAGAGCTTTATGCAGAATGCCGCGAGGAGTTCACGTGCCTCTTCAGGGGTGAGGATACCCGCCTCAATGTCGCGCCGGTAGTAGGGGTATAAAATCTGGTCAACGCGGCCCGGGCATATTGTTTCGCCTATGTATTCCTGGAAAATGGCAATGTGCAAAAAGAAAAGGGCCTGAATGGCTTCGCGGAACGTGCGCGCGCCACGCCGCGGGACATGACGGCATATGTCTTCAATAGCGAGCAAGTCTGCCCGGCGCGCGGGGTCATTCGCGCTGTCAGCAAGTTTCCGCGCGCAATCTGCATATCGCTCACCGAAAAGGGCAAGGGTCTCGACGCAAATCGTCACAGCCTCGTAAAAGGCTTCTTTTTCAGGATCGGTATTTGCTGACTTGTATTTTTCAATTTCCTTTTTAATCGCGTCTGTCCCAAGAGCGATGAGTTTGGCATGGTCAGGCGCAAGATGTGAAATACCGCTCACCTCGTAAATGTAGTAATCTTTTGCGCGCAGTTGCTCCCAGGAAAATCTTACGCGATCAAATATGTTGGGAAAAGCTTTGGTAACGATAAATCTGTTGAGCCAGAAAGGCAGTATCCGGGCAAGTTTAATTTGGTCTTTTAAGGAGATTCGCAGCGGATTGACCGCTCGCCTCGAATAGGAGAAAATTTCGAGCAAAACCGGAACGCCATGCAGTTCGGGATAAATGATCCCTCCCACCCTGAGAGAAGTATAGTTGCCGACGATCAGCTCGTCGGGATAAATGTTGACGCTTTTGTTTAGAAGAACGTGGCGCAATGCTTCGGCCATTTGTACTATTGTCGGTTTGCGTCGGTTTTTTCTGTTTTTGAAATATTCCGTCCATAAAAGTGCCCGCTCGGTACAGATGCCCCTTGGGTATTCCTGAACCTGAGATTTAAGACGCATGATCCGGTCATAACCACCGATGGTTTTACCTGCTGACTCCTGCATTAAAGAACCCTTTAAAAAAGATTATCATTTAATTGGTAATACCAATTATGATAAAATGAGGCTATATGTCAAGAATTATTTTGAAATTCTATATAAAATGTGATATTGGTAATACCAGATTACAGAAAACAAAAATTAAATGATGGAGATAATCAGATATGGATCAGAAACTTTCCAACAAGATAATCCGGGATATCAAGCAGAAAATATTATCGGGTAAACTGCGTACCGGTGACCGCCTGCCCGCAGAACGGGAACTGGCTGAACAGTACAAGGTCAGCAGGATAACCATTCGCAACGCCATTTCCAGGCTGGTTTATCTGGGATTTATGCAGACATTGCCGCAAAGCGGCACGTTCATTACCGATTTTAAAAAAGAGGCATCTCTGGAATTACTCGTGGATATCATTTCCAGTAACGAGGAAGTTGACAAATCCATCCTCATTGAACTTCTGGAGCTCAGAAGGGTATTTGAAACCTACTGTGCCGGCCGTGCGGTGATGCGGATGACGGAGGAAGACCGCGCAGCGTTGAAAGACATGATTAACAGTCTGATCGCGCAAAAGAAGAAACCGGAGCAATTGGCGGACATTGATTATAAAATTCATTCTTTGTTGATGGAACTAGCCGGAAACAACGTGCTTCGCCTCCTATTCAATTCTTTTAAGCCGGTTTACCAATTTTATCTTAAAACCTTTTATTCTATTCCCCAAAACGTCACAGGAATTATTCCCTATTATGAACGTTTCTATAACGCCGCCGAACTGCGAGATGATCGCATTGCAACCTTTGTCATGGGGGAGCTCCTGGATTACGCAGAACAGGCTACGGTCAGGCTGATTGAGAAATTGCCGTCTATAAAACTGAAATAGCACAACCCTCTGCGCTTGGTTATCATAGGCGCAGTGACCATGCATCCAGCCCGGACTGATAGCGCAAAAGATAGACCTTTCCGTCAGCGGCCCTGACCTTGAAATAGTCCATGACAGGACGGCTGCTGTCCAGGCCGCCTTCGTACCAGCGATCGACGATTTCCCGTATTTCCCGCCGCTCTCCCTGACAAGTAAAAGCAACCGGCCGTTCGTTTGCCTTAAAACCGCTGTAACACTCCACTTGAATTTCTTGATAGTCTCCTTTAGTTAACATAGAACATTGAACGTAGAACGTTATCTCTTTATCACGTCAGCTTGACCATCTTGGGCTTTACGAGCTTTTCAAAGTCCAGGAAAGACATCTCGACCAGCTCCGAATGCGAACAGGCATTGAAAAAGATTTCATCATCATCCCTCAAATGCTCATCCGCGTAGACCTCCATGCCATACAGGTTACCGAAAGGAGGCATGGCGCCGAGTTCACAATCCGGAAACATATCCTTGAATTGCCCTTCGGTGGCGAGTTCGATCTTTTTTGCGCCGATTGCTTTTCGGAAATGATCGAAGTTGACGGAACGGTTGGCCGGCAGAACCGCCATGGCCATCTTCCCATCAATGAGAACGATAACGGTTTTTGCCACCTTCCTTCCACTGATGTGCAGAGACTGGGCAATCTCATGGGCCGTATAAGCCACTGAATGCGTAAGCTTCACATACTTGACAGCCTGGCTGTCCAGAAACTCTTTTAATTTTCTTGCTGGCATAAGCGACCTCCTTTAAATTTATTGACGGGGTTAAACGTTTCCGAAAGGTAACCATTCAAGGGAGCAGGATCACATTTTTTCAACAGGAGGGAGAATAAACAACATCTGTCTGGAACTTTTTGTTAATAATACCACTTTCGGAGGATTGATACAAAAGGGAATTTTTTTCTCCTCTTCACCGTCAATTCAGTCCAGCACCGTCAGATCCAACGGCGTTTTGCAGAGCATTTCTCCGCCGTTCTTTGTCACCAGAACCGGACATTCCAGCCTCATGCCGCAGACGCCGGGCACGGTCATGGCGAGGAATGCCACTTCGACAACGTTTTCCTCAAGAACGACATCGCGGAATTCATCATTGTTGACGATAGCCGGATACCATTCATGGCCGAACACGCCCAGTCCGTGACCGAAAGAAGGAATCGTGTACTGAGCGTAACCGAGTTCAGTAAGTTTATCCATAACCGCCTTGCAGACATCACCCACCTTGTTCCCCGCCTTGAAATTACGAACAATCGTTTCCGCCGTTGCCAGATAGGCGTCTGCCAGTTTTTGCTGTTCGGGGGACGGCTTGCCGATAATGAAATTATGGGCCAGATCCGAGGGATATAACTGATAAAGCGGGTGCAGATCCACGATGAGATTTTCTCCGCTCTGCAATATTTTTTGCGTGGGCTGAGTCGTACCGTTCATGGCATACGTCGCCCTGTATCCGGAGGCGACTTCCGACGATCCGGTAACTGCCCAGTGATATTCACTGCCGAGACGGCGCAGTTCCATTTCACCGATGCCGGCTATTTGAGCCTCCGTCATGCCGATGTCCAGCGAAGCCTTCACGCAATCCATGGCGGCGTCTGCTATGGCGGCGGTCTGACGCAGCAGCTTGATTTCGCCCGGCTCCTTGATGTAGCAGGCCCGGTCCACGATGTTGATCGCATTGACAAAGGCTGCCTGCGGCAGCGCATTTTTCAGCAATTCGTATTCCGTGGCAAACAGATATCCCGTATTCCCGCGGGGAGAATGGCCCAGCTCCACGCCGATTCTTCCCTTTTCCGCGCCATGCTGTTTGATGGAGTGGATGATAAGATCCATCAGATCCATGCCCGGCAGTGGAGCGTACGGTGAAATGTTGCTAAGCCAGGACTCATTTTTCAATCGTTCACAATCGAGCAGCATGGAAATCAAACCGGCATCTCCGTCTTTCGATACAATAACCGCGCTTCTCCAGGGGATGAAAGCGCCGGCCACGTAACTCAGACTGACCGTTCGCGTGCCCACGAAAAGATCGAGATTGGATTTCTTCATTTCTGCCTGTATTTTTTTTATGCGCCCGGCATAATCGATATATGCATTCATAATGACCTCCGCTTCTTTAATATTTGATCACGGGTATGAACCCCAGGTCAAGTCCTGGACCCTAATTCCGCAGCAAGCCGTGGGGTATCATACCCTCCGCGTTGCGGGATTGTTCGACTTACAAATTTCAATTCACTTCGTTTTTGAAATTTGAGTCTCACAATGAAAATTATTTTCGTCGGTAATCAGTATAGGCCTGTTATCAGAGTTAGTCAAGACGACCCGGATGAACATTGTGTGACAATGAAGCCGGCAATATCAGCCGACGTGACACTCTTTAAGCGCGAGAAGAACGAAGCGCGAAACGCCAATCATAGTGAGCCCCGCTGAGAACGAGTACAACGAAATAATGAAACCCAAGTTTCAGAAGTGAAGCGCACTGCAACTTGCAGGTTGAATTATCACCTATGGTGATTCGAAGCGTTGGACGAACTATCCAAGAGCCGTAGGCTATTGGAAACCATCCAAGAACTTTGCTAATAAAAATTATCCCAGGCACGCAGTGCCAGGGGGCACCATTCACTATTTGATAAGCGGCACGCCCGATTGGCGGACCATCCTCTTCCAAAACATGGAGGTCATGACAGACGCAGTCTTCGTGATTTTCTTCATTTGTTCCATCATGGCTTTTTCATGGGCTGCCGAGTCCCGGAATGCCGCAAGAGAAATTTCAGACAATAAAGGATTTGTGCTGTCCCATGTATGCGCGGGCAGTTCGGCTGTCCATCGGGCTTCCGACTCCGGAATGTATTTCTGCACGAGGGGCAAAACGTCTGTATAGCGCAACATCGCGTTGACATGAAAGGCCTCGTGCCTCCACCAGAAAGATTGATCGGAATAACAGCCCTCCCCATGACCCAGATCCGCAAAAGGCGCGGCAGGAATAAACGGTTTGAATGCCGTCAGACACGGGGCAGACCCTCCGGTGACAAATATCCTGAATTTGTCGTCCGGATGCAATTCAACAACCAGCGAACCCGTCGTCTGGGATTTTCTGATCAGCGGATCGGAGGCATGCATACACACATCGCGGTTGAAACCTTTCGCCGGCATTTCAGCATTGTGATTTCTCAGCATGGCAAAAACATCGGTCACGCCGAGCTTACCCTTGGCGTTGAGGATGGAAGACCGGTTGCGTTCCCTGCGAAAAGCGCTTCCCGCGAAATACGTGATCAACGGATCGCTGAATTTGCTGAAATCCGTGCCTGCCTTCAATGACGACGCGTGCCAGTCGTTGGCAATGGTAATCCCATTGGAAATTTCGGCGTGATCGCTCAGACGCATAAGCGCGTATTCCCGTCCTGCCGTTTCCAGCTTGATGATGCCCTGCCTGTCCATGATGATAAAGGAGTTCATATAGGTGAAGCCCTTGTCGCGGTATCCGCACGCGCCCGCCTGCCCGTACTGCTTCAAAAGCCCGATAATCGTCTGCGCCGCTTCTTCCGCATTCGCGCTCCTTTCCAGAGCCAGACGCAAAAGATCCATGCCGATGAGCCCGGGAGTTTTCTCCGGTTTAATTTTGGTAAACAGGGCCTCATTTCCAATCGCCACACCTTTTTCGTTTACGCCCATCTCCGCGCCCCACATCCAGAAAGGCTTGGAAAGAACCGTGGCAAAGGTTTTACCGGCCTGAGGAATGGCAATGTAGGTGCATTGCAGTGTTTCGCTTGCAGAATACGTTTTTGACGGCACGGACACAACAAGCTGTGTTTCGTCGGCTTCGCGGTCCGAGTTCTTGCCGAAGATGCTGATGCCGGAGCCGGTGAGTTCCGGACCGATTCCACACGTATCGCACATAAACCCCTCCTACTAGTAAGTTAATGTACCGTTTCAATTTCATTTCGACCGCAGGGAGAAATCTATTTAATGATGTTAAAGATTTCTCAGCCACTCCGCTCCTTCGAAATGACATCATTATTTATGAAGGCAGAAATTATACAACCACCAGTATCTGTATATCACACACATTCGTATACGTTGGTCCCGTCTTATAAAGATCCCCCGTGTTACTGAAAAAATGATACGCGTCGTTTTCCGCAAGCGAAGCCGAAGCCTGTGCCGATATCGCCTTCATTTTCTCCATGAGTGCAGGCGTCACAAAAGCGCCTGCCGCATCCGTGGGCCCGTCACTGCCATCGGTGCCGGCGGATAAAAAGAAGATGTTGGAAGCATTCGGTTTTATCCGGTGAAGTTCAACGGCGAACGCCAGCGACAGCTCCTGATTTCTGCCGCCCTTCCCTTTGCCCTTGATCGTTACCGTTGTTTCCCCCCCGGCGATAAGCGCGGCCGGTTTGGCCATAACGGATTTGTCCGAAGCCATATCTTCGGCAAGTCGTGCGAAACATGCCCCGGCCTCCGCTGCCTCTCCGGCCAGCGTCGTGCTGATGATGCGCGCATGATATCCCAGCCGTTCTGCTGTTTTCCGCGCCGCGCGGCAGGCCAGCGTGTTGTTTCCCAGAATGATATTATCGGTACGGCGAAAAACGGGATCGCCCGGTTTCGGTGTCTCCGGAACCTTCCCCTGTGCTCCCCTGTCAAGATGATCCCTGACAGCCCGCGGTAATTTATCTTCCAGATTGTATTTCCGGACGATCGAGAGCGCATCCTGAAAGGTGGTGAAATCGGGCGCCGTAATGCCGGAAGCGATGGTGTCAATTCTGTCGCCCGTCACATCCGATAAAATCAGGTTGATCAGTCTGGCGGGACTGGCAATCTTGGCCAGGCCTCCGCCTTTTACTCGGGAAAGATGCTTCCGGATGCAGTTCATCTCCTCAATGTTCGCGCCGGAAGCCAGCAGGGCAGTGGTTGTCTGCCGCTTATCTTCCAGACTGATGCCGTCCGCCGGCAGACAGAACAATGATGATCCGCCGCCGGAAATGAGGTTGATAATAAGTGTGTTTTCGTCAGCCGCCTCCGCCATCTGCGCGAGGATGCGCGCCCCTTCCAGACTGTTCTCATCGGGTACAGGATGGCCCGCTTCCCTGACCTGAATTTTTTTAAGCTTGAGTTCGTGGCCGTATTTTGTGATGACGAATCCTGCGGAGAGTTCATCTTCCAGAATGTCCTCCATGGCGGATGCCATGCGGGCCGATGCCTTGCCGATGCCCAAGACGATCACCTGTCGATAGCGGAAAAGATTTTCTGAAATCTTTTGGTTAAGGCTCTGGATCGTCAGTTGCTTACCGTCCATCTTCACGCAAGACCGGATGAGGCCTGCCGGATCAACTTCCCGAACGGCTTCCCGGTAAATATTTTCCAAATCTTCAACAGGATTCACGGCATTCCTTCTCCGTGCAAAGCCTTCCGATAACTGACATCCATTTGTCACAACCACCCTGTGCCGTCATGATTGAAACACGGAACATTGAACTTCAAACATTTATTTTTCATTCCTTGTATCAAGCTTTTTCAGAATCGGGTCGTCATGCCGGAATATGTTGGTGGTTTCCGTCTCGTCATCATAAATCAAAACGGCCAATCCCTTCTCCAGCCTTTGTTTTACCTGCCTGAATTTTGTTTCCTCGGAAGCTTCGACTGCGCCATAATCAGTCCCGTTTCTGGAAATGAATTCTTCAGTACCTCCTTTTAAGGCTTCAGCTCTGAGTTTTTCGACTGGAATCACGCGGATCGGCATTTTAATCTTCTCTTACGACAATGTGGGATTTGTACAATAGTTCGCTGCAATTGCCAAGCAGGTTTTAGTGACACTCGTTGATGAAAATGCTCGAAGCGTAAGTCGTAGCGACACTCGCAAAATTCGCCGATTTACCTTCCTGAAACTCCCATTTCCGTGATTTACATTTTTATGATATGTTCTCTTACAAAGATTCAAATTCCTTATTAGTCATACCAATACAATTCAAGCTTTACTGAGAAATCAGGGGGGGTATCATGGAGTGGAATATTGTGGTGAATGAGGAACATCAATGCGCTGAGGTTACTACAAGAGGCATTGCTGATAAAGATCGCTCATTAAATATGGCTAAATCTATCATAAATGAAGTAAAAACCCGCCAGATCAGAAAAATCTTAATTGATCATCGTAATTTAGAGGACGTGATCGCGAGCACGCTGGAAATCTATGATCGGGCTCTATTATTAAAAGACAGCGGGGCGGCAACAGCTGTTAAGATAGCGCTAATCGTTAAACCGGAACATTTTGAACAATTTAAATTCTTTGAAACCGTATGCGTCAATCGGGGTTTTTTAATATCGATATTTCAGGATAAAGAAAAAGCAATGACCTGGCTGAAATGACTTTCTTTTTTTAGTCTTTAGTCTTCAGCCTAATCCCCTTGCCATACATAATAAAATATTTAACCCACATATTCATTTGCAGGAGATTTTAATATGAACGTAAAAGGCATCATTTATATGACAGGAAAGAATGCTATCGTTGAAGTTTTTGGCCTGGAACCTTGGAATTCCTTTATGGTTAAACTGGCGGCAAAGGACAAATTTTTCAGCAATCCGATTATGTCAATTACTCCCGTTCCGTTGGATAAATTCATCCTCTTTCTTGACGAGTTGGTTAAAGAATTTTTCAACAACGACATGATGCAGTACGTGACATTTGGTAAGGTCGCGGCTCAATTCGTACTGTCAGATGAAGGTATGTACAAAGCTTATAGGCTCACCAAGGATAAAAAAACAATCGTCGAAATGATAGTGCCTAAGCTCTGGGCGACCTATTTTGACGAAGGTATGGTTACGGCAAAGCTCGAGAACAACGTTGCTTATTTCAAAGTTACTGGACTTAAATTCAAGCATCGTTACTTCGAGTTCCTTGTTATGGGTTTCTTACAGAAGGCCCTCAAAATATACGGTATGAAAAATGTTCCCAAACTGCTCAGGAGTATGGTAGCCGGCGATGAGGATGTTTGTTACCAGTTTGAACTAAAAGACGCTTAGCGAGCCAAGCTGATAATGACACCCGCTGAGAACAAGTGTAACGACGTTCGAAGCGTTGGTGGAATTATCCTAGGAGCGAAGCGACGTAGGAAAACGAGTTATGCGAAGTTCAAAGCGTAAATCGAACTATCCAATCCACGATTTATCGGGATTGGGAGCTATCCCAGGAGCGTAGCGACGCGGGATAGTGATTACCTTGAATAGACTATCCCCGAAGCGAAGCGGAGCGGGGCACTATCCACTAACCACCATCAACCACTTCTTTTTCTGGTGGACATTATTCCGGACAAATAATACTTGATAATTGCCAAATATAGTGTATTTATAAGGCGTTGCTAAATTAATTAACCGGACATTTTTATGGACATTTACGAGAAGGAATTATTATCAAATAATATCAAAAATCGTATAGAAACCGCTCGCTCCGGTTTCTTTACCTTTCAGATGGGTATCGATTCCGTTAAAGTTTCCATGCCTTTGCAGCGAGTCACCGATGCCCAAAAACGGTTTTTGAGTTCGCCTTTATCCCAGGTGGCTGAACGTCTGGAGCAGGAAGTTCTGGTCAGCAGTATTTTCAGCACCAATACCATTGAAGGCGGCACACTTACCGA
>Ga0116186_1002404_pt1 | contig 17020 bp, 19 predicted proteins | sample AD_JPNNA4_MetaG_FD_89806 | JGI IMG/M metagenome (GOLD analysis project Ga0116186, IMG submission 89806) | Active sludge microbial communities of municipal wastewater-treating anaerobic digesters from Japan - AD_JPNNA4_MetaG | ecosystem: Engineered > Bioreactor > Anaerobic > Digestate | place...
GATTGCTTAGACCGTTAGCATCAACGCCCTGCTGGTTGACTGCATCGCTCTGCCCGAGCATGTTGTGGCCGCGGTGGTGATGAGCGCGTTTCGCAGTGCCGGCCAGCGCTGCTCGGCCCTGCGCTTGCTGGTGGTGCATGAGAGCATTGCCGACGGCGTGATCGAGATGATCCAGGGCGCGGCCCGGGAACTGGTGGCCGGCGACCCGGCGGACCTGGCCACCGACGTCGGCCCGGTGATCGATGCCGAGGCGTTTGAGGGCATCCAGCGGCACATTGCGCGGCTGCAATCAGAAGCAAAAGAGCTCGTAGGAACGGGGACGGCAGCGCGTTTTGCGCAGGTAAAGGAGGAGCCCGCAAAGCGGGCGGGGGACACGGAGCAAAACGCGCTGCCGTCCTCGTTCGGAGCCAACCTGATCGTGCCCCACGCCTTTGAAGTGGCCCGCATTGCCGATGTGAAGGCTGAAATCTTTGGCCCGGTGCTGCAGGTGGTCCGCTGGGGATCGGGCGAATCGAGCGCCCCGCAGGACGTGATCCATCAGATCAATGCGCTGGGCTATGGCCTTACGCTGGGCATCCAGACCCGCATCGACAGCCGTGCCCAGGCGCTGGCCGCAGCCGCCCATGTGGGCAACATCTATATCAACCGCAACATGATCGGCGCGGTGGTGGGCGTGCAGCCCTTTGGTGGCGAAGGCCTCAGCGGCACCGGCCCCAAAGCGGGCGGGCCGCACTACCTCTACCGCTTCTGCGCCGAGCAGACAGTTACCGTCAACACCACGGCGGCGGGGGGTAATGCGACGTTGCTGGCCACCATGCACTGATCAGGCGTTCGGCTTGGACAGGGGCAGGCGCAGTACGAACTCGGCCCCCCCTTGCGGATGGTTGTGTGCGGTCAGCGTGCCGCCATGGCGCTCGACAATGCCGTAGCTGATGGACAGGCCCAGGCCGGTGCCCTTGCCTACCGGCTTGGTGGTGAAGAAGGGCTCAAAAATGCTGGACATCACCTCGGGCGCGATGCCCGGGCCGTTGTCGTGCAGCGTGATCACTATCGCATTCGCTTCGCGTTGGGCGCAGATCCTGAGCACCGGTGACACGCCGGGCTGTGCGCTGGCGGCGTCGTAGGCGTTCTGGATCAGGATCATCAGCACCTGCAGCAGCTGGCCCGCATTGCCGGGCACCACGCAGCCCGGGCAGGCTTGCAGCTCCACGTCAAAGTCCAGCTTCATGCCGGTGCGCACCCAGTGGATGGCACGCTCAATGACAGTATTCACATCCACCAGTTCAAGCGCCTCGCTGCCCAGCGCCGAGAAACGCTTGAGCCCGTCCACGATGCTGGCGGTGCGCTGCGCCCCTTCGATGGTGCCGTCCATCAGCGAGGGCAGGTCGCGCAGGATGTGTTCGATGCGCAGCTTCTGCGCCAGCGCCTTCAGGGCCGGGTTGTTGCCCAGCGCGGCCTCGGCATGCACCGCGTCCAGGTATTGGCGCAATCGCGTGGTGTAGCGGTTCAGCGCGTGCACATTGCCCAGCACGAAGCTGATGGGGTTGTTGAGTTCGTGCGCCACGCCGGCCACCAGGCGCCCGAGAGACGACATTTTTTCGGCGTGCAGCAGTTGCTGCTGTGTGAGCTTGAGCGCTTCATGCGCCTCGTGCAGCTGGCGGTAGGCGCGCTTGATCTCCGCCATCGGCCGCCCCACGAACACATAGCCCACGCAGCGGCGGCGCGCGTCATAGCGCGGTGTGGCGGTGAAGTCCACCGGTACCGGCTGGCCGGTGGCGTCGTGCAGCATCAGCTCCACGGTCTCACCCTGGCGCAGGGTGGCGGTGCGGCGCATCATGTCCTGCAGCACCCCGGTGCCGGCGCTGCTGTGCAGCAGCGTGTGCATGGGGGCGCCCAGCAAGGTTTCCTCGCTGCACCCTACCAGCTCGCACAGGGCCTGGTTGGTCTGCTCGATCAGACCCTGCGCGTCAGCGGCAACCAGCACATCCGACATCGAGGACAGCAGGCTGTAGATCAGCTGCTGGGACGCCTCCAGCTGCGCGTTCTTTTCTTCCAGCGCCACCTCGTCGCGCAGCAACTGCGAATACACGTCGTCCATCTTCTGGATCACATCCAGCCAGGTGTCGTCGTCCACGCCTTTGGGGTGTTCCATCAATGCACCGTGCAGACCATGCAGGGGTCAAAGGAGCGCACGATGTGCTGCACTGCCACCGGTGTTTTCTCGCCCGGCTGCACCGGCGCGCCGACCAGCGCGGCCTCCAGCGCGCCCGGCGTGCCGTGGCGGTCGCGCGGGGAGAAGTTCCAGCTGGTCGGGGCGATGATCTGGTAGTTGGCAATCCGCCCGCCTCGGATGGACAGCCAGTGGCCCAGGCTGCCGCGTGCGGCTTCGCACAGGCCGAATGCATCGGCCTCGTCTGGCAGCTCTGCGTCATTGCTGCAGGGCGCATCGGGAGCTATGGAGCGCAGGCACTGCTCGGCCAGCAGCACCAGCCGCGCCAGCTCGATGGCACGCGAGAGCACCCTTGTTGCCACGTTGCCGCCAGTCCTGGCCCACAGGGCGCGCACCAGGGGCTGGCCGTCCGCCAGCTGGCGGGCCATGGCGCCGGTTTCCAGCACCCGGCCGTCGAGCCGGGGCGCCTTGTTCCAGGTGTAGGCGTCGGGTTTGTCCATCTGTGGCAGCGTCAGTCCGACCGAGGGGTGCGGCGCGGCCCCCCCATCGGCCAGCCAGGCATGGCGCGCGTCCTCGGCAATCTGCGCTGTGTTGACTGGCTGCAGCGTGCTGCCGTCCCATACGCCGGGTGCCATCGCATACTGGCCGCCGGGGTCGGCAAATCCGCCGTAGCTCAGGGTCAGGCCGGGCCCGCGGCCCAGCGTATCGAGTTGCAGGTCGCGCGCGATGGACAGGAACAGTCGCAGGTCGCCTTGCAGCGGGTCGCGTTGCAGCCACTGCTCCAAGGCCTGCTCGCTGTCCAGCGCGACCACTTCTTCCAGCGGCGCGGCATACAGCACCCGCTCCAGAAAACTGCGCATCTCCGCTACCCGTGAGCCCAGCCGGAAGCGCTCCGGGGCACTCAGGTTGCGGGTCGATCCACCGGGCACGATGGACTGGGTGTGCGGCCATTTGCCGCCCAGCGTGCCCATGATCTGGAACCAGCGCTGGCGTGCCGCCACCGCTTCGCGGGCGTGGTCACCGGACTGCGTGGAGAAGTTGTGCAGGGCCTGCGCATGCCAGGACCGGCCGGCGTAGATCTCGCGCGTGAAGTCGGGCATGAAGAACAGATAGAAATGCGTCAGGTGGTCGGCCGCGTTCTCGCAGGCCAGCATCAGGTTGGTGAGCCACACGCCATTCGGCGGCGCCTCCACGCCACAGGCCGCGCCCAGTGCGCGCGCTGCTGCGACCGACTGGGTGACCGAGCAGATACCGCAGATACGTGGCACATAAACCATGGCATCAAACGGGTGCTTGCCCTGCAGGATCTGCTCAAACCCGCGGTACATGGGCGCGTTGACCCAGGCTTCCTTGACCTGTCCGTCGGCCACTTCCAGGCGGACCTCCAGATCGCCTTCCACACGGTTGAATGGGCCTACCAGCAAACGTGTCATTTGAGTCGGGTTTTCTTGATCAGAGGCGCCACCACCATGTGGTCGGATGTGGAGTTGAGCTTCACCCGCTGCGGTGTGGCCGACTTGGACAGCGACGCCAGTGCCACGAACCAGGCCTTGTGCATGTCGGTGGGCAGGCCGATGGGAATGCCCGCCACCTTGGGCGTCTGGTGGAAAGGGTGGCCCGGCTCTTCAAAGCCCGGTTCGGTGCAGCTGATGCAGGCATAGCCGCCGCGGGTGCACGAGCCCTCGCCGTTCCAGAGCCGGATGTTGCAGTCGGCATGCGCCTGCGTGCCCTTGCAGCCCATGTTTTCCATCATGCAGCCCAAATCGGAGGGCTTGACCGCGCTGGCTTTGTATTCATAGAACTCGTTGCGCGAGCAGGCGTGGTGCACCAGCTGGTCGGCATAGGCGCGGGGCCGCCCCAGGGTGTCGAGGGCATCCACCGGCATCGGTAGTTTTTGCGCCAGTGCGGCCAGGGTTTCCAGCACCCAGCCGGGGTGGGTGGGGCAGCCCGCCACATTGACCACGGGCAGGCCCGACGGATCACGCCACTGCGCGCCCAGCACACCACCGGCATGGTCGCCTTCGTACTGCAGCCCGCAGGCGTCGGTCGGGTTGATGCCCCCGGCGGTGATGCCACCAAAAGCCGCACAACTGCCCACGGCCACCACATGCTGGGCGACGGCACTCAGGCGCTCGACCCAGTGCAGCATTGGCTCTTGCGTGCCGGCCAGCATGTGGAAGCGCCCGCTGCCTTCGGGGCCACGTAAGAGTGCGCCTTCAAGGCACAGCGCATGCAGCGGCACCTTGCCACTCAGGCAGTCCTGCAGGATGGCCAGCGACTCGTCCCCCGACTCCAGAGAGAGCGCCGGGTGCCACAGCAGGTTCACGCCGATCTGGCGCAGCAGGCCGCGAAAATCGGCCGTGTCCGCGCACAGCAGGGACATGCTGCAACCGCCGCAACCGCCCGACTGCAGCCACAGCACGTTGAAGGTGGGTTCAGCCATCGGTCTGGCCCTCCAGCCCAAAACGGGTGAGCTTGTTGCGCAGGCCAACGCGGGACAGGCCCAGCTCCTGGGCCGCGCGGGTCTTGTTCCAGCGCAGCCGCAACAGGGTCTCGCGCAGAATCACCGCCTCAATCGCATCCAGCCGTTCCTGCAGGGTGCCGCCCTGGGGCAGGCCATTACCCTGTTGCTGCGGCGTCGCCATGCCGGGCTGGCCGTGCAGCACGCGCTGGGACAAGGTGCTGGCGGACACGGTCAGTCCGTCGGACAGCGCCACTGCCCGGTAAATCTCGTTTTTCAGCTCGCGGACATTGCCCGGCCAGGGGTAGGCCAGCAGGTTGGCCCGCACATCGCTGGCAAAGCGCACCTCCGGGCGGCCGAGCTCCTGGCCGGCGCGCAGCAGCAGCATGTCGGCTATCGGCAGGATGTCGGCGCTGCGCTCGCGTAACGGGGGCACCGACAGCGTGATGCCGGCAATGCGGTAGTACAGGTCTTCCCGGAAACGCCCGGAGCGCACATCCTGCTCCAGGTCGCGGTGGGTGGCGGCAATCACCCGCACATCGACCAGCACCGGGCGGCTGGCACCCACGGGGCGGACCTCACCCTCTTGCAGCACGCGCAGCAGCTTGACCTGGAAGGCCGGTGAGGTGTCGCCAATTTCATCGAGAAAAATGGTGCCGCCATCGGCACGCTGGAACAGGCCGATATGGTCCTCAAAGGCGCCGGTAAACGAACCCCGCTTGTGGCCAAACAGCTCCGATTCGAGCAGCGTGTCGGTCATGGCGGCGCAGTTCTCCATCACGAACGCGCGCTCGCAGCGCGGGCTGGCGTAGTGGATGCCGCGCGCCAGCAGTTCCTTGCCGGTGCCGGATTCGCCGGTCACCAGCACCGGCAGGTCGTAGCGGGCCACGCGGGCTGCCATCTCGCACACGGCGTTGAGCGGGCTCTCGCTGGATCGCTCCAGGCTGTCAAAGTCAAATGCGGCGCGCGCCGAGGCCAGCGTCTCGGTGCCCCGGCGGCGCAGCACCGGGGTGCTGGTGCGCAGCTCCAGGTTCAGGCGCTGGGTCTGCATCTGCAGGCTGCGCGCCTCGGCCGCCTTGGCCACGGTGGACAGCAGGTGCTCGGGTACCCAGGGCTTGAGCACGTACTGGTAAATGCCCGCGTCGTTGATGCCGGCAATGATGTCCTGCGAATCGGTGTAGCCGGAGATGATGATGCGCACCGTGTCGGGCCACAGTTCGCGCACCTCTTTCAAAAACTTGACGCCGCTGGTGCCGGGCATGCGCTGGTCGCACAGGATCACGCTGACCTCGTGGCGCTCCAGCAGGCCGCGCGCCTCGTCGGCGGAGCTGGCGGTCAGGATGCGAAAGTCTTCTTCCAGATTGCGGCGGATCGAATCCAGCGAGCGGGTCTCATCGTCCACCACCAGCACCAGGGGCAGAGCGTCGTAAGGATCAGGCGAAGCGGGCGGGGACATTCAGGTGCTCTTGTTTTTGTAGCTGCTTGTGGAGTATTGACGGGGGCTGGTGGCTGTTTTATCGATGAACTGCCAGGTGACGCGGGGTCCAGGCATGGGGTTTGCGGTAGACAAAATGGTGTCGCGCCACGTGGTAGCTGGGATCGAACCCGTAAAAATTGCGGTGCATGCGTTGCAGTTCCTCGGTGCGGTAGGTGGCCAGCGGTTTGTGGGCCTCGTCCTGGTCCCGTTGCGCCTGCTTCTGCGCAAGACTGTGCGCCAGATTATGCGCTGCTGCCAGGGCCAGAGCACGCTCCTGCACCTGTTCGCCAAAGTCCTGTGCGCTCAGGCCGAATGTTGCGTCCAGCAGGCCGCGCGATACGGCATCCGCGGCGGTCAGCGGCAGGCGCTCCTGCATCAGGGCGCGGCTGGCGGCCTCGCCAATGCGCCGGGGCAGGGAATAGGTCCAGTACTCCGAACCATAGAGATTGCCCATGTTCTTGTAGTGTGGATTCAGCACCACGCCGGCGTGCGCCCACACCACGTCGGCGGCCAGCGCCAGAAAGCAGCCGCCGGCGCCTGCATTGCCATGCAGGGCCGCGATCGTGATGCGGTCGGTGAGCGTGAGCACTTCCAGCGCCGCGTCGTCCATGGCGTTGATGTTGCGCCACGAGGCATCGGCGGCACTGTCGCCGGCCACGCGCTGCGCGGCTTCGATGTCATGCAGGTGAATGCCGTTGGAGAAAAACTCCTGCCCGCCGGCCAGCACCAGCACCTGCGTGGGCCGGGTGCGCACCCAGCGCAAGGCGTCGCGCAGCCGCAGGCACTGGCGCTCGGACATGGCGCCGTTGTGGAAGTCGAAGTCCAGCCAGCCAACGCGGGCATCGTCGGGGTCGAATTCGCGGTAGCGCAGTTCATCCCATTCGCCGCCCTCGCGCATCAGGGGGACAGCCAGTTCGGGCAAGGCGGCGGCCTGCGCGGCAAACACGCGGGTGGCGGCCAGCTTGAGCACGTTGGCGGCTGGGGGGGTGGGGGGTCGGCTTGGGTTGGCGTGGCGTCGTCCTCCTGGCGCACATGGCCGATCCAGAGGGCGCCGTCCAGCGTGCGACGCAGCAGGGCCGGTCCGCGCCGCGCCAGTACGCTGCCGGGCGTGCTGGCGGAGAACCTGGCGGCGACTTGCGCGCTGGCGGGGTGGGCGTCGAACAGGCGGCAGGGCTGGTCGAACAGCGTATCGAGCACGCCAGGGGAACCGTCGGCGGCAGCGATTTTTTGGAGGATGGTGGCGGTGGTGTCGGTGGGCCAGACAATGCGTCTATCGTTCTGGCGCATCAGGGGATTCCACTGGCCTGGTTCACTAGCGGCGATTGCGTTGCCGGTGGTCTGCGGACCCGGGCGCAAACTGCCCGGCACAAAGCGGCCCAGTGCACGCAGCACGGCCACCACCGCGGTCTGGGTGACTTCGCGGCGGTAGAGGCTGGACTTGCTGGCACCGGGGCGCATCGCAAACGGCTCCCAGGCCCAGACCTCGCCAGCGTCCATGTCTTCCACTGCCTGCAGCACGGTCACACCCCATTGCGCATCGCCCCGGTGAATAGCCCAGTCCAGCGCGCTGGGCCCGCGGTCGCCGGGGATGCCGGGGTGCACCACCAGGCACACGGGGCGCGCCCAGACGGTTTCGGGAATGCGGCGTTTCAAGAAAGGCGCCAGCACCACGTCGGGCCGGAACATCGCCACCGCTTCCTCGGTCACGGCGTCGGCAATGTCCAGCTCCACCGACACGGTATGGCCCAGCGCTTGCAGCACGCCGAACAGACGTTGGCTCAGGCTGTTAAAGCTGTGGGTGAGCAGGAGGATGCGCATGGCGGGCGGCTTAGCAGATGCGTGGCAACTGCTCGCCGCTCAGCCAGTCCACCACCCGCCGCCCACCAAAGCGCGTATGCATCTGCACAAAGCAGTGGCTGTCCTGCGTGACGGTGCCAATGCGCTGCGCTCCGCGCCCCAGCGGATGCGCGCGCATGGCGGCCAGCAGTTGATCGGCCACCTCGGGCGCGCAGATGGCAATCAGCTTGCCTTCGTTGGCCACGTACAGCGGGTCCAGGCCCAGCAACTCGCAGGCGGCCTCCACCTGCGGCAGTACCGGGATCAAAGCTTCCTCAATAGTCATGCCGACTTTTGACTGCGTGGCGATCTCGTTGAGCGTGGTCGCCAGCCCGCCGCGCGTGGGGTCGCGCAGCACGTGCAGGGTGGTGGGGTCGGGCAGGGCCTGCAGCATGGTTTGCACCAGGGTGTGCAGGGCGGCGGTGTCGGACTCGATGGCGGTCTCGAACTCCAGCGACTCGCGCAGCGACATCACCGCCACGCCGTGCTCGCCGATGGTGCCCGAGACCAGAATCACATCGCCGGCGCGCGCCTGGCGCCCGTTGATGCACAGGCCATCCGGCGCCACGCCCACGCCGGTGGTGCTGATGAACACGCCGTCGCCCTTGCCCTTTTCCACCACCTTGGTGTCGCCGGTGACGATGGGGACGCCCGCCTCGCGCGCCGCCGCCGCCATCGATTCGACGATGCGTTTCAGATCGGCCAGCGCAAAGCCTTCCTCCAGAATGAAGCTGGCCGCCAGATACAGCGGTTTGGCGCCCGACATGGCCACATCGTTGACCGTGCCATGCACCGACAGGCAGCCAATGTCCCCACCGGGAAAGAACAGCGGGGCAATCACATGGCCATCGGTGGCCATCACCAGGCGCCCGCCGGTAGGGAAAGGCAGCAAGGCGCCGTCGTGGCCCTGGCGCAGGTAGTCGTTATCAAAAGCGCGGGCAAACAACTCGTCCACCAGTTGCGCCGCAGCCCGGCCGCCGGCGCCGTGCGTCATGTCAACGCGCCCGTGCTTGAAGTCGATGGGGCGCAGGTAGTTCTTCTTGGTTGTCATGGTCATGCTGCCACCACCGCGATGTCGCGGAAGCGGCCATAGGAATAGTGGGCGGCGCAGGCGCCTTCGTTGGACACCATGCACGAGCCCATCGGGCTCTCCGGCGTGCACACCGTGCCAAACAGCTTGCAGTCCTGCGGGCGCTTGACCCCGCGCAGGATGGCGCCGCACTCGCACTGCTTGTGGTCGGGCACGCTGGCGTAGTGCAGGTCAAACTTGCGCTCGGCGTCCCATGCAGCAAACGCAGGGCGAATTTTCAGCGCGCTGTAGGGCACCTCGCCCAGGCCACGCCACTCAAAGCTTTCGCGCAACTCGAACACCTGCGACACCAGATTTTGCGCCGCCAGATTGCCGTCGCGTGTGACCACCCGCGAGAATTCGTTTTCCACCACCGCCTGCCCGGCATTGACCTGGCGCACCAACATCAGGATGCCTTGCATCACATCCAGCGGCTCGAACCCGGTGATCACCACCGGCTTGCGGTACTCCTCGGCAAAGTGCTCGTAGGGCTGCGAGCCGATGATGATGCTCACATGCGCCGGCCCGATAAAACCGTCAATCGGCACGGTGCCCAGCTGGCGCACCTCGGCCGACTCCAGGATGTGGGTGATGGCGGATGGCGTCAGCACATGGCAGCACAGCACGCTGAAGTTTTTGACGGCGCGCGCTGCCGCATCGCGAATGACCAGGGCCGTGGGCGGCGTGGTGGTCTCGAAGCCGATGGCAAAGAACACCACTTCACGGTCCGGGTTCTGTTCGGCCAGTTTGAGTGCGTCGGAAGCCGAATACACCATGCGGATGTCGGCACCGCGCGCCTTGGCCTTGATCAGCGACAGGCTGTCTGACGCCGGCACGCGCATGGTGTCACCATAGGTGCACAGCATCACGCCCTGCTCCAGGGCGAGGCGGATCGCCAGATCGACGCGGCCAATCGGCAGCACGCACACCGGGCAACCCGGCCCGTGGATCATGCGCACATTGGCGGGCAGCATGTCGGCAATGCCGTAGCGGGAAATGGCGTGTGTGTGCCCGCGGCAAAATTCCATGAAGTTGTAGGCCATATCTGGGCGCACTTCGGCGGCGATATTGGCGGCGATGTGGCGCGCGCCATCGCCATCGCGGAATTCGTCGATGTACTTCATGGCTGGGCCTCCTCCGACTGCGCCAGTTCGGCAAACAGCGCCAGCGTGCGCTCTGCCTCCTCGGGATCGATTTTGCCGATGGCGTAGCCCACGTGGATGATCACGTAGTCGCCCACCTGCGCGTCGTCCACCAGATCAATGGACACCTCCTTGCGCACCCCGGCCAGATCGACCACGGCGCGCAGAGCGGGCAAGAGTTCCACCACACGGGCGGGAATGGCTAGACACATGATGGGTACCTTTGAATGCTATTGAAATGGTAGCTGCCTATGCACATTCCACCAGGGCTGCAGCCATATTTCTATGTGATGCGGTGCTTCGCCCTGCTGTCAAGGTGCTGGCCGCAACCCAGGCCTGACCTAGCGCCAACCCCGCATCACCGCACGAAAGAGCTTGGCTGCGCAGCACATTCAAGCCCGCAGACTCCAGTTGCGAAACGATGCGCTGCGTCAGGATGCGGTTGAAGAAGCAACCGCCACCCAAGGCCACGTCACGCACTTGGTGCAGGTGCGCTTGCGCAATGGCTTGGGCGGACAGCGCGTCGGCCAGTGTCAGGTGAAAGCGCGCGGCGGCTTCATCCACTGCGGCGGGGTCGTGCGAGTCGGTGGCGATCAGCGTGGAGAGCAGCAGGGGCTGCACATCGATCTGGCCGTCTGGGGTCACGTGCCAGTCGCTGGCGCGGACTTCCAGGGTGTGGGACTGCAGGTGGCGCGTCGCGGCCTGCTCCAGCGCGATGGCCGCTTGCGCCTCGAACTCCTGGCGCATGCTCAAGCCTAGCAAACCGGCCACCGCATCAAACCAGCGCCCGGCGGCCGTGGTCTGCGGGCAATTCAGGCCGCGCTGCAGCATGGTGTGGATGGTGCGTGCTGCTTGCGCGCCCACGACGGGTGCGAAGCGCTGTTCGATCTGCTCTGCCATTCCACACGCATGCAGCGCGGCCACCGCCATGCGCCAGGGCTCGCGTGCGGCCACGTCACCGCCTGGCAAGGCCAAGGGGCTCAGATGGCCGACGCGCGTGCAGTGGGCGCCATCCACCAGCAGCACTTCTCCGCCCCAGGCCACGCCGTCCGTGCCCAGGCCCACGCCATCCAGCGCGATGCCGATCACTGGGCGCGTCGTGTCGCGTTCCTTGTCGCTTTGCTTGTCGTGTCTTGCGCCGTGCTCGGCCAGTACCGCCGCGATATGAGCGTGGTGGTGTTGCACGGCAATGGCTCGCACGCCGTGTTCGTGCGCCAGCCGCAGGGCCAGGTGGGTGCTGAAGAAGTCCGGGTGCAGGTCGTGAGCCACGGCAGCGATGGGGCCGCCGGCCTGCGCTACCAACGTGCGCACGGATTGCTCCAGCGCCTCGCAGGCAGACGGGTCGGACAGGTCGCCATGCTGCGCGGACCACAGCGGCGCGCTGGGCGCCTCTGTGTCTAGCAGACAGGCGGCGTTCTTGAGGAACGCGCCGCAGGCCAGGATGCGTGCCATTTTCTAGGCTTGCTCCGCCTTGAGTTGCGCCAGCTCGGCTTCCAGTTGGGCGATACGGGATTGGCGCGCATCCTGCGCGTGGTGATGGTGCGCGGGCTCGTTCAGCAGCCAGTCCAGCCAGGCCTGCATACCTTCGCCGGTGGTGGCGGACAGTTCCAGGATGGTGATGCCGGGGTTGACGCGGCGCGCGTAGTCTTTGCAGCGCGCCACGTCAAAGCTCAGGTGCGGCAGCAGGTCGATCTTGTTGAGGATCATCAGCTGCGCGGCGGCAAACATGTCGGGGTATTTGAGCGGTTTGTCCTCGCCCTCGGTGACCGACAGGATGGCGACCTTGGCCTCTTCGCCCAGGTCCCATAGCGCGGGGCACACCAGGTTGCCGACGTTCTCGATGAACAGCAACGACTGGGGGCTGTGCGAGTGGTTGTGGTCGTGCCCATGGTCGTGATGATGATGGTGGTGGTCATCATGGGAGTGTTCATGCGCGTGTTCATGGGCATGCTCGTACGTGGCCAGTTGCGCAAACGCCTGCGCCACCATGGGCGCGTCCAGGTGGCAGCCCTTGCCGGTGTTGACCTGGATGGCGGGTGCACCGGTGGCGCGGATGCGGTCGGCATCGAAGCTGGTTTGCTGGTCGCCCTCGATCACCGCCACGTCGATGTCGGGCTCGTGTTGTTTGAGGGCATGGATGGTGGCGCACAGCAGCGTGGTCTTGCCCGATCCGGGGCTGGAGACCAGGTTCAGCGCGCGTACGCCATGGGCGACAAAGTGGGCGCGGTTTTGCGTGGCAATCGCGTTGTTGGCGCCCAGCACATCCTCTTCGATCTTGATGGTGCGCTGTTGGGTCAAGCCGGGCACCGACACCCGGGCCGCGCCCGCACCGAAGTGCAAATCGCCGGTGGTGGGGTGAACTTCAGGACTTGAATCCGGTTTGCTGGTCCCGGTATTGCTGCAGCCGCAAACGACGCACATGGCATGTTCCTTTGTTGTTCAAGAGTAAGTTTATTCAACCTGCATGTCCACCACGCGCAGCTCGGTGCCGCCGGTGGGTTGCAGTTGGTGTCCACCGCACAGGGGGCAGGGGTCCAGACGGGAAAGAATGGCAACGCTTTGGCCGCAGGGCAGGCACCAGGCGCTACCCGCAGGCTCGTCAATGTCGATCAGTGCGCCCTCCAGGCAGGTGCCCGCTGCAACGGCTTGCAACGCGAAGCGCAGCGACGACACTTCGACGCCGCAGAGCGCACCGGCTTCCAGGCGCAGGTGGGTGACGCGCTGGAACGGGTCGCGCGCACGGGTTTGCTCCAGCACCTTGAGGATGCCACCGGCCAGACTGAGTTCATGCATGGGTGGACTCCTCTTCGGTGGCGGTGCCCAGCACCGTGCAGTCCACGCAGGGGTCGTAGGCTGCGGCCAGGCACCAGGCGGCTGCGGTGTCGTGCGAAGGCAGGGCCGCGAGCGCCTGGGCCAGCGCACCATCGGCATGAAAATTCCATTCGGTGGGGGCCAGCACGCGGCAGTCCTCCACGCGGCCCTGTGGGTCGAGCTGGACCCAGTGCAGCAGCAGACCGCGCGCCATTTCGCACCAGGCGATGGCCTGGCCTGGGCCCAGCGACAGTGCGCCGCTGTCCAGCAGGGGGTCGCGTTCTTCCTCCGCAGACTGCGGGTCGGCAGCTGCAATCTCCAGCAGATCCAGCCAGCGCGCGCCCAGGCGGGTCCAGGCCGTGTGTCGGGTCAGGCGCTGCGCCGTCTGGTGGCGCAGGCGCGTCCAGACGCCGGTTTCCGCACACTGGCCACGCCACAACGGGCGTTGAACAAAGTCCGGATCGGCGGCCATGGTCTGTGCGATGGTACGCAAGTGGGCGGACTGCATCGCCGTGTGGGTGTCGAGCAGATCCAGGCAGCGGGTTTGTGGCGCCAGGCGGCGCGCCACGGGATGCCACTCTGCCAGGCAACCTGCCGGAGACAGGTCCTGCGCACGGCTGTGACACCAGTGCGCGAACGCATCGGAATCGTGGTGGTAGGTCAGCCAGTCTTGCACCGGCTGGTTCAACAGGCGTTCCAGCCAGTGGCGCAATTGCACCAGGGCAGCCCCGGCTTCTTGCGATGTGCAGACTTGTGTGGGGGCCACCAGGGGCAGCGGGCAATCGCTTAGCCAGTGCAGATCTGGCGCACGGTGCGTGGCGCTGGGTTGGCGCTGCGGCCAGTCCAGCGCCATGCTGCGCAGATGGTCGCGCGCCGTTTCCAGCCGCAACAACACGGGCGACTCCACTGGCAAGACGGTGCTTGCCTGCGGGCAGGCCGCATGCAGGGCCAGGCACGCGGTGCGCCGGTGGGCGTGCGCGCACAGGGTGAACACGTTACCCAGTGTGCGCACCACGGACTCGCCCTGCTGCCCACGCAGCAGCCGGCCCAGCCGCCCGCCGCCCAGCACCGGGCGTTGGCCCGCCACGCTGGCGCGCAGGCCAGGGCGCAGCGTGTACTGCCCGGCCAGAGCCATGGAGGGGGTGGGCACCGGGCTGGTGTTCATGCGCTGGCTCCGGCGCGCGGGCCGCCGCGCCCCAACAGGAAACCGCGCCGGCTGGGGGCAGCCTCGGCCACGGGCGCCGCCTTCGATGCGGGTGCAGGTGCCGGGGTGCGGAGCTGTTTCAGTACTTCGGTGGCTGTTGCCATCGCTTCCGCGTGGTCTGCAAACCCGAACATGGGTGAGAACAGCGAACAGCACGCAAAGGCGCCCAGTCCTTCTTCGTAGGCACCAATAAACTCAAAGCGCTCGCTGCCGATCTGGCGTCTTTCCTTCTGACCCACGGGGAGCGTGGTCGCGCCGGAATTTGCCAGGTCCATGGGCAGGCACACCAGGTTCATGAACCAGGGGGTCACCAGCACGCCCACCAGCCACTCGCCGCCTTCTGGATCGGTCTGTGCCGCAAAGCCCACCGCCTGCACGCGCAGGGCGGGGTTTTGTACCGGCACGTCGCGCATGCGGGTAGCGGCAATGTGCACAAACACCTGCTCCAGTGTCTGCACGCGGCTTTGGGACCATGCACTCATGGGGCTGACTCCAGGCAGTTCATGACAGCACCATAAACTGGTCGGCAGCGCCATCGCATTGCGGGCAGCGCCAGTGGGACGGAAGTTCGGAAAAAGGCGTGCCCGGTGCAATCTGCCACTGCGCATCGCCCTCGTCCGGGTCGTAGACCCACCAGCAAATCTTGCACTCCAGCCGGGCAGCCGGTGGCAGGCGGGTGCGGTCGCCGAGGTAGCTGCCTTCGAATTGCTGTCCATTCATGCCGTTCATTGCAGTCTTTCGTGACAGGCGGCTCAGCCCAGGTGCACCCATTGCAGTACTTCGGCCACACGCTCGGCAGAATCCTTCAGGTCTTCGGGGGCGGCACAGGCCACGTCGGGCATATCGGTCACTTCCACCGAATTGAGGATAACGGTGTCCATGGAGTTGTAGTACACCACCCGCCAGGTGTTGGGCACGCAGCAGTTGGTGATACGGCAGTTGCCATAGCCACGCGACAGAATCAGCACCCGGCCTGTGCCAAGCCGGTAGTCCAGGTAACCGATGTCTTCCGGCGTCAAAGGCAGCAGGGTCAGGTTGACCACATGTGCCAGATCGCCCGCACGCCAGACGCGGCGCTGGTCTTCCAGTTCCACCAGCACGCTGGGCACGTTCATGACCTGTGCGGGGATCGGCATGGCGGCAGGGACGGCACGGTTGCCATCGGTGAGCGCCATGTCGCGCAGAACTTCGGGCACGGCACCTACTTCAATGTAATCCACAGGCGCGCCCTTGGGACCGGTGCCCAGCACGCGCCAGACACCGGCGAATACCGACTCCTGGATCTGCAGCGTGGGCGAGCCATCTGCGGACAGTACTTGCGCGCTGACCTCGCCCTCGCCCAGTACCTGATTGATCAGCGTTACGTCGGTGCCAGTCAGTCCGGTCAGTGTGACCCGTGCCGTTTCACTTTTGGGTGCTGTGCCGTGCACAACCTGCTGCAGGGCGTCCAGCACCTGCTGGAGCACGCGCACCGCGCCCTCACAGGCGGCGATGTCTTCGGGCTCGGGCAGGATGGGGGGCTGGTACATCGCCATGCCTTGCGGCATGGTGATGTAGTCCAGTGTTTCGTCTTCAACCAGGTCGCCCGGACCGAGGGCGGCAACCACAGGAACAGGGAAGGGCCGGACGTCGCGCAGTGGGTTCATGGGGATCTCGCAGTTGCTCAAGAAGGGTTAAGAGGGTTGTCCAACAGGGTGGCAGGAACGCATCAATGGCAATGGCTGTCCGTGGTGGTGCTGCTGACCACCGGGATGCCAATGGTGGGTGCGCGGCTGGTTGGTGCATCCAGCGCCGCAGACACGCGGGTGAAGTAGTCGCTCCAGTCGTGCATGCCCGACAGGGTGGTCACATAGTGGCCGGTGCGAAAGAACATCAGGGTCGGCCAACGCTGGGAGCCGAACTTTTTGGCCAGTGCTTCAGCACTCTCGGGCACTGCAACGGCGATGCCAAACGTTCGCCCGACAGCAGCGCAGGCCCGTTGCAGTTCAGGCAGCACCACGGCCACATCCAGCGCCTCGGGAAAACGCACCGGGTCACCAGCGAAGAGCAAGACATGGTCGCCTTGCTGCGAAGCCAGCCAGGCATCGATGTTGTCGAAGTCAATCCAGGGGGCATGGTGTTTGCTCACCAGCTGTGCCAGCAGTGGCGGGGCTTCAATGTCGGTATCTGTCATGTGTGTCTCCAGGTTGATGGGGTCAATCCGCTTTCGGGTCATGTTTGGGTCATGCGCTGCACTGCCTGCAGATCCATTCCGGATGGCAGTGCAAAGCCGGGCGCATCGGGGAACGCGGGCGGCGCCTCTTGCCCGATTGCCGCTGCCAGCAAGTCCAGCGTCGCATTCACTTCGGCAGCGCGCGCACGGGTGATCGACTCCCGGGCATCGTCCAGAAACACCAGCAGCCATTGGCTGGGTTCGCAGTGGCCAATCAGGCTGGTCCGGACCCGCCGGGTTTCGCCGCGCCCGGTCACGTTGGCAAAGCCGGGTTCAACCGAAATCACCTGCATGGGAATGCCGATACACATGTCAGGCCACCTTCGGGATGAAACGGTCATCCCCCTTGCGGCAAGCCTGCTCGGCACTGGGACGCTCGCTTTCATAGCGCTCCAGCGTCAGCATGGCGCCGGTCAGGGTGGCATCTTCAGGCAGGGGTTGTGCACGGCGCTGGGGCAGTGCTCCCCAGGACGTCAGAATCTCGATGCCATGGGCCAGTGCCGGGCCCATGGCCTGCCGGACGGTGGGGCGCAAACTGCCGCCGTAGTCTTCCAGCTCTTCGGGTTGACAACCAATGAGCAGCACCTGCTCAGGGTAATGGCCGGTGAATTGGGCCAGGCACAGCACTTCCTGAAAAC
>Ga0116186_1002418_pt1 | contig 16957 bp, 16 predicted proteins | sample AD_JPNNA4_MetaG_FD_89806 | JGI IMG/M metagenome (GOLD analysis project Ga0116186, IMG submission 89806) | Active sludge microbial communities of municipal wastewater-treating anaerobic digesters from Japan - AD_JPNNA4_MetaG | ecosystem: Engineered > Bioreactor > Anaerobic > Digestate | place...
CCGACCCGGCATACGCGCTATACTTCTATTACCAAAAAATACCGGTACTTGTGGCGCTCCCTTCTTTAGTACAGCACACAGGAACCGCCGCTACGAGTTATAAAAAGAATGTGGCGAGTGGATGTCGGGCTTCCTATGTATGCCCTAACGGAGCGACAGAATTTTTTTCGGGAAAAACATTACAAGTGGCAAAAAACGAAAAGGAAATGGAATGGCTGAACAATTTCAACATGTACAAACGTTAGAACCTTCGTTCACATGTGGGATAGTATGTAGTCCAGAACGCGTACCGCTTGCTCTACGACTAAAGGGTAAAATTCCACATGCTGTTATTCATATCGACACAGGGAGAAAAGGCAGTTGGCATACTCATCGAGAAGCGATGCTAAACTGTACTTTAAACGAGACGCACCACGTCGTTTTGGAAGAAGATACAGACGTGTGCGCTAATTTCATTGCTACCGTAAACGCCATCATTAAAGCACAGCCAAATAAAATCATTTCGTTGTTCAACTTTCGCTCGATGCGCAAAGGGAATGATATCGCCAATAAACAAGGACGCCATTTCTTCACTCGTGACGGGTCAACTGGACAGGGAATTATTTTCCCTGTGAAACTGATGAAAGAATGGATTTCTTGGAGCGACAGTCGAATTCCCGCCAATGTTCCTTACGAGGACACGCGACTATACGCCTATCTGAAGTCGACACGCCAAGTTTTGTGGATTTGTGTACCCAACATAGTAGAGCATCTCTTGCCAAGTGCGTCGCTAATTGACTCGAAGCTGAATAACAAGAATCGAGTATCCCCGGACTTTATAGGGACCGATGTCAGCGGCACTGAAATTGATTGGTCGGAAAATATTGAACGTGTCCCAACCCGGGCTGAATTAAAAACCAATCACAACGAGTTCTTCCAAAAGTGGATGGGCAAAGCTCCACCCTTCTCCTAGTTCATGAAGAGTACATTCATAATACAGTAAATAAGATGAATATTTCCATCGCTATCGCTATAATGGGTTACCCAACCCGCATAAAGCACATCAAGGAGTACATGCTCCCACGTTTGCCATTATCAACACAGGTATTCGTTGATATTCAGCAACGTGGCGTCTGGTACAACGCTAAACGTTGTCATAACTCCTATAATGCAAACGATACACACGTCCTGATACTACAGGACGACCTGTTGCTCTGTAAGGATTTCATAAATAGCGTTATAGCAGTTGTGAAGGCCAACCCATCGAATATCATTTCGCTATATTGCCCCTCTTCTGAGGCCCTCAAAATACAGGCATCCGGAAAACACTGGATGACTCGTAATGCGATTACTGGACAGGCGATGCTAGTCCCAACTGCCTTAGAACCATACTGGCAATTATGGTCAGAGAAGAATATTCCAAATCAAGACGAAAAACAGGGAGATGATTTCAGAATTTCACTGTTCTGCCACCACACCGAGTACAAAGCGTGGTATTGTGTTCCGTCTCTCGTACAACACATCGGAAACAGAAGTAGCACACTTGGGTATAACCATCCAGGGAAGTACAGCAAGGTATTTATCGGCGAGGAGAATTCCGGGGAAGATATTGACTGGACTGCTGGACTAACCTCACCTGCAAGGATGAACTATTACTACTCGGAACAGGAGCTACGTCAATATGGATTATAAAATGAGTGTCGCTATTGTATCCGTCCCTAAACGGTATAACCTAGCCAAGAGACTGCAACAGCAATTCTCTTTACTTGGCATCGATGCAAAAATGTGCGTAGACGTCAAATATGAAGGAAGTTGGTGGTGTCACCGTAAAGCAATGGAAGCCATTGAACCAGATGCTACTCATCACCTAGTAATAGAAGAAGATGCAATTTTGTGTAAAAACTTCAAAGAGCTTGTCTATCAAGTAATCAGCGTAAAACCGAACGAGATTATTTCGCTATTCGCTTCGCGTGAGCAGAAAGCTAAATTTGCGTGGGCCTACAAAAGGGGATATTCATGGTTCGTCAATGACTGCGGCGCACCCGGCGTAGCTTGTATTTTTCCTAAAGATAAATTAGCAGATATGCTAACCTGGTGCGACCAAACTTGCCCATTCGATATGCCATATGAAGACAGTCACCTATGGGGGTGGATGAAAACAAGAGGACTGCTAACATGGAATCCCGTTCCGAATCTGGTAGAGCACGGAGCTCCGATGAATTCCTCTTTCGGATTTAATAATAAGGGCAAGGTGTCCTTCGATTTCATAGGAAATCGAAATTTGGATATTGACTGGAGCAAGGGCTCATCTTGTGACCAGGAACGTGTATTCAAATATACGACAGGTCAAGGAACTTACGAACAATATTGCAAAGAGGTAAAAAATGGCTAAGAAAAAGATAGAGAAGAATATCGTGACTTTGGAGAGACTCATTACGGAAACTGTTCCTATTGATAGTCTCACTCCAAATACCTATAATCCTAATCGACAAAGCGACCGGGAATTTGAACTGTTGTGCCGTAGTATCGAAGAGGATGGTTTTACTCAGCCTGTTCTGGTGAATAGAGCAACGCGGGAAATCATTGATGGGGAGCACCGTTGGCGGGCATGTAAGGTTTTAGGGTGGACTGAGATTACTGTTGTTTTTACGGACATGACACGAGAGCAACAGATGATTTCTACTCTGCGCCACAATCGTGCGCGTGGCTCGGAAGACATCTCTAAAGCGTCTGATGTTCTGCGAGACTTGCAACACATGGGCGCTCTTGACCACGTTGCCGATTCCCTGATGTTGGATGACGTAGAAATGAAAGTAATGCTTGACGACATTCCTTCGGCTGAGCTGCATCTACGCAACCCAGGTGACAAGCTAACCGTTGACCAAGTAACTGAGCAAATACGTCAAGAGCGTGCTCTCGAACGACAGCGTTACGACCAAGACAAAAGTGAGATGTTAAAGGAGAAGAAGAATATAACCATGTTGTTCAAAGTGCATGGTTACGAATATAGGCAAATAACCCAAGTGACAGAAATACTCGCAGGAAAAGACACTGCAAAGGGTATTTACCTTCTGTGTAAAATGTACCAGAACAACCAAGAAGCCCTCAACTTTGCGGCTCAAAAAGATGACCAACCGTTATATTCGGAACAACTTCTGGATTCCGTTAAGGAGTAGGAAATGACAGACCCAAATAGACCCACTGTTGAGCCCTTACAGCGTCAAGATACCCGTAATCTAGAAAAGCTGGGGCGCAAAGCTGTTGAGAAAAATATTTCCACATTGAAGACGTTGAAAGTGGACTACGTTTCTCCCGAAACCATTTACCCGAATGCCTATAATCCGAACAGGCAAACCGAGCGTGATTTCGAACTACTACTATCTTCGATGACAGAAGACGGTTTTACACAGCCAATTCTTGTGCATCGAGCTACTCGTGAAATCGTTGACGGAGAGCACCGCTGGCGAGCTGCCCAACGGTTGGGTCTCAAAGAGATTCCCGTTGTGTTTGTTGACATGACTATGGAACAAATGCGTATCAGCACCCTTCGGCATAACAGAGCTAGAGGTTCAGAAGATATCGAATTGACGATTGAGATTTTGAAAGACCTCCGTGCGTTAGGAGCGCTCGAACATGCTGTAGATAGTCTCGGAATGTCCGAAAAAGAATTGTCTGCTTTGATTGAAGATTTGCCCGCTCCCGAAGCGCAGGCAAGCTCCGAATACTCAGCGGCATGGTTGCCTGCTGTTGAAATCACCCCCACCGTAGCAGAAGTTGATGCGAAGAAGAGAACAATCACATCCGCGTCTGAAAGTCGTAATCGAATGCAGGAAATCATTAACCTAAAATCCGATACAGCGAATTCGGAGCTTGAACGTCAAAATGTTCTTCGTGAGGATATGACTGGTCGAACAATCACGGCAGTATTCAACCCTGAGCAGGCGGCACTAGTAGTTGAAGTACTTGGACCCAACCCCGCCGCCAAGTTGCTGCAATTAGCGCGGTTCTACCTGGACAGTAACGGAATTGCTCGATGGCAATTGGATGAAAAATGGAACACGACAGTAAAGCTATAAAGTCTATTGAGGTGTGTCATCTGTATTTGACAGACAGTCCCCCAAGTCGACTGGTCATTGATTACCATATTGATGAGGCCCGGAAAATTACAACTACAACGGAAGGCTCCATCATTATCCTAGTGGACGATCAGCATTTGAGAAGACTCAAGCGGTCAGATTACTTCCCTCTACTGCATTACCTATGCAATGAGGTTCAGGCGGATTTTATCAGCTTTGAAACCGATTTATTTGTATACACAAATGATTGGCTCAAATCACAGAGTAACATGCAGGAACTGGGTAAAGTAATCAAAAAGAAATACAACGGAATTCCTCAATGTTCCCACTACATTGCAATATGGTATCTACTCCGACTCGGATACATTCAAGATACACATAACAAAGTGCTGAACATCTCAAACAGGTATTCCTCTTTTGTCGGCAGTGAGTTGGTATCTGTACTGTCCGAGAATAACCGTCCTTACGAAGAGCAAACAGAAAGTGAGATATTCGCCTTCTGCAAAAGAAATCTAACAGGAAAAATAACACGGGTTTACTACCCGGAACCGGGAGTTGCGAATGGGTAGAAAAGTAATCCAAAAAGACGTGTTTCAAGCAGCCTATGACCGATTGTACGATTGTTACAAAGAGGGCCATCGTCTCGTTGTGTCATTCTCCGGCGGGAAGGATAGCGGCGTTTTATTGGAGATGGCGATATTGGCTGCGAGAAGTGCTGGTAAACTTCCTGTAGAAGTAATGTTCCGAGATGATGAAATCCTCTATCCGGGAACTGCTGAGTATGTGGAGCGGACCGCTCAACGACCAGAAGTGAATATGCATTGGATTGTAAACAGACAGGCGGCCCCTAACATCTACAATAGAGAGATGCCGTTCTATTGGTGTTTCGACCCACTATTACAACCGGAGCAATGGGTAAGAATCTTCCCCGATTACGCCGAAGAGGATTTGGAGAATATTAATCTCTACTATCTTGTGAATCCACAAAAGTACCCAAACCCTCCCGGCAAGTTTACGGTTGCTGTTGTCGGTATCCGCACTACAGAAAGTAGAAATCGCTTGTTTGCTATTCAGAGTTCCAAAGGGTCTCGTTCCTATGCGCCAGATAACCCTAATCTGTTCAATCTGTACCCAATTTACGATTGGACCGAAGGTGACGTGTGGAAAGCGGTCAAGGACAATAAATGGGATTATAACGAAGCCTATTCAGTATTAGCCAAAATGGGAGTAACAGTATCCCGGCAAAGATTATCGCAAATTGCTATGACTGCTATTGGTGTAGACAATTTAGCCATAGCTTCCAGAGCATGGCCTAAATGGTTTGATAAAGTATGTACTCGGTTACCCGGTATTCGACAAGTTGTTTACTACGGCGACCGAGTACTGCGACCTATTCGCCATACTACAGAAACATGGGAGGAATGCTTCTATCGCACTTGCGTAAACAATGCGCCCAAATGGATTTCTGACAGAAGCACTCAATGTGCAGCCAGAATGTTGGCGTCCCATGCAGCCCATTCGCAAGAGCCCTTCCCGGAAGTACAACCCTGTAAGGCATGTAAACAAAGTTGGAAAACCCTTGCTAATGCACTGTACTCTGGAGACCCTTTCCATATCGAAATCCCATGGCTTCTAGATGTAGAGCCAAAAATGTTCCGGGAATCGGAAACACGCTCATGGCCCAAAACTCACAAGTAAGCAATCACTACAATAGTATTGCTCGTGAATATGATTTACACGACAACACTAACCAACTAGTTGCTACAGATAAATTCATATATGGATTTATACAAAGACATGGTTGTGTTCCAAATATCATAGACCTCGGCTGTGGTACAGGACGTAGCATCGATTGGCTGAAACTAATGCCACACGAATACTACGGAATCGATATTTCGGAAGGGATGCTCGAACAATTTAAAATAAATCATCCGGGCTACCGATGTGAGAAGAAGGATATTTATCAACCTGATATTCTGTCCAACAGAGGCGAGAAAACAGCAATATCTTTATACGGAAGCCCTTGCTATACAACACTAGATAAGTTCATAGAACTAACTAAACAACTATGGGCTAATTTTCTACACGTCTATCTTTTACTGTACGGCGTAGAGCGTAACACAGAGACATTTGAGGCTCAATCCGAGATGGGAATCCTGAAACCTCTTGTATGCGACAGTAAAACCCTTTATCATTTGCATAAAGAAATCCCTACACTGAAATGGAAAGGGATTGACCAGTTCAAGAAGAAGAACTTGACCTTATCAGTTCCACGCTACTACATAAACATTGGAATTGACAGTTTAACTCGACAAGTAGAACGGTTTGCCTGGGTGATGCTATACAAATGACCTCAATAATACCTGCTGCAATCAATACTGATATCTGGGAGAAATTACCAGATGAAACCGCAAAAGCTTACTCCGCCTTTGTGGTGTATATGAGACTGGACCCAGATATCAGAAGTATCCCTAAAGCAATAAAAGAGAAATACGGAAGTGTCACTTCCTCTAAACTTCGCCTATGGTATAGATGGTCTTCCGAGCACTCTTGGATGATTAGGGCGAATTCTTGGGACGCAGAAGTCTATCGTCTAAAGAACGCTAAACACGTTAAAGATGTAATGGAGATGGAAGACCGTCATATCAAAATAGCTCAAGCTTTACAGCAAGCCGCTGTAAAACGATTACGTACTTTAGATGAAAATGAACTAACCGTAACGGACATACTAAGATTCTTCCTGGAGGGCGCCAAAATGGAGAGGCTCACTTTAGGACAGCCCAACGAGATAAGCAAAAATGTCAACGCCAATCTAAACATAGAAGCTTTTGATTACTCTGCAATGAGTGATGAAGAACTGCGAAAAATACTGGCGACTAACGCAACACAGTCATCTAAGTCATAAATGCATGAACAAGGCCTACGCAAGACAATATGCCGACAATGCCGAAGCAGAATACGCAAGCCGCATTCTAGCTCGAAATAACTTTGTGGACTTCATCACATACACTTACCCACAGTATGTTCCCGAACCATTTCACGAAAACTTATGCGAGAACTTAGAATCAGTATTGCGGGGGGATACCGAACGTCTGATGATTATTGCGCCCCCGCAACATGGAAAGTCAGAAACGGTTAGCGTGCGTTTCCCTCCATTCTGGTTAGCGAAGAACCCAAGCCTTCCTGTTATGGTGTGTTCATACGGCGCGTCTTTAGCAAACGAAAAGGTCGGCAGCGCTAAAGACTTGCTGTATTCGGATGCATACCATAACCTCTTCCCAGAGATGTTTCGTAAACCGGGAAAATGGTCACGCAAGAAATGGGCTCTAGTAAACTACAATTCCAAGATATATTCCGCAGGTGTACGTGGGCCTATTACGGGTAGGGGTGCTGGACTTGGAATTATTGACGACCCTGTGAAATCGTGGGAAGAAGCCTATCACCCAAATCAAAGAGAAAAGGTATGGGAGTGGTGGAGAACAACCTTTCGTACTCGTATTTGGGAAAATGGACGAATTATTATTATCATGACAAGATGGCATGAAGACGACTTAGCCGGAAGAATTCTGAATACCTCAGGAGAGAAGTGGAAAGTTCTGCGATATCCTGCATTGGCCGAATCTCAAGAAGACAGAGATGAATACAATCGCAAATACCTTCCCAGCGCAATTGGCGAACCAGACCCCCTAAGAAGAATGGAGGGAGAACCTTTAGCGCCGAGAAGATTTTCCGTCGGGGCATTACTCGCTATAAAATCCGATGTGGGTCCACGCGCATGGGGAGCGGAATACCAAGGAACTCCTAAGCCATTGGAAGGCCAAATGTTTAAGCAAGAATGGATTGGGGAACTAGTAGACGAATTCCCAAGAGAAGCTCGATTTGTACGATACTGGGATAAGGCTGCTACAGAAGGCGGTGGTGCGGCAACTGCCGGAGTGTTGATGTCAAAAACCAAAGAAGGATTGTTTTATGTCATTGATGTCATTACAGGGCATTGGTCATCATTACAACGAGAAGCCATTATCAAGCAGACTGCGGCGCTAGACGAGAACAAATATGGGCGTGTCGAAATTTGGATTGAAGTAGAACCAGGTTCTGGTGGTATAGATAGCGCACGAGACACATTAAGAAACCTAAGTGGATATTTGATAAATCTTGATAGGCCAACTCGTTCAAAAGAAATACGCTTTGAAAGCTTTGCTCGACAAGCCGAGGCAGGAAATGTGCGTTTTGTTCGAAGCGATAAAACATGGAGTTACCTAGACGAACTATTACTATTTCCCAATTCAACATACAAAGACCAGGTAGATGCTACATCAGGTGCTTTCAAAATACTGAATCAATCGGGGTGGACACGGACACCCGGTGGGTAGCCATATGTTGTATAATACTTGAAGATGATGATGATGATGATTCTGTTAATTAACAAAGAGAGGCATACCAATGGCGCGTCTGTCAAAAGCTAAAATACTGGCATTAGATAAAGCCTCTGAGCTTCTGGAAAGGCAAGCAAGGCCTGAAAGTCATCAGCCACGTTTTGACCCTAGAATTACACCATCACAGTTCTTCTTTCAGATTTATAACTGGACTAAAGAACTGATTTACGAGGAACCGAAGTACAAGGCTGACAGCAGAAAACGAGATGAATGGCTACGCAAAGTTGTGATGAAAGAACCCTACTTGAACGGGGTGCTTCATTCAGTTATTAGTGTGGACAAAAATAGAGGTTGGACGATTACTGGAGGTAAAACACAGGTAAAGAAATACACCAGCCTATTGCACAATTTTCAAGCAGCCCCGGATATCTACGGATGGCGGTCTGGAATGAGCGTAACATCACAGAACTATTATGGGGCAGATATTGGAGCAATCGTTGAAGTTGGACGAACAACGAAGAACGGTGGATTAGCCGGACTGTTCACGGTGGACTCAACGAAATGTTCGTTAACCGGGGATATGGATGCACCCCTGAAATACACCGTTAGTCGACAGGGCGACCAATACTGGGAGCCTGATGATTACTTTAGAGTTGTATCCATGCCTTCAACAGATGAAGTAATGAACGGGCTTGGATTCTGTGCCATCAGTCGTTGTATTGACCTTGCAAAATTGTTAGTTGGTATCTTTGAGCATGACCGGGAGAAGCTCGCCACTAAAGCCCCAAAGGGATTACTGTTACTGAAAGGCATTTCACAAAATCAGTGGTTACAGAGTTTGGAAGAGAATGAATCTGAATTGCTCAATCTGGAACGAGAATATTACACAGGTGTTCAGGTTATTGCCAATGATGGAATTACCGATATTGACGCTCGTCTTGTGCCATTGAGTAACCTGCCAGAGAACTTCGAACATAAGAGTTTCACTGACATGATTATCTACGGATACGCTCTGGCTTTCGGCTATGACCCAAGAGAATTCTGGCCCATCTCCGGTGGAATGGTAGGATACGGCGCAGAAACAACCGTACAGCACAAGAAAGCCACGGGTAAAGGGGGAATGGATTTCATTCTCAGTTTTCAAGAGAAACTACAGGAAGAACTTCCAGAAACAATTGAATTCGAATTTGAGCAACGTGACACTGATGCAGAAATAACAGAGGTTGGCTTACAGGAAAGTAAGCTGGGCGTCATCCAGCAAATGTTTGCAACGGCCAATGCCGCAGGAGAAACGCTTATCACGCAACTTGAAGCAAGACAGCTTCTGGCAGAAGCGCAACTTATTCCGGAAGATTGGACGTTACAGGATGAAAAAGTAGAACTCAAAGATACAGAAGATGCCGGAGAAATGATTGAAAAGTCCAGAGTACAACGAGCTATTGAACGCTTCCCCGATGAAGATATCATCTCCTATTCATGGCCTTCTGGAAAGACTCGGATGATTAAGCGGGCTAATGAACCCATTCGCCGCAAGAAAAGCAAAGTACTGTACAAATATGAGAGGTCGATTAACCGAGAAGGAAACAGTAACAGCGGAAATAAAGAACCCGGAGAAGAAATAGCCAAATGATACAAACAACTATCCTCCAGGTAAAAGTAGATGAAACCGGCAAGACAGTTCGAGTTACCGAGGACGGTCTGGTCAAGATTGACGGTATTACGGCATTCAGAATTGTAGAGCGGAATGGCATCTTTTACATGCAGTTCTGCGACCATGACAGAATGCGGTCTAGCTGTAGAGGAACACGATATGTTGAAGTTCCAATCGAGGTACTCACACAAACGGTCACAGGCTCTACAGTTGACAAATAAGAACATACTTGCTACAATAAGGTAGTATAAAGCCGTGGCCTAGAGGCGAAGCGCTGTAAAGCCTTCGCCTTATTTCTTAGGAGAAATACCATGAGTGTAAAAGAAATAATTGAAAGTATTCTGGACTACATTGTACGTGGTGGACCGGGGTCGGGTAACTTTGGACACGAGGGGGTGCCGGGACAAGTTGGAGGAAGTGCACCGAGTGGGAGTAGTGATAAACCTATTGGGCAAGTAGCACATGGTATAGATACAGGCAGACTCACGAGAGCACCATTTGGGGCCCAAAAAACTTCGGGATTACATTATAGCGATATCATAGCCGCGGGACGTTCAGATAACCCTTCATATGGTGTTCATGGAACTGAATACAAATTAAAAACCACTGCAACAGCCACTAAATTTGTTGATTGGGTTCGAGAAAACAAAGAACTTCTTTCTTCGGGGTCGAGTGATTTGCAAAGTGCGACAACAACTTTCCTACGAAGAGTAGATGAAGACCTGAATTCTGAGTCGTTTGTTATGTTATCCAATCCTGAAATAAGAGGTTTTGATGACGACTTTGAAATGCTCAAGGACATGATGATGTATGCAGTAACTCAACGAACTATAAATCAAGACGAAGAGGAACGAGGAGGGGGAAAAAACGGCACTATTTCTCGTTCCGTCTCCATCACCGATGAACTGATGCAATATGTTGGAGAACAGCTTACTCTCAACTATCCATCCGAAACTGACCCCGAAACAGGTATTGAGCTATCAAAAGCCCAATTACTTGACCTTTACATGGATGAAAACGAAATCTTTGCTATCGTTACACTGCAAGATGGCAAGCTCTACAAGATGCCAATCAAGGTAGATGCCGATAACAAAATCACATCTGAACCATTAGTTCAGGTGGCGATGGAATTCAGCGAAACGTCCAGAACACTAAGCATTACCCGCGAGAAAAGCGGTAAGGTGCGTTGGTTTGCTTTCCCTGCGTGCACAGCAGTCCTTAACAGGTCGGGAGAAATTGACAGCACCAGTTTATTTGACAGTTTCGTAGAACATGCCAATAAAACTGGTAACTATCCTGAACTCGATTTCTACCATATGGGGGAGAAGGTTGTACTCGGCAAGGCTGATTGGGTCGCTCGGGAAGGCGTGGCATACTGTGCAAGCGGGTACTTCTACGATACTCCTATTGCTCAGGCCGCTGTGAAATCTCTGGAGAATGACCCAGATTACTGGGGTTTATCAATTGCCTATCTGCCAACTGCTCAACCAACGATGATTCGTTCATTGGAAGGTATTGCTATTCCAGTGTACACAAGAGGCATCAACCGGTTCATCTCGCTATTACCGGAGAAGTCGGCAGCCTCAATTATGACATCGATTACCAAGGAGGTAACTCGCATGAACTCAGACATGAAACTGGCTATCAAAAAATTGGCGGGGGACGATGAGGAGCTTGCAAAATCCCTTGAGGAAAAGATTGATAGCATCAATCGGCAGTCTGCCGATATGGTCTCTCGTGAAATTCCTCAAACGGTTACGGAAGTTACTTATACCGAAAAGTCCTCAACTCCGGGTCAGACTCCAACGCTTCAAGCCGATGAGCTCGACCCCGAAACTCTGAAAACGGTTGTAGCGGCTGTGTTGTCGGCCCCCGAACTGGAAGCTCGCATCAAAGAAATCATTGCGGCGAGCAAAGGTGAAGAGGCTGGTGCTGAAGCTCCAGAGATGGAAACCGAGTCCAAGACGAATGAAGTTCTCGGTCAGGCCGTTGCCACGATGGACAGAATGGCCAAAGAACTGGAATCCATCCAGACTCGTCTTTCTGCCTTTGAAACCGACAAAGCACAGAAGCAGCGTGAGCTTGAAAACGAAACCCCGGCTAAACGGGCTATGTATCGTCCACGTGCTGCTATCACTCCGCAGACAATGCAGGAGCGGAGCAAACAGCGTTCAAACCTGGACCTTGCGGCAATTGCCGCAGACACCATCTCGAAACTCGAATCCAACTAAGGAGGATTCAACATGAAACAAAGACGTGATGAAGAAACTTTGAGTACGAGTCCATCCATCTACGGATGCGAAGCCTTCTTCGACATCTGTACGGATGCCGCCCTGATGAGTCTCTCCTTCGAAGGGACTGCCCCCTTCTTGGATTGGCTTGGCTGGGAAAAGACTGACGTTTGCACCATCAAGAAAGCCTTCCTGAACTTCGTGCGTGCCGAAGCTTATCAGGGAAGTGCTACCGATGGATGGCTGGCTGACCCCTGTGCTGACCCCAATGGTGCGGAAGCTGATTACTGCGATTTCGTCCTGACTGATTTCGCCCGGTTGCGCCGAGAAAGCCCGACCCGTGACATCACCAAGATTGGTCTGCGGTATTGCGACATTCAGCCGCGCTATCGTTTGGATGGTTCGCAGATTACCAATCAGCGTGAGTACGATATGCGCCTGGCCACTGAGGTTCTTATCCAAGACCTCAAACAGATGGTTGTGACTGGTAACAGCACTACCCCTGGTCAATTCAACGGCCTTCAGCAGCTTATCAAGACGGGTTACACCGACTCAGACGGCTCGCTATGTCCGATGATGGACTCGATTATCATCGACATGAACGACAACGGTATGAGCGGTGGCGAAGGTGTAACCTGGAATGGTGCGGCTGTAGCCAGTACTTACGGCTACATCGACCTGCTCCAGGCTGCCTTCCGGCGTATTCGCCATCGCATTCGTATGGCTCCGGCTCTGGCAGCTCAGCGTCTTGCTGCTGGCGACATTGTTCTGGTTATCCCCGAAGATTTCGCCGGTTGCGTTCTCGATAGCTTTACCTGCTGGTCGGTCTGCGATAGCAATATCTCGCTGGACTCTCTGGAAGCTCGTCGGTTCCGCGATAGCCTGAACGGCGGTCTGTATGGTGCTGGTCAGATTACTCTGGACGGTTTCACCATTCCGATTATGCCGTATGACTGGGGCCTGATTAAGAGCGGCCAGACCTTTGATTCCTACCTGCTGACTGGTTCCGTTGGCAACATGAAGACCATTCAGGGCCAGTTCAATGACCTTGCTGTGGCGCAGGCTGCTCGTTCCGATAAGTTTGCCGCTACTGACGGTGGTCGTCTGTTGAACTGGGCCGAAGACCGCCATACCTGCGAAGTTCAGGTTGTCGAAATGCAACCCCGACTTCTCATGTGGGCGCCCTGGGCACAGGCTCGCATCACCGATACTGTATGCTCCGTTCCGGGTGGCGTTATTAGCGCCGACCCCTGGAACACCTACTTCCCCTACTAATTTCTCTCCTCAAAGGGTGGGGTTCGCAAGATCCCCACCCATTCATATTATGGACACAAACAAATTCTTCGACCTGTATCAAGCTGAACTAAACAATGACCACCATGTCTTTGCGGGGATTATCAAAGATGTCGTCAGCATGACTTCTCCTAAAATTGCATCCTTACTCAATCTGGCTTGTTCACTAATGGACAAGAATGAGATTTATTTAGAGGTTGGGTGCTACCGAGGTGGGACGCTGATTAGTGCATTACATGGGAATAACTGTGAGGCCGTGGCTATCGATAATTACTCTCAATTCACCGAGAATGCATCATCATTGGTACTTGAGAGACATCTGCTAAAATACAACTTGACTGAACGAGTTCACTTCCACGAAATGGATTTTGTAGATTATTTCGAGGATGCTATTATTCCTCCAGTTGGCGTGTACTTCTATGATGGCGCACACGAGTTTGAACCCGAATATACTGGACTAGTACTCGGTGAACCTTTTCTAGCGAGTCATTCACTCATCTTTGTAGACGATATCAACATGGGTGGCGTACAGAGTGCCGTTCAAGCATTCAAAGACAGATACTACAAAAGTATTCGGAGAACACTAACCTTCACTTCACCAGCTAATGGCGATAGGGAATGGTGGAATGGTCTTGAAATTCTAGAATACGTTCATGAACATTAAAATACACCCATCTCCAAAAGATGTGAAAGATAAACCCGGTGGTGTGAATGCTGTCATATCAGACCACACCCTAGGTTTTATGCTTCTAGGACATAACATCGTTGAAACAAACCCTGACGTTAAAGTCATCCACGCTTTAGCCACTTGCGGTGCTCCAGACATATTCCATTGTCACGGTTTGTACCCAATTGGCGCCGGTCATTTCGACAACCGTTACCAAAAGGCTAACGAACAGTTAATTAACAATGCCCTAGAAGCTAAAACAACCATTTGCGTCAGTAATTTTGGTGCAGACCTGTTACGGCATCAATTACACATCGACCCCTATGTAATTCGGAATGGTATCTGGACTAAAGAGTATCAAATAGGCGGTAACTCGTCTGGCCCCATCGTATTTCCAAAGATTTCACTTGATGCTAACGCCAGAGCAGACGAAATACTGTGGTTGAAGGAACATACTCAACTGCCCGTTGTATCCGCAGCACCAATACCGGGTATTCCCAGCCTAAAACGAGGCTCCCGGAGTGATTTTATCTCCGCATTACGTCAATGTTCAATCTATTTGGGCACAACCAAAGAGAATAACAGTATGGCAACGATGGAAGCGATGATTATGGGCATTCCAGTAGTCGGATATGATATCGGGTTCAATTCAGAGTGGCTTGTGGACGGTCAGGGATGCCGATTAGTGCCTTTTGGAGACAAAATAGCCCTCAAAGCGGCCATTTTAGAAGTATCCAAAAACTGGTCAAAATACTCGATAAATGCCCGTAATTACGCTCAAATCTTCGATTGGGAGCCAGTCATCCTTCAAATCCTAGAAATCTATGCGAATGTGTCAAAGAAACTGGAAAATCGAAAGATTAGCATTGTTATTCCAGTCCATAATTACGCTAAATGGTTACCTGAGGCCATAGAAAGTGCCCTGGCGCAGACTATTCGATGCGAAGTTATTGTTATTGACGATAAATCGACCGATAACAGTGTTGAGGTTGCGAAACGTTATCCCGTGACTATTATTAGGAACGAAATCAACCTGGGTGTGGCAGAAACTCGAAATAAAGCCATCGAATATGCCGAAGGCGACTACATTATCTGTTTGGATGCCGATGACAAGATTGCACCAGATTTTGCAGAGACACTTATCAAGGGTTTTACCAGTCCACGAGACTCCATCAGCTTTTCTCCGATTGAGATTATCAATGAAGATGGGCTAAAGACTGGCGAACTACTATTTCAAGGTAAACCAGCTTTCGACAGACAAAGTAAAGGGCAAAATCAAGTACCTTCCTGCTGTATGTTCAGCAAAGATTGGTGGAGACGAGCCGGGGGATACGATAAACGTTTTACTCCTGCCGAAGACGCGGAGTTGTGGCTAAAAATCATTCAATTAGGTGGCAATGTCCGTCAAATTACTACAGTACCAAAGATGTACTACCGGGTACACGAAAACAGTCTATCATCGAGGGGCTTTCCGGATTGGTGGAGTCATGCAACAACGAACATACATACTCCCATAGAAGAACGAGACCCAACCGATATCGTAATCCTCATAGAAGAGTATAATGAAAAGGTAAAGGAGTTACTATGGTCCCTAGAAAAGCAAACGTACAAAAAGTGGGAGTGCTTTCTGAAAACGCCAAACGGGTTGAGGAAAACGTTCCCGTGGCTAAACCGACCACTCGGAAAAAGAGAAGCGTCCATACTGAAACTGCACCCGAATACCGAACTGAACCCGACATTTCTGGAGCAGTACCGGAACCAGACACCGGAGTGGATGTTACCATTATCATTCCGGCCAGACTCCGAACAGACGAAGATATAAAATGGTTGAAAGAAGCTCTGGACAGCGTTGAAGCGCAGACCGTAAAGTGTGATTGCATCATTGTGCTGAACGGGTGTACGGTAACCTATCCCTACAGCACGCCGCATAACTTCAAATTCATTGCCTCTGCAGAAGGACTAAGCGTAGCCCGTAACAAGGGTGTAGCAGAATGCCGGACACCATTCTTTTTCCCGCTGGACGCCAATGACTGGCTCCCTCCAAATGCAATTGAAACTGCTCTACTCCATATGCCGGAGAAAGGTTTCGTGTACGGTTCAACGATGCTGTTTCGAGGAGAGCGAAATACGGGCGACCAGCACCTTTACTACGCCAAAGAGTATGACTTTGGTGAATTAATGCAATTCGTCTATTTCCCCAACGGTGCTCTGCAACGTAAAGGCGATTGGGAACGAATTGGTGGATGGCGAGAAGACCTGCCATTCCTTGAAGATTGGGATTACTGGCTCACGGCCGGGGAATTAGGTATCTGTGGTACAGCCATTCAAAATGTGCTATACTGGTATCGACAACATGATGGGCTTGTGTCCACAAACAAGAACACCGTTGAGTGGGAAAAAGTAAAGCTTCGTATCAAACAATTACATAGTGGAATCTACAAAGGAGAGTTCCCAATGGCATGTTGTGGCGGTAAGGCGAAAACAACTAGACAATCAACGCCGACAGCGTTCAAGGCAAGCGCACCTGTTGCTGGAACAGATGGACTGGTTCTCATTAAATATGTTGGTTCAAACGTTGGCACAATGACATGGTTCGGTGCAGTTACCAGAACCCATTATGAGGCTGGGGGGAACAAACCTGAAATTTATGTGGATACCAGAGATGCTTACACAGGCATTCAGAA
>Ga0116186_1002434_pt1 | contig 16857 bp, 10 predicted proteins | sample AD_JPNNA4_MetaG_FD_89806 | JGI IMG/M metagenome (GOLD analysis project Ga0116186, IMG submission 89806) | Active sludge microbial communities of municipal wastewater-treating anaerobic digesters from Japan - AD_JPNNA4_MetaG | ecosystem: Engineered > Bioreactor > Anaerobic > Digestate | place...
AAGTAGAATTTGGGAGCCAGAAGGTGTCTTTTAACAGGGCCGAGATGGGCAAAGTAAACCTGAACTTTGAAGGTTGTGAACAAAAGACAGGACGTTTTAATTTTAAAAAAGTGCTAATACAAGGCGGTTCTTCTAATTTTTCTTTGGTTGAGATGCCCGATACTGAGGCTGTTTTTAGTTCTTCTGATATTGGTATGTGCACAACAAGCTTTCATAATTCAGCGTTCAAATCGTTGTTTCTTCAATCGTGCCATTTTGATTGTTATATTGATTTACGTGTTAAAAAGGCAGATTTTTTAGATCTTTCAGATTCTATTGTTCGGGATATTGTAGATTTAATGCCTTACGATTGGACTGTTGATATTAAAAGTGTGAATTTTGAAGGAATGCGGCTTGTAGGGCGTATGTACCTTAGTTGGGATAAAAACAGGGTAAAATCAATGATAAATAACCAGCCCAATCTGAGTAATAGGAGCAAATGTGAGCAGTTTAGGGTGTTAAAGCAGAATTTCAATGTGACCGGGCAATACACTGATGAAGATAAAGCTTATGTAGAGTTTAGGCGTCATGAAATGGCAGCCTTGCTTGATGAAATGCAACAAAAAAGTACTCTAAAGTCATTTTTTTATTATCCTGTATATTGGTTTAAAAAGATAGTTTTTGATTACATGGGCTTGTATGCAACATCGCCATCAAGAGTGTTGATTAGTGTTGTTGTGTGTTGGTTTTTATTTGGGTTTGGCTACTTTTTTATAGAGTTGTTGGGTGTTGGGAAAACCATGTCTGGCGTAGGGAACCCGGATAATATCTCTGTCTTTGCCCAATCTTTTTATCATAGCGCTATTACCTTTTTTACTATTGGTTATGGTGACGTTTTTCCTATGGGGGTAAGTCGTTTATTCTCTGCTTTAGAAGGATTCTTGGGGGTGTTTATGATGAGTTACTTTACTGTGGCTTTTGTCAGAAAGATTTTGAGGTGAGATACAGATATTGCTAATATTTATTTATTCTAAATGAGAATATATTTAGATATTTGCAAAAATTATTTTTGTGAAAGACCTTACAGTTGGCCATGAAGGGAAGTTAATCTGGCAATTTTCAGTTCCAATGATTATTGGTAATGTTTTTCAACAACTTTATCAAATAATAGATAGTGTTGTAGTTGGGCATTTTATTGGTAAAGAAGCCCTTGCTGCCATAGGGGCGTCGTTTCCCATCATATTTGTTATTGTTTCTTTGGCTATTGGTGTTTCCATGGGGGGCACTGTTCTTGTAGCCCAGTTTTTTGGCGCTAAAGATTTTCAAAGGCTTAAAAGGACTGTAGATACCATTAATGTTTTGTTGTTTTTCTTGTCAATGGTTTTATCCACATTAGGTATAATATTTAGCGCCCAAATATTCAGGATGATGCATCTTCCTGAGCCTTTAATACCTATAGCTACAAGCTTTTTAAATGTATATCTTTCAGGTACGTTTATTTTCTTTGGGTTTAATGCTATTAGCGCTATACTTCGCGGCATGGGCGATTCAAAAACTCCGCTTTATTTTTTGATTATTAGTACGATAATCAATACGTTGCTTGATTTGCTTTTTGTCGGTATTTTCAAATGGGGAGTGGCTAGTACTGCTGTTGCTACTATCATTAGTCAGTCGGTAGCATTTATTGCGGCCATTATTTATCTCAATAAAACTCACAAACTACTGAAGTTTTCTATTCGAAACATAGAGTGGGACAGGCTTATTTTTTCAAAAATAATGAGAATAGGGTTACCTACCGGAATACAAAATACCTTCGTAGCGCTTGCTATGATGGCTCTGATGGTAATTGTTAACCAATATGGGACAGATGTTATAGCGGCTTATTCGGTGGGGTATCGTATAGAAATGTTTGCTTCTATGCCAGCCATGAATTTTGCTATGGCGCTTTCTGCTTTTGTTGGCCAAAATATTGGGGCAGGAAAGATGGAAAGGGTAAAAACCGGTTTGCTTGCAACACTCAAAATGTCTGTATGTGTTGCACTTTGTATTTCGGTATTGGTATTTTTTGCTGGCGATTTGCTTATCAATATGTTTACGACCGATGCTAATGTTATCAGGTATGGGCATGAGTACCTTCGGATAGCAGGTTCTTTTTATGCTGTGTTTACTGCCATGTTTATTTTTGGCGGGGTAATGAGGGGGGCAGGCGATACCTTTATCCCTATGCTGGTGACCCTTTTCTCATTATGGTTTGTAAGGCTTCCTTTAGCTTCTTTTCTTTCAGGGAAGTATGCAGAAAAAGGTATCTGGTGGTCAATTCCTATTGCATGGTTTATTGGGGCTATTTTTAGCTATTTTTATTATCGTACCGGGAGATGGAAGAAGAAGTCATTTGTTTAAGTGGTACATTCAGTTTTATTTCACTATAAAATCGTATATTTGAAATTCATTAATCATGTTGATAAGGGATGTTGAAAAAAGTTATATACTTGTTGATAGCTTGTGGGGTTGCTATTTGTGCGGTTTTTATCAGACAATTTTCCGATTCGGACAGGCCTGTTGTTCATTATGCTTTTGTTGGCGAAAAAGAATATAAGCTTAAATTTCCGATTGTTTCTGAAGGCAAGGATGAATGCCTTGTCGATTTTGAAATACCTGATACTTCAGTCACCGGAAAAATATATTATCGGTTGGCCAATTCTTCGATGGCATGGAAAGTCCAACCAATGGTACGTACCGGAAATACATTAGTTACAATGATACCTCCATTTAAGCCAAATGTGAAGGTTATTTATTATGTGGAGCTAATAAAAGGTGGTACAGCAATAGCTGTAGCTAAAGATAACCCGGTCTGGTTAAGGTTTCAGAGTACAGTACCAAAGTACATCTCTTATCCTTATGACTTTTTGTATTTGTTGATAGTGCTTTTATTAATATATGTGTGTATTTTAGCTATTTATAACATCAGGACCTATGCAAAATATCTTCGGGCCAGTTTTTATATCTCTGTAGGTGTTATTTTGTTTAGTTTTGTTATACACCTGATTTCATTTAGGCATATTTTTTTGGCATTTGACCCTCATAATAACCTTACTTTTTACAAAGATCTTGTGGCCTTTTTGTTTTTATATTTCGTTTTTAAAATGCGTCAAAAACCTAAGGCACGTTTTTTGATTATTGGCATCCCATTAGTGGTTTTACTTTTATATTGTATCCCACAACATATTATGTTTTCGATGTTTTACAGGTAGATTGGGGCCAAAGCAAAAACAGCATTTTAGTTTTCGATTTTCAAACTATTTGACAGCTTTGATGTTTTATTGCTTTAAAAGGTTATATGCAAAAAATTTTTTCTTCAATATTAGCACTTGAAAGCTTTGAAGCATCTGATTTAAAGGTGTTATTAAATTCTGAAGGAGAGCAAAAGAAGGCGCTTTTTGAAAAGGCCAATGAAATAAAGCAATCTATTATTGGTAATAAAGTTTTTTTTAGGGGAATAATAGAGTATTCCAACGTTTGTCAAAAAGATTGTTTTTACTGTGGCATCCGCAAAAGCAACAAAAAAATTAAAAGATATACTGTTTCTGATCCGGAAGTGATAGATGCCGCATTATTTGCTTTTAAAAACCGCTATGGGTCTATTGTTTTGCAATCCGGGGAAATGACTTCGCCGGCTTTTGTTGAACGTATTGAGAACCTTCTCCGGCAAATCAGGCTTTTAACAAATGGACAGCTTGGAGTTACTTTATCAATGGGCGAACAAAGCGAAGAGACATACCAAAGGTGGAAAAATGCCGGGGCTCATCGTTATTTGCTCCGTATAGAAAGCTCAAACAGGCAGTTGTATGCACAAATGCACCCTAATGATGCAATGCACAATTTTGACAGGCGCTTAGATTGTTTGAAGCTGCTCAAAAAGTTGGGTTACCAGGTGGGTACAGGTGTAATGATCGGCTTACCAGGCCAAACTATAGACAACCTTGTTGAAGACCTTTTGTTTATGAAGGAACTGGATATTGATATGTGTGGAATGGGGCCATACCTCGAACATGAAGATACCCCTATGTATGAGAAGCGAGAAATGCTCGATAGTCAAAAACAACGCTTTGACTTAGCCCTGAAAATGGTGGCTACATTACGTTTGCTTATGAAAGATATTAACATTGCAGCTACAACAGCACTTCAGGCTATAGACCCTTTGGGTCGTGAAAAAGCCCTGAAGTGTGGCGCCAATATTATTATGCCTAATATTACTCCTGCCAAATACCGCACTGATTATAAGTTGTATGAGAATAAACCATGCACCGATGAGGCTGCAGATGACTGCCTGTCTTGTCTTGATGTTCGGATTTCTCTTACCGGCAATAAAGTTGGGTATGGCCAATGGGGTGATTCTCAACACTTTAAAAATAAAAAACACTTATAGAATGTCTGCTTTATCTCAATCATCGGTTAAAATAAAATTGAACCAGGTTCAAAAAGCCCGTGAACGTCTTCGTAACGTGGTTACTAACACTCCTTTGATGCATGATGTCAATCTTTCTGAGCGTTTTGATTGTAATATATTGTTAAAACGTGAGGATTTACAGGTTGTCCGTTCATATAAAATTCGCGGGGCATTCAATAAAATCAGTATGTTGCCACTTGATATACTCAAAAAAGGTATTGTTTGTGCCAGTGCCGGGAACCATGCCCAGGGAGTTGCCTATTCGTGCCGAAAATTGCAAATCAAAGGACATATATTTATGCCAACGCCTACTCCAAAGCAGAAAATTAAGCAGGTTGAATTTTTTGGACGCGAATATGTTAATATTATTTTGGCTGGCGATACTTATGATGATGCCTTCAATGCTGCTTTAAAGTTCAAAAATGAGCAAAAGCTTGAATTTATTCATCCTTTTGATGATATTCATGTTATTGAAGGACAAGCTACTGCAGGGTTAGATATATTGTCTGATACCTCTTCGCACATTGATTACTTGTTTGTGCCTATTGGCGGAGGAGGCCTTGCAGCCGGTGTGGGGAGCGTATTTAAGACGTTAAGCCCCGATACAAAAATAATTGGTGTTGAGCCTGCTGGTGCGGCATCTATGAAAGAATCAATTGAAAAAGGAGAAGTGGTAACGCTTCAGCATATCGACAAGTTTGTAGATGGAGCAGCAGTGCAAAGGGTAGGGGATTTGACTTTTGAAATATGCCGAAATATTATAGATGACATTATCCTTGTTCCGGAAGGTAAGGTATGTAGCGTGATTATGCAACTGTATAATGAAGAAGCTATAGTTGTTGAGCCTGCCGGGGCATTGTCTATTGCTGCACTCGATTTTTACAGGGAGCAGATTAGAGGCAAAAATGTAGTATGCATTGTCAGCGGTAGCAACAATGATATCACCCGAACTGAAGAAATAAAGGAGCGTTCGCTGTTATACGAAGGTTTAAAGCATTATTTTATTGTGAAATTTCCTCAACGACCTGGTGCTTTCCGCGAATTTCTTGAAAATATTTTAGGCCCTAATGATGATATTTCATATTTTCAATACTCGAAGAAGAATAACCGTGAATTAGGCCCTGCTGTTGTTGGTATTGAACTACAAAAGAAAGAAGATTTTGAACCACTATTTCAACGTCTCAAAGCAAGCAACTTTTTGCAGGAATACCTCAATGAAAAGCCCGATTTGTTTCAGTTTTTGATATAGAAGAATATTGAAGATTGCTGAAGTGTATGGAAGTTTAAGGAAGATAATAGAAGTTTAGGGAAGAGTGAGGAAGTCGTTACTGATATATAGCTAATGTTTTAAGCTCTAAAAAGTTTAAGTAGAAACTGCGTTTTTTCTTCCTTACTCTTCCATATTCTTTCTAATCTCTAAAAATCTTCCTACCAGATATGTACTTCCACCAATGTAAATAATATCGTTGGGTTGTGCATTGAAAGAGGCATCTTTATAAGCATTTTCGACTGTTTCAAAAGTGTTACCTTGCAGATTATATTGTTTAGCTTGTTGTTGCAAAAGATGTTCATTTAAAGCCCTTGGCCCAGGAGCTTTTGTAAAATAGTAGGTTGCATTTTTGGGAAGCAACGCCAGCACCTTGTTGATGTCTTTATCTGCAACCATTCCAAAGATGATGTGAATTTTGTTGTGAGGTATAGTGTTAAGTTGTTCTACAACACACCTGATACCGTCTTCGTTGTGTCCTGTATCTAAAACAGTGTAAGGATGTTGGTTTATAACCTGCCAACGGCCTAAAAGCCCTGTTTTTTCAACAATAGATGACAACCCGAGTTTAATTTGCTCATGTGTGATAGTAATATTCTGCTTTTTAAGCTGGTCTATTGCTGTAAGCATGGTTAATATATTTTTTTGCTGATATACTCCTTGAAGGTCAATTAAATAATCGCCTTCATGTTCTTTCATAGTCAAATCATTGGCTATTACTGATATTTTCTGTTTAAATTCGTTAGTGACCTTAGCATTTGTCATTTTGAGCAATTTATCTGCAAAATATACAGGTGAGTTAAGCTTTTGGGCTGTGTCGATGAAAATTGGTCCAGTTTCAGCCTGTGTTTGGCCAACAACCAAAGGAACATTTGGTTTTATGATGCCTGCCTTTTCAATAGCAATCTTTTCAAGGGTATCGCCAAGCAAATCTATATGGTCGTATGATATGTTGGTGATTACAGATAAGATAGGGGAAATAATGTTTGTAGAATCAAGCTTTCCACCAAGTCCGGTTTCTATAACCGCAATTTCAACCTGCATTATTTTAAAGTACCATAATGCTAAGGCTGTTGTTAGCTCAAAAAAAGATGGTTGTACTTCCTGTATAGCCTCAAATGAATGGTTGATAAATTGTATTACCTTATCTTTTTCAATGTTTTCGCCATTAACTTTAACACGTTCAGTAAAATCAACCAAATGAGGCGAAGTAAACAACCCGGTTTTATATCCCGAAGTTTGCAATACCGAAGCTAATCCATGACTAACAGAGCCTTTACCGTTGGTCCCGGCAATATGGATTGTTTTGAAGTCAAGCTTATCCAGTCTAAGAATAGTACATAGCTTTGTTATTCTTTCCAGGCCTGGCTTGTAAGCACTGGCTCCATCGCGGTGAAAAACAGGCATTTGCGAATATAAATATTCGATTGCTTCAGAATATGTGTGAATCATTTCAAAGGTTTTCCTATCTTTAATGAGTTAATAATAAAATTATGGCAAAAGAAAAAAAGATATTCGTACTGGATACAAACGTGATTTTACATGACTACAAATGTATTTACAATTTTGAAGAAAATGACATTGTCGTTCCCATTGTTGTGCTTGAAGAACTCGATAAGTTGAAACGTGGCAATGATATATTGAACATGCATGCCCGCGAATTTACAAGGGAGTTAGATGCCTTATCTGGGGAAGGGCTTTGTACTTCTGGTATTCCGTTGGGTAAAAAATTAGGTAAACTTTTTATTATTACCGGGAAGCCCTTTTCAAAAAATTTGCAGGCTTCTTTTCCTGAAAGTACGCCAGACCATCGTATATTGGCTATTGCAGAATATATACAGGAGAGTAACAAAGGGCAATATTCTACTACGGTGCTGGTTACCAAAGACATTAACCTGAGAGTGAAAGCCAAATCGCTTGGCATCCTGGCTCAGGACTACAAATCTGACAAAGTGCACGATCTGGAGACTTTTTTCCATAGCATTGAGACCATTGAGAAGGTTGACCCTAAGCATATATCTGAGTTGTACAACCTGCAAGATGGCATTCCATTGTCAAACGTCACCAAGAAGAAGGTTACAGACGAAAGTGCCAAATATTTCATTATTCGCAATGAAAAAACGAGCGTTTTAGCCCGATACAACAGGCGTACATCGAATCTTGAAAAAGTTGAAAAGCTTCGCTGTTATGGCATTGAGCCTCGCAATGCCGAACAAACCTTTTCCCTCAATGCCTTGATGGATCCTGAGATTCAGCTTGTGGCACTTACCGGGAAGGCAGGTACGGGAAAAACTTTGCTTGCTCTTGCTGCTGCGTTGCAGCAAGAAAAAGACTTTGAGACAATTTACCTTGCTCGTCCTATTGTTCCGCTTGCCAATCGCGACCTTGGCTTCCTGCCTGGCGATGTAAACGAGAAAATTGGCCCATACATGCAACCTTTGTACGACAACCTTTCGTTTATCAAGCACAAGCTGAAAGTTCAAAGCAAAGAAGCTGCCAAGATTGACGAAATGCAGAAAAATGAGAAGCTTCAGATTACACCTTTGGCATATATCCGTGGGCGTAGCCTGTCCAATGCTTTCTTTATTGTAGATGAGGCTCAAAATTTGACCCCGCATGAGGTAAAGACTATCATTACCCGTGCTGGCGAAGGGACTAAGATGGTGTTTACCGGAGATATCCAGCAAATAGACTCTCCGTACCTCGATAGCTTTTCAAACGGCTTAAGTTACTTGACAAACAAAATGCAAGGGCAGGAAATATTTGCCCACATTCATCTTTTGAAAGGAGAAAGAAGCTATCTCGCTGATTTGGCAGGAAACTTGCTATAATTTTCAAATTCTCTCATTTTCAAATTGTTTTTTTCATTTGCTAATTAAGAATATTGCTGGCCGTTTGTGCAGGTCGGGCACTTTTTTGCGCCACTGGTCAATGGTTTGCATTTTGATAAACTGTGAAGGAAGGGAGATGTCGCAGGCTATACAAAGCTTTGTAGCAGGAGATAAGCATTGTAGCATATCAGCAACGAGCTGGTTGTTGCGATATGGGGCTTCTATAAAGCATTGAGTTTGGTTTTCAGAAGCAGAGCGGTTTTCGAGATGTTTTAAGGCTTTTGCCCTTGCAGGTTTTTCTATAGGCAAATATCCGTTGAAAGCAAAGTTCTGGCCATTAAGCCCGGAGGCCATCAGCGCCATGATAATAGAAGAAGGCCCAACCAATGGTACAACCTCTATGCCTTTAGCATGAGCCATGTTTACTATAATATTGCCAGGGTCGGCAATACAGGGGACACCCGCTTCGGACATCAGGCCAATGTCTTCGTGGGTACATTTATCAAGAAAATGAACAGTATCTTCGGGTTTTGTATGTTCGTTAAGCAGTAGAAACTGCATATTGTCAATGATGGCTTCGCGCCATATTTTTTTGATGAAACGCCGCGCAGTCTTCTCATCTTCAACAATAAAAGTGCTGATGTTTTTCAGCACTTCTACGTTGTATGCAGGCAAAACCTCAAGGGGATTGTCTGAGCCAAGCGTTGTTGGTATCAGGAACAATCGTCCCACGGGCATTATTTTTTAGTATTATAACCTCTTTTCCTGGCTGCTTCTTCAAGACGAGCCTGGAAGCTTGATTTTTTCATCGGTTTTTTCTTGTTCTCGTTCAACTGGTGCAAAAGCTTAGCTTCGTCAATTGAACGTCTGAAGATTTCGTTTTGGGCAATAGTGATAAGGTTGGCAAGGAAGTAGTAGTATGTCAAACCAGCTGAGAAGCGGTTCAGTACAAACATAAAGATAACAGGCATTATGTACATCATCACTTTCATTCCGGGCATTTGCTGTTGGGCATTGGCCTGGTCGTTCATTTTAATAGTAATAAGTGTTGTAATGGTCATCAAAATGTTGAACAAGCTGATGTGGTTCCCAAAATATTCAGTAATAAGCGGAATATGTCCAGACCAGGTTATGATAGCATCATAAGATGAAAGGTCGCTGGCCCACAAGAAGCCTTGCTGGCGCAATTCTATAGAAGACGGGAAAAACCTGAACATGGCAATAAGTATCGGGAACTGCAACAGCATTGGCAAACATCCTCCCAACGGGTTGACGCCTACTTTTCGGTAAAGGTTCATTGTGGCTTGTTGACGTTCCATAGGTTTGTCGGCAGGTATTTTTTCGTTTATCTCGTCAATCTGCGGTTTCAATACCCTCATCTTTGCCATTGAAAGGTATGACTTGTATGTCAAAGGGAAGAGTAACAGTTTGATAAATATGGTAAGCAACAAGATGATAATACCATAGTTTCCTATAAATTGGTTCAGGAAGTTGAAAACCGGGATAATAAGAAAACGGTTGATCCACTTAACAATCCACGAACCAAGTGTAACAAGCTCTTCCAGGTCAAGATCATATTTTTTCAAGGTTTGGTAATGGTTTGGGCCATAATAGAAAGCAAAGCCAACTTCATTAGTCTTTCCTGGTTGATAGGCAATGCCAAGCTCAGCATTCATCAGGCTTAATATCCTGGACGTGTCTGTATTGTTTTTTATAGTAAGGTTGGCATTTTCAAAATTATTATCAGCAATAAGCACGCTGGAGAAGAATTGTTGTTTGAATGCTACCCATTTGATTTTATTACGGAGGGTCTCGGTTTTTTCATTTTCTTTAGAAGGCTTAAAGCTTTCAACATCTTCCTGGTTGAACTTATAAAAAACCTCAGTATATGTTTTTTCGTTAGGGACCTCTTTTTCCTGAGCTTTCAGGAAAACATGCCATTTCAGGTCGATTGAAGTAGTATTGGAAGATATGATACTATCGAGGTTTACAAATTTTACTTTGAAGTCAATCTTATAGTTTGCAGGATGCAGTGTGTAGGTGTATTGTATATATTTGTTTTCACCTGCATTTAAGCGAAATGAAATACTTGCAGCAGTATCTTTTTCTGCCAAAACAACATTTTTATTTGTTTGAACAGGTGTGAAATACAATTCATTGGTTGAAATAAGCCTGTTATTGGCGGTGTAAAAGTTGAACCCAAACTGGTTTGAATCTCCATCAAACAAGATTAAAGGCTTTTTATCAAAAGTTTTATACTGTTTGAGTTCTACCGAATAAGGTTTTCCCCCTTTTTTACTGAGGGTAAGCTTTACCAATTCATTTTCTATAGTGTAAAACTCAGCCTCTCCTGTGGCAGCTTGACCAAATTCAGCATATTTTTCAGTAGCAATTTGAGCTTCAGATTTTGCATCTAAAGCTTTTGCAGCAACAGTGTCTTTTTTAGCTTCCAGTTGTTTTTGTTGAGCTTCCAGTTTTTGGACTAAAGCTATTGAGTCGGCTTTTCGCCTGGCTTCTTCAAGTTCCTTTTTGTTAGGTGTGTTCCATACCGAAAAAACTATAAGTATGGCTCCAATGATTATAATCCCAATTACACTATTCTTATCCATTAGTACATTTTTTTTGGACTGCAAAGGTAAATTTTATTTTCGTATGAGTTTATGTCAAAGAAAAAAAACGTGTAGATTTACGATATTTTTATTTTATCGTAAAATGTAGTGTTTATGGGGTATTTGGAATATAATGTTACAATTGAACCTTTTCAGCCTGAAACCAGCGAAGCTTTAATTGCCCTGCTTGGTGATTACGGATTTGAAAGCTTTGTCGAAAACGAAACAGGTTTTCAGGCTTATATAAAAGAAGATGAGCATAAGGTAAGCTTTTTTGAAAAAGCACTTTCAAAGTTGATTACACGTTCGGAAGTGAGATATACCTTTAAAAAAATTAAGGATGAGAACTGGAATGCCGTTTGGGAAAGCAATTTTGAGCCTGTAATTATCGATACCCGCATTGCTGTGGTGGCTCCGTTTCATCAAATCAACCCCGATACAAAGTATGTAATAAAGATAGAACCAAAAATGTCTTTTGGCACCGGTCATCACGAAACAACTTCGCAGGTAATGCTGATGATGCTTGAAGTTGAAATGAAAGGTGCTACGGTATTGGATATGGGCTGCGGAACTGGAATATTGGCTATTTTAGCACACAAGCTTGGAGCTGTTGATATTGTTGGTATTGACAATGACCCTCAGGCGGTAGAGAATGCCATTGAAAACTTTGAGCGAAATAGTTGTACAGAAATTATTGCTATTACTGGCGACACAGGAGCAATTCCTTCCAAAATGTTTGATATCATTCTGGCTAATATCAACAGAAACACCATTGCAGATAATGTTGGGGAATGGATGAAATATTTAAAAAAAGGTGGATATATTATTTTTAGTGGTTTCTATGAAGAAGATATTATTTTTCTTAAAGCTATATTTGATAAACTGAATTTATCTATTTTAAAAACTACTACCAATAACAAATGGGCATGTCTGTTGTGCGAAAAACATTAGTTTGCTTACTATCTGTAGTATCTCTGATTTGCTGTTTTACAGCCAAAGCCAGCGAACAGTCGTTTAAACAATTCTCTGGTAAAGATACATTGTTTACCAATGAATTACGGTTGTTTATGGCAAAAGTAGAAGACGATTCGGCTTTAGTGCAACTTGGCGTTTTCACGGCTTTATGGGATTCGGCCAAAATATCTTCAGAAAACAAAAAGTTTATCCTCAGGACGGCCATTGGCCTGATAGATAAAAAGTTCAGGCCTTTTCCTGATTTTATGGGGTATATCAACGTTGTTATTATTTTGAATAGCAAATATCCCCGGCATAGTAAGGCATGGCTTGAAGCTATGGCAGAAAAGGTCGAATCAAAAAAGGTTTCAGCAACAGCTTTGCGCAATGTGCTTGCCAATACTATAGTTTTTTTTAAACAACGGGTACTTTATAAAGCTCCTTCCTTGTCATGGTTGCCATCTTCGCCAGATTTTGTGGTTAAAAATGAAGAAAGGCTTATTTTCTTTTTTCCAAAAACAGACTTAACTTGTCGTGCTAAGCGTGATAGCATCATGATAAAAAACACAACAGGGAGCTATGACCCTTTTGAAAATAAATGGTATGGAAAAGGCGGCCTCGTTACTTGGGAAAGAGCAGGCTATTCAGTTGATTCGGTTTCGGCAATTCTTTCAGGTTATACAATAGACCTTAGCCGAACTTCATACCAGGCAGATTCGGTGAGTTTTACTAATAAAAGTTTCTTTTCTGCCCCCATGCTCGGGAAGTTGGAAGACAATGTTATGTATATTTCTAAACCTGAGAATGCCCAATATCCGCAATTTGATTCGTATATTAAAGAATATAACATTAAAAATATCTACCCTGATGTGAATTATAAAGGCGGGGTAAGCATGCAAGGGGCCAAACTTATTGGTAGTGGCACGGTATATGAACCTGCAAAGCTTTATTTTTTCCTTCATGACACGTTAAAACTTGTTGCAGGCTCGGTTACTTTTGGTTTTAAACCGCATAAGGTGACAGCAAGCAATGCTATGGTCACTATTTTTCTCGAAAAAGATTCAATTTATCATGGAGATGTACAGTTTAGTTATGTTTCTAAAAATAAAGAACTTACTCTGCAGAAATCGGACAATTATGTGGCCCAAAGCCCTTTTTTAAATACTTATCATAATATAGATATGAATTTTGACCGAATGGTCTGGCATATCGATGAGCCATTTATATTACTTACTTCTGCACTTGGCTCTTCTGCTGGTAAAGCTATTTTTGAGTCTGTAAATTATTTTAAATATGAGGAGTTTGAAGCATTACAGTATTATGATGACAAGCACCCTCTTTCGCAGCTCAAAAAATGTTCGCAATATTACAATGGTGACCGCAATTTCACCGCCATTGACTTTGCCAATTTTATCAAACGGCCCATGGATCAGGTTAGGACGTTGCTTTTTCCGTTGGCTGTGAAAGGATATATTTATTATGACCCTTCCACAGAAAAGGTTGAGCTGAAGGACAGACTTTTTGATGCCTTACAGTCAAGCATTGGAAGAAAAGACTATGACGTGCTGCGCTTTATTTCTAACACTTCTGCTCCTCTTGAAAATGCTTCGCTTAATTTACGCAATTTTGACCTGACAATACATGGCATACCTGCAGTTTTTGTTAGTGATAGCCAAAATGTTAAAATCTATCCCAAAGCCCGGACCATAAAGTTGAAGCATAATCGCAATTTTCAATTTGATGGTATTGTTGAAGCAGGTTTGTTCACTTTTTTTGGACGCAATTTCTTTTTTAACTATGATAGTTTTAAGGTTTCATTAGGAAATGTTGACTCTATCAGGATGAAAGTTATTGTTGGTTATGACCTTGCTATGAAGCCCATTTATCAGGATGTTAACAACGTTATACAAGATGTAACAGGCGATATACTTATTGATGCCCCTGACAATAAATCGGGGGTGGTGAACTATCCTGAATATCCCATTTTTACCAGTCGTGGCAATTCGTATGTTTACTACGATCATCCTTCTATTTTTGGCGGGGTGTATAAACGTTCGCGTGATTTTTATTTCAGAATCGAGCCTTACGTGCTCGATAGTTTAGATAACTTTTCAAAAGAAGGGATGAAATTCAATGGTTTTCTTTCTTCGGCTAAAATATTTCCTAATATTAATGAGAAGTTGGTACTACAGCCTGATTTTTCTTTAGGTTTTACCCATGATGTACCAGATGCCGGTTTCCCTGCTTATGGTGGAAAAGGGAAGTTTTCCAGGTTGTTAAATTTGTCTAATCAGGGTCTGCGCGGGAAAGGCCATGTGAAATACCTTTCAGCTACTGTTACTTCTGAAGATATAATATTTTTTCCCGACAGCATGGATGCTGTAGATGATTTTACGATAGAAGCCCAGGCTGCACCTGCATCATTTCCTAATGTTGAAGGAAAAGCCATAAAAGTTAATTGGCAGCCATACAAAGATGTGATGTATGCATCAAATACGGCCAATCAGTTTGATATGTACTCGAAACAAGCCAATTTTAACGGGTTATTATCATTGACCCCTAAAAAATTGTCAGGAAATGGAATGATAAATTTCCCTACCGCTGACAATTCGTCAAAAAATTTCACGTTTTATCAAATGTTGGCACATGCTGATACTTCTTGTTTTCGCCTGAAATCATCTTTAGACAGGCAGATAACCGTAAAAACCAACAATGTTAAGTCAGATATAAACTTTGCTACACGTATAGGCGATTTTAAAACAAATGATACCGCTGTAATAACCGAATTCCCCGAAAATAGATATATAGCCAAGATTGATTTGTTGAAATGGTACATGAATAAAGATGAATTGGTAATGTCTTCTGCTCGAAAAAATGTTGTACCTCAGGAAGGAAAATTATATGGCTTTAAAGATGAGCCTTTAATTGGAGCAAGATTTGTGTCAACTGCCCCGCTGCAGGATTCGCTTTGGTTTGTCTCGGGAAGTGCTGTTTATATTAATAAAACAAAGAGTATAGAAGCTTCAAAGGTCAAATATCTTGATATTGCAGATGCTCGTATTTTTCCAAACCAAGAAAAGATTGTTATTGATAGTATCTCAAAAGTACAACTTCTTTATAAATCGAAAATTTTGGCTAACCGGGAAACTCGTTTCCATAATATTTACGATGCTACTGTTGATATTGCAAGCCGCAAGATGTATAAAGCTTCGGGAAAATACGACTATATTCCTGTAACCAATATACCAGAGGTGATTTCAATGCATACCATTACTGTGGACTCTGCCAATTCTACTTTTACTGATGGTACTATTGTAGAACCTGATAGTTTTATGCTGAGCCCCGATTTTATGTATCAGGGACGAGCCCAAATATTTGCTAAAGAAAAATACCTTACCTTTAACGGCTCTACAAAAATTGTGGTTGAATGCCCTAATACCGGAACCAGTTGGTTTGATTTTAAAACTGTTATAGACCCCACTGACGTTAAAATTCCTGTGGGTGACACCTTAAAAGAAATCAATGATAAAAAAATTGTATTGGGTTCATATTTGCGGGCAGATACAATTATGCTATATTCAACTATGTTTGGTACACGCAAGTTTCATAGTGATACAAGTTTGATTAAGTCTAAAGGATTGTTGATATTTAACAAAAAGCTTGGCAATTATGAAGTTGCCAGCGAAGAAAAGTTGAAAAACAAAAGTTTGCCCGGACAGCTTATTACTTTTAACCGTAAAACCTGTCGTTTTTATGGCGAAGGAAAATTAAAGACAGGCGTAAACCTTGGACAAGTAAAACTGCTTAATGCCGGAACCATTGACCATGATTTGGTTGCAAATAAAGTAAAACTGCACATGGCAATGGCTGTAAAGTTTCATTTTTATCAACCTTCGTTGGAAATCACCAGGAAGTACATTGACAGCTTGTGCCGTGATTCAATCAAAATAAAAACACCATATTTCAGAAAATTATATGGCGAATTTGCTGATACTGCTACCATTCGTAAATTTTTTACAGAGTTTGACCTGCCAATGTTGTCTGAGAAAGAAAAAGAAAATATTTTGCCAGAAGCCTTTAAAAGTACAATATTTATAGATGATATAAACCTGGTATGGGACCAGGCTACGAAGTCGTTCCGTTCTGAAGGGAAAATTGGCATTGGCTTTATTGGGGGCAAACCCCTGCATCGTTATGTCAACGGATATGTTGAGATTTGGCGTAAGCGTTCGGGCGATGCTATGGATATTTATTTGCAGGTGGATGAGAAAAATTATTTTTATTTTGGTTATACACGCGGGGCAATGTGGGTTGCTTCTTCAGATAAGCAATTTGAGCTTCCTATTCGCGAAATGTCAATGAAAGAAAGAAGTATAACTGTTGGACGTTTTCAAACACCATATTCATTTGTTCTTTCTCCACAAGACAAAGTTGTTAGGGTGGTTAGAAGATGGAAAAACGGAACAACAGAAGAAGATTTACAGCTTCAAAACCAGGATGATATTAACGAAACCCCTGAAATTCAAATAGAAGAGCCTCAGGTTACACCTAACGATAGTTTACAGTTCAATAAATGATAGAAAAAATTATGCAAGTAGGGTACATTGTTGTTGTTTAGTGATTGAAAAATGGAAATTATAACCTAAACTAATAAATAGGGCTTCATGTGGCTTGTAAAGCCCAACATGAAGCCCCGGTTGAACTAAATCCCGGGCGTTAATCAGAAATCTATGGACATATCACCTTTTTTTTCTTTTCAATATTTTCGGT
>Ga0116186_1002440_pt1 | contig 16839 bp, 14 predicted proteins | sample AD_JPNNA4_MetaG_FD_89806 | JGI IMG/M metagenome (GOLD analysis project Ga0116186, IMG submission 89806) | Active sludge microbial communities of municipal wastewater-treating anaerobic digesters from Japan - AD_JPNNA4_MetaG | ecosystem: Engineered > Bioreactor > Anaerobic > Digestate | place...
CGAGCGATAACGGACACAACACAACGGCACACACACTTAATTCCGGGCGTTTTTTCAACAAAAGGTCCATTTTGGTGGATACTTTGTTCAACAAAACCGCTTGAAAAGGCAAAATAAATTATTTCACTTTTTCGAGGTTTTCAGACACTTCTGTCATTATTTTTAAGAGCTTTTTATTGATTTCCAAAAGGCTATTTTTGTTTAAATCACCGCAAGATTTAATATAAGTCAAGAGTTCTTTTACCTGTGCCTGAAGGACAATCGGTTTCATTTTCTATCTCCATTTAAGAGGCGTTTATGAGCAAATTTACTGTTAGTTTGGCATTGATTTCAATACTTTTTACCATGAGAACGGCATTTTCCGATGAAATTCATGACAAAATGAAGGAAAAGGAGCAAAAAGAGCTAAAACAGACCCTCTATGAGGCGAAGAAACGTATTAAGGATGCGGGAACATACACATGGAACGACGCCCTACGCTTCTTGCCGACCGTGACACTTTCGCGGCGGGCGCCATACGACGAGTACAGCAAACCCACAAACGAGACCTATTTCTCGGCATCGATAAGCTTCAATCAGTTCTTCGACCTGGCTGATATTCACGATAAAAAGGCGGTGGAGAAGAGGAAAGCACTTCGCAAAGTAGAGAGCCTGGCGTTTAATATCGAAAAGCTCATAGACCGGAAATATCTGCTTACGGATCAGATAGGGAAGATGAAGAAGATTGTGAGGTCCATAGATGAACCTCTGGAAGCCGCAAACAAGCAAGAGAAAATTGACGCCCTGGAAGTAAAGAAGAACGAGACGGTAATCGAGATCGAGCGGCTTTATGCGGAGATTGAATATACCTGCGTGGAGGCGGAGAAGTGAGCTAGAAAATGTTCTTCAAATATCCAACGTCGTCGCTGAAAAATAGGATGTGTTTTTCGGCGAAAGTATCGACGGTCCAGCCTTCATCTCCATAAAAACTGCGGAGTGTATCATAGGGTGTCTTTGAAATTATGAAGGAATCAAGCGATACGTTTTTAATTCCGCCCTTTTTACTCAATTCCCCGGAGAGAACGGCAAGACGTTCATGGAGACTTACTTTGTCGCTGTCCCAATAAGACTTTTCCAACATCATTCCATGGGGCTCTATGAACACGATACGTTGTTTATTAGACTCCTTGATCCAGAGGATGAAATCCGGATAAAAGCCCTCGTTCTCGAAAAAGCCGATACCGTGACCGCGGCTGAGATTTCGAAGAAGGTATATTTCTTTAGAAGCCAGGGAGGCGGAGGCCTCTCTGCGCGCGTACTCGCGAATGTCTCTTACGAACTGAAGCTCGCTGGGTTGTAATCCGGGAGGGTCACAGGACACATTGTCGCCTCGCTGGATAAGAAGCGGCTGGTAAAGGTGCCGATCAAAGTGAATATTTTTCAGTTCATTCAATTCGGAGTTATAATAACGATCACCCGCTTCTATGAGTTTTACAAGCGCACGCGCAAGATCACTTTCACTTCGCGGAACGCGAATGGTGTAATCCTTGAAGTTGGGGTCTTTGACGGACAATGCGCCGTATGTCATGACGCGGGAGTCCCAGCGTTCCTGGCAGACATGGTAAAACTTCTCGATGTATTTGCGTAATATTGAAAGAACAGTGTCCTGAAGTACCGCAACATCTGAAAATGAATTTGGACGGACGACGGATTCATCGGCGATCAATTTGTAGATACGAGGCTTCGTGGTGAGAATTGCCCGCAACACGCCGGGCTGAATGATTAAATTGGTAAGGCCTTTTTCCTCCTTGAATTCGACAAGTTTAAGATAGACATCTTCCCAGTTGATGAGAGAAAGGCTTTCGTCTGGGATGGGCAGGTCGCGGCCGGAGGCAAGCGACGATGTTTTGAGGCCCACTGATGAGCTTTGCATGGAAAAGGCTTTCATGGAAAGATCAAGGGACACTTTCGCCGACTGAAGGGGAGCCAGGACAAGATATGACTCATCCTTAAAAACGCGATCCTTGGGCACACGCGGAACATAGAGACCCTGATTAAGAAAATCATGATTTGGACGTATTGCGAGAGGTATTTCAACCATGCCGTCAACATCGATGCCCTCGCGCTCAAGATAATCGCGGAATTGGGCCATATAGTTGGCTCTGATAGCGAAAATATTTAGCGTTTCAAGTAGTTTAATAAAGGGCGGGTGAGCGCCGTCCAGGAAGGAACTCCGCTTGAGGCACGACTTTTTCCCACGAAGACGTACGCCGCGGCCGAAAAGCTGAATTATCTCGGAGCCCTCCGAGCGGCCGATATTGAGAAGACCCATGTTGGAAACACGCCAGCTATTCCAGCCCTCCATGAACTTCTTTGCCCCGATTAGGATATTGATAGACGTATCAGGATCGTTGATGCCCTCGAAGAGGGAATCGGCTAGGACATCCTCCTGGACGATAATACCGGAAGAATCAGCGGAGACGAGGTTTTTAAAAGCGGTGGTATCACCGATGTAGATGAGGCCGAAATAGGTATCACTCCCGCCCACCTTGAGACCCAGCTCGCCCGCCTTCCCGCGAATGTCGCACAGATGCAGAGAGCCGCCGGCCGGGGCATGAAAAACACCTGACAGGATAAGACGATATAACTCATCTTCTGCAAGGCGCGAGGCTTTGATATATTCGAACCTGTCGGCGAACACGTCATCACCCTCTGCGTTCACGAGACCGGTTTTACCCTGTATGATGCTCCGGATAGCCTTGACTGCATCCTTTTTATTTTCCAGGAACCAGTGTAGAAAACGGGTAATAGTAAGGACATCTGAACGCTTCCGTTTGCTCTCACTGTACACGGCGTTGACGCTGCTGCCTACGAACACCCACAGAGGTTTTTCAAGGCCGTAGGGACGGAGGAGCGTTTTTTGTTCGAAGAAACACCGATGTTGCTCGTAAAAACTGAGGAGGTTCCCTGTAAGCAGAAGATTGGTTTTATCCTCTGCCGTTTCTTCGCGAAGATTGAGTATACGGAAGTCTTTACCGTAGCCGTCGCCGTGAAAGTATTTATAAGAGTAATCGAAGACGATGGACTTCCCGTACTCCGTGGTGAGATCATCGCGGCTGGCCGCGGAGAGGGCCTGACCGAAGGTGGCGCTGTACTCGAAAGTGAATCCGGTCTTTCCCAGGGCGTCACGGTACTTTCTCCACGATTCGCCGCCAGAGCCTTTGTGCCCCTCGTCGACGAATATGAGGTTGTTCCCCTCAAAGGCGTCCACCGGCACGGAGAGGCCGCCGCCGCGCTTCTCCTCGACGAGCTTAGTGATCTCGATAACACGAACGGTGTTGCCGTCGGAGAAGCCCAGGCCGCTTTCCTCGATATTGAACCGCTCGCAGGGAATCCCGGACGCGGTCATTTCCATTAAATGCTGTTCAGTAAGGCCCTCGTTGGGGGTGATAAGTATGATGTTGTCCAGAGGGTCCCGGTTGTACCGGAGGAACTGAAGATAATTCATGTGCATGATGAGCGTCTTACCGCTCCCGGTGGCCATCCAGAAGGCGAGCTTTGAGAGGTCCTCTGGGGTGTATGGGGGAATAATGGGTTCACCGGGAAGGTGGTCGGAGTTGCGACCGACAACGAACTCGTTCAACATTCGTAAGAGCTCCCCGGTATGGTTGGCCTTGAGATCAAGAACGACCTCGGTATAAAGCAGAGAAAGGTATTGAAAATAACGAAGGGAAACAGGCTCAGCGCGGCGCTCGTTTATGGCCGTCACGTATGATTTTATATTTTCATCGTACCGGGCGAGGGAGTCCTGGGGGAACTTCACCTGCTCGCCACGGCCGACAAGGTGGTGATAGATATAACTTTTCCCGTGGGCGTCGTAACCCTCACCGGCTTTCCTGATGTCGGACAACAATTCCTTGTTTCCGGCGTACCCGAACATCCTGTTTAGCCAGGAAAGAAGTACCAGGCGTCGTTCAAGCTTTACATATTCCGATCCGTTCGACGGGGGCATGGTCACACTCCCCCGAACATTCTGCGCTTAAAGAGCGGCTCCAGCGCTTTCGCTTCCGGAATATAGCTGTCGCCGTTTACAAAAACATCGTCGGCCCCTTCGGTCAATTTCTCCTTCGCTACGAAATCCCTGTCGCGTTCAAAGTCTTTCTGCTCCCATTTGTCCGTGGTGCGCCAGATAACCGCGATTTCCCGATGGTCCACTGTGCCCCGGTACACCAGGTAACGCCGGTCACCGTCGTGGTACACCCGGCGGGTTCTCACGTGAAGGCCGAGAAGATAATTAAACGTCTCTGGAAGATCAACAATCTTTTCCCGCGTTTCAAGGCCTTCAGTGATATTCAGCTTATAATCAAAGGGCCGTGAAAGCTTTTCAACATTTAGCAGTGTGGGGCTTTCCTTGGTTTCCCATTCGAGCATGTATTTTAGAAGGTAATCGCCGTATGAAAATAAGGATTCTGAGACACTAGAAAAAGAAATGTTATTAAGAGCATCTTCGTAGCTTTCAAGTTTGAAATATTTAATAATCCGAGGACTGCGCCGAAATTCTTCTTGGGTTGATGGACGCATAGGTTTACCATCTTTCCATTCAGGGGAGAAGACAACTTTCTTTATACGGGGAACAATAACAGTATTAAAGTATTCCCCCATTTCAGCTAATATAAACTTACGATTTTCTCCATCCTTTCGATTAAGGTTAATTACTGCATGACCAGTAGTGCCAGAACCTGCGAAATAATCAACCACAAGCATATTAGATGTATCTAAACCTGATGATAAAAGACAATCTTCAACTAACCGAACCGCTTTTGCAAAATCAAAAATTTTTAAACCAAATAGATTTTTTAATTCAGCAGCGCCATAATTTGCGGAAGCATATTCATTTTTATCCCACCAGGTTGTCGGTAGTGCTTCTTCATCCATTCTTGTTTTAAAGTCTATACTTATTAAACCGTCCGTGGAACGACGAACCCTGAACTCATCTAATTCTGATGAAACCCGTATATGTCCACGGTGCCAATTTTTTTCAATAGTATTTCCGTTTTTACGATCTATTGGATATACTATTACTTCATCCTTTTGAGGTTTTTCTAAAAGTGTATATTCACCAGCATCATCATCCCACTCCAGTTGTGGTATTCTTATAACATCTTTTGAATTAACAAATATTGGATAAAACAACTTAGGCCTATCTTCTCTTTTATCATTGCTACCAGAGCGAATAAAATTTGCCCAAGCATACCTCCCTTTATCATCCTCTTTAGGATAACGAGCTAACATCTTTTCCGTTTTCTCAAGACTACCTGGTGAGGCATCTTCACTCTTTCCAAAAAACAGAACATATTCATGTGCAGGTGCAAATCGGCCTTTAGTTTTACGACCTGCCGGGTTAGAGCGAACAGCGACTATACCAATTAATTTATTAAATATACGTGACAAAATATAACGAAGACCAGATACTTCTTCATCATCTATTGCAATGGTTATAACGCCATCACGAGTTAATAGAAGTGAAGATAAAGTTAGTCTGTTCTCCATAAGAGAAAGCCAAGAAGAATCTTTGTAATCATTCTTATAGAGAATTGAAGAAGCATCTGTATTATAAGGTGGATCAATATAGATTGATTTTACTCTATTGCGGTAATTTTCTAACAGTAAATTTATAGCCTGATAATTTTCACTGCTTAGTAAAATGCCATCGCACATTTCATTTATATCTGTTATACCATTAAAATAATTATCAATAAACACTTGATTAAAGAATAGAGTATCAACAATTAACGAGGGGTGATCTTTAATAAATGCAATACGCCTTTCTCTCTTACTCTTCCCATTCGTAAAAAGGTCTGTCTGATCCTCGTCGATATGATACAGTTCTTTCCATTCCTTCCATTGAGCCTCATTGTCCGCAATTTCAGGATAAAACTCCTCCGGAATATTGCCCACGGTGATAAGATACTGCGTGTCGATGACGAACTTTTTCTTCTCAAAGAGCATCTTCTGAAAGTTTTCAATCTGCGCGAGAAAATCAATGATACGACCGCCGACACTCCTGATGACACGCATAATCTGAAACCAGCCGCCCGCGCGGCCCTCGCCGGCGGCCTCCATTTCATCAAGACTCAGGACCTCGTTTTTAAGATAAAAGTCGAGCTCGCGGGTGAGGAAACCCTTAAGATCCTTGTGGATGAAAAAATCAGAAGTATTTCTCTTTGAGTACTGACAGAGATGATGTTCAAGAAACGAAACCACGGAGCCGTCCGACCTTTTGTGATGATCGGCGAAAAGCGCGGAGAGCGCGTCGACTTCTTTTTTGAAATGGGACTTGCAGGCCTCGACGCACTCTGCTGAAATAGCTTCCTGCTGGCCGCGGACACCGTATTTGACTTGCTCCTGTTCAGTGAGAGGCCTGTAGTTGAACGGAATAACAATTTCGCGTGCCTCGTAATTGTATTCCGATTCTTTAACAATAGGAACGAAAAACCGTTTTTCACCCTTCACATTGTCTTTTTCCACATCGGCGGCACGTACTTTGAAGTGAACCGCGATCCCGGAAGGGGCCTTGTAGCAATAGTCCGTGAAGTATTCGCTCGTTTTGATGTAGTATTGGTCGCTGTTGGCCCAGTGAAGATAAACTTCCTCGCCGTTGTAGGGGACGGCATATTTCTCTTTGCGGCCATAGCGTCGTTTTGAAAGAAAATCGCCGTTGTCGTAGTAGCGGTTGAAAAACGAATAGAGATGGTTGAATATCTCGGACTCGAGGGCATCCCGAGAACGGGCAAAGCGGCCCCTTTCGCGCAGATCAAGATAGCGCGTGCCGAGGGGTGTATTATGATATGATTCGAGCAGATCGCCGTCACCATTTAACGCCGCAGCTCCCAATGTCTTTAGTATCTGCTCTTTCACTTCCTCAAGCTCTTTCGATACATCCGCCTGGCTGGCAAGGATGCCGTTTTCAAGATCACTGCTGACGGCCGCGAAGAGACCCTCATTGATAAATTTTTCTATAGCCTCACGCTTGTAGTTCATGATCCGATAGATGCCGAAATCAAGATCGGAGCAGTCGAATTGGAAGAGCTCGCGGAGGAGAGATTTTAGTTTTTCATGGGTGTCGTTCATGGATTAACCTGCTATATTATTACTGATAACGTTTTATAACCTTCTTCAATTCCCCGATGACCTTTAACCTCTCGGTACCCTTTAAACGACTAAGGCACTCTTCTGCCGTGGTGAGAGCAAGTTTACGAAGGTACAACGGTTCGAGATCTCCGGCGGCCGCAAGGATCGAGTTTACAAGAGCAATGCCCTTATCGCGGCTGGTTTTCTCAGACTTGACCGGAGCGGCCTTCGTTGGTGGAGTTTTCGAATAGCTTTTCCCGTCCCTTCCCTTGACCGCTTTCAGGTGGGGAATTTCCCCACCTGATTCGAGCTTTGTTCTTCGTTCGCCTACTGTTTTGTGATCAGATCCCGTTTTTTTTGCGATGTTGCGGTCGGATTGTTCTGGATCGGTTTTAAGGAAATGATCAATCAGGCGTTGTTTCTGCTCCCTGGTAAGGTGCCGGCGATTGAGGTTATCCTTCCAGACAAGTTCCTGGCGTTCAGCAGGCGACAAATTCAAGACCTCGATGGGTACGTTTTCCCACCCGAGCTCCTGGGCGATCCGCCAGCGGTTATAGCCGCACAGTATGAGGTAACTCCCGTTCCCGTTGACGTACACCTTCACCGGATCCCGGATTTCCCCGCTTTCCTCGATGTCCTTTTTCAGATTCTCCCGGTCCTTCGGATCGATAGGCATGAGGGCCTGGACCTCGGTAAGTTCCGGGGATATGCCCAGATCGTTGATTGAAAAGGGCATGATTGATTTCTGTTTGAATACTTTCTGGGCCATCATTTCAACCCCGTCATTTCAAGAATTGGATTTAATATTTTCTCTTTACGCTGAGGAGTCCACTTATAGTTTATATCGGCGATGGCCTTTTCCATTCCCACGGTCTTGGGGATAGTCCCGCAGTAATGGTTTTTCACCGCTTTCATAAACTCGCGCGAGAGCTCAGATTTAAATGAATGACTTTCTTCCTTCGGGTCCTTGTACCCGATGAAAATTACACGCCCTTCCTTCTGAATGTCTTTCAAGGAAGTGAGCGTGTAAAGCGTGGGGCCTTTTGTGGCCTCCGATATGTCCGCGGGGATAAGTATAAAATCAGCGGCCATAGCGGCGGAACGAGAGATGCCCTGAACGGTCGGCGGTGTGTCGAAAACCACAACGTCGTAGTTATTTATGTCCTTAAACTTCCTCTGTATGATATAAGGATCGAGATTTGATGCTATTGCATCCAAGCGATAGTCAGCGGAGATAAGATCGACCCGCAGAGAGTCCCTCGCTATGCACTCCCTGACGTCCTCAATAGCCTTATTGCTGCTTGTTAGAAAATCGAAAACCCCAGCTCGTTCAAGGGTGGATTTGGTAAAGAATGCGGTGAGGCCCGCTTGGGGATCGCAGTCAACCGTAAGGACCTTCTTCCCAGTGGAAGCCAGGGCAAGGGAAACAAGAACGGAGAGGCTTGTTTTTCCACAACCGCCCTTCTGGTTCACGATCGCGATTGATCTCATTTCCGCACCTCCTTTTTTTCCTGGATGGAAACGTCACCGGAGAGCCATTTCCCGATGAGTAGGAGCATGGCATCGGAAAAAGTAAGGCCAAGATCGATGGCCTTCTTTTTAGCCTCCTTTACCAAACTCTGCGCCTTTTCATCCTTCGCGCTGATTATTGCTCTGTCCATTAAAACACCTCGACGAGTGACCGAATGTATTGTTTACCGCGGATTAAAGCCCTGTACGGCCAGAGACTCCCTTATCTTTTCAAGAATATTGGGCGTTATATGCTTCTTCCTCATCATAGATTAATGACCTGATTTAAGAAAACCCTATGCGCTTCAATACCTGTGATACCGCTTCCGCTTGTATCTCTGGTATATCTATTTCAAGTTTAAGTAGCATTGGAATAACCCTTTGGTTTATCTACTCTTAAAGCATCGAAATACTACATATGTACATATGTACAAATGTCAAGCGTAAAAGAGACATAAAATCAAAATATTCGACAACCGGAACCCTTACCAGGTCGATTTAAACACCGCACAGGGCCTCCTGGGAAGCGCAGAGAAGGCACTTCCACCAAATCCGGACGAAAACTCGAAAAGCGCACCAGCGGCGCCAATTTGATAAAGGACAAATAAACCCCGGAGACAACCCCCTCAAAAAAAGGGGGGTTGACGTAGGGGTTTGATGCGGAGAGGTTTTTTTTCGGAATTGTTTTCTCTTGATCCCGGGGGAGATAAAAAACATAAAGAGCGGCGGTGCGTGGCTGTTTACGCTCCGTCGCTCTTTATGTTTACCAATAAAGGGTGGGCGGGGCTTGGGGATGATCAGTTACCTAACGGAGAAAAGTACAGGAAAAGGGAGAAAGGAAAGGCCGCCGGTTTGTCCCGACCGACGGGAGGGTCAAATTGGCGCGATTCGTGCCCTTTCGCACGGAGCGTGCCAAAGGCGGCCGCCATGACAGCAAAAGGCCCAGGGCGGGTGATAAAAAAAATGCCCGCATGAAAGCGACCAGGGGACAGTCTGCCCCATGCGTAAATAACACACAAGGCAAACCGCCACCACCGGACAAGCACCAAAACAGCAAAAACGAAAATAGCGCACAGCAACTTACGATAACATGGATTATGTACGCCTCGCCTACGGACGCCGGCCGCAGCGAGCGGAGGACGAGCGAGCGGCCCCCGAGGCACGATGCCGAGGGGGTGCGGCCGGCGTCCGTAGGCGAGGGAACATTGCGGCTTCGATGGAGTAAGTCTCCTGATACATTAAGTATGTGAACGGGAGAAAGTTTCATTAAACCAATAAGACAGCAATGCGACATAATCCCATGTTGATCGGAAGTTGCCCGCGGGACCGGCAAAAACGAAAATCAGCTGAGGTGGCGTCGGTGTGCCGCGCGAAAGGACGGCACCGACTTCAATTGCTCACATACGGGCAGTCTGTCCCTTCCGATGCGGCAAGTTTATGATAACGAGGATATCCAGAACGGGAAAAAAGGCGGGCATTTTTCACCTATGCAGGGAGGGGATGTCGCACTCCTCGATAAGTTCTATAATCTCGATGAAGTATGACTTTTCATCACCTGTATTATTAAGGACCTTAATAGAAACAAGCTTATACTCATCAAAGGAGACGAGTTCCGGAGGCCTCCCACTTCCCTGAAGTACGCCGTCTATAAAAAATGAGGCCTCCGGACTTTCAGCAATGGCAGTAATATATACTGAATCAAAGCCACAAGGAAGGAAAAGCGTGTATCGTACAGTATTTCTATAAAACGAAGGTTCGAGAGAACCGTAGGATACGGAAATCATTTCAAGATCGCAAGAAGGATATTCATTTATATAATAAGCGCCTTCATAACATGAAAGCAAAAGAAAAATAGAAAAGGCCAGGACCTTATTCATCAGTTGGACTTTGAAAGTAGAAAATGATGAATATATCCCTCAAGATCACGGATGAAGTCATAATAAGAAATCTTTGCAAGCGTGCGCCGGCGTTTTTTTGAATAAAGCCATTCGATAAAAGAGCCGGGACCTACTTCATCACGAGCATTTGAAAGCTTACGAGTTATATCAGCAACACTGGAAGAAAGCCGGTCACGCAAATCGGGGAAAATATTCAAATAGGATTCAAAGCGTTTCTGGAAAACAAAAAGAACATCCGAGGGGATGCCGGATATCAATCCGTAAGTTCCCAGCACCTCGAACAAGTCATTGATTAACTCCAATGTGCCGGAACGAAAAATCGAATAATCCGAAATCAAAACAAGATCGGGATCGTTGGGAGAATATAAATCGGGAAAGCACTTCTGGACATCTTGAACCATTTCTGATGAAAACATAAATATCACCTCACTGAAATTATTTACCAGCCCAAAGGCCGAGTTTGTTTTCTTGCGCGTATTTAAAGGCTTCGATGAACTTGCTTTTGTGTTTCACGTTCGGCGGGATGGTCAAAACATAGGCAAAGCCAGATTTAACAATAAGCTCATTCAATAAACGACCGTCACCGAGGTAAACATAGGCAAGCAAACGACCGTATTTATCACGCTCAACCACGTCGAACTCGAGGGAAACGGAATCGCCCTTTTTGATAATTCCCCGGAGGAAGGATGTTGCCTTTTTACCCTGGGAAATAATCACGGATATATCCGAACCCTTTCTTTCGGCATCACGGAAGGCTTTTGAATTCTCCTTGCTCTCAGGAGTATCGATACCGATAAGTCTGACCTTTTCAGTACGAACACCCCGCTGGACAACAATAGTATCACCATCAACGACATACGAGACAATGACCCGCTCATGAGACGAAGCAATGGAAAGAGCGGCAAAAATGAGAAAGACCTGAAAATATTTCATGGCAATGACACGCTCCAAAGTTGAAATTCGCGCGGCCGACGGCGGGGGTGCCCCATTGACGCTTTGATCGCACACCAAAGCTCGTGCCCACAGCACCAGTTGGCGCCCCAACAATACACACAAAGACGTTTATACCACCCTACCGAAAAGGAAACGACACTAACGGCAACAGCCAAACCGACGACGGCAACACAGCAAAGCACCCGCCGGAGCAAAGGCCCCACACGGCCAACGACCCCTTTAGGATGAACAAAAACGCTAAAATTTTGAACACAGCGCTTCATTATAAAAACCTGCTGTGGTCCTGGACATAGCGGTTTACATCGTAAACCCTTGTATTGAAAAACCAGCGTTTGCCACACTCGGGATCCTTGAAAAGTTTCAACTGCCTGTCCTTCTTTTCACGCACGGGAACAAACCAGCACTCCTCTTTCCGACTCGGGCGCACCGTTGGTTGAGCCTGACGGGCTTGATAAGCCCTGTCCCCTTTGACCCCGCTCAACACGTTGGAACGATAGGAATTTGGAGCATTGAGCCTCAGCACCCATTCCCCCTTGTAGCGGGAGGGAAGGGGCGAGGTGATCCCGTGAACATTGAGAAGAACGGCGCGAAACCGAAGGACCTCCTCGTACGGGCCGGAGAATTCTTCTACGAAATTGTACTGCTTGAAGAAACGGTCCTCTTTGTGGTTGCGTGACGTGGCGTACTGGACACGGCGAACGGAACACCCACAATAAGAGGCTATGTTTTTATTCGCGCGGAACTTGTTGCCGGAAAGAAGCGTCCCGACGCAGAAATCGAAAAAGCGGCGGCGAGACGCAAGTATGGTAACGTCTGACAGGAGGTACCATCCGTTCCGAGACCCCTTACCATACTTCGACAACAGCGACTTTTCGGCGTTAACCTTGTAGCGGCCGTCGGGAAGAAGCGAGAACAGGACCGAGCCGCCGAGGATCGCGGCGAGACGCCGCTTGTATCGGCGGCGGTCGTTGCCTGGCCGGCGGTGGAGCGAGGCGTAATCGTATTCAGAGTGCAGGAGATCGCAAAGCTCATCGAGGGAGAATATCCCCGAGCGCATGGCGAAGTGATGGCGGACGATGACGTAATAGCGGTAGTCATCGAAATCGCCGCCCATCGACTTGACGAGCCTGATAATGCCCCTGCTGACGCGAACCACCGACCGGTACCTTGAATGACCGCGCGCTGGTTAACGGCGAACGAAAATAGAGGGGGATATTACCTTTTCAAAAAACGCGAACGAAAAATGATCAGAATACGAACAGAAAGATGGAGAGAATTGGATTTTTTTCATAAAAACACCCCTTTTAAACGTTGATTTTAAAAAACGGGGTGTTTTCCTGTTGACAAAAGTATCACTGCATTGGTATATTCCAACCAACGAGACGGAAATGATTACAGGGGCACCACCCCGAAATAGGCCTGAAGCTGGACCCTTCAGGCTTTGTTATTTTATGGGCTCACGTTAAACAATCCGCTACGTCATACAAACCACCATAACCGCAAAAAATGGGCCTAAACCGACCGGATGAAGTGTAGAACATGTTAAAAATTAATCAATTACTTTTTTTATGTCACATTAACCCCATTCCTCTATAAGAGAAATGTCCAGAGGGGCCTTTGAGGGACAAAATTTTTTCCCGGTGACTGAAAAAAGTGGGCTGAACATGTGAGCCTCTATATGGGATACGATTCTGGCGGAGGGAAAATAAAATTTTTTTGGGGGAGGAAGTAAAAAAATTTTATTCCTCTATTCCCATTTCACGAAGGAATCTTGAAGGCTGTTTGTTCCAACCAAAAACTCGAGTTGAGTAAGTCAATGTAAGGCTTAACTGGGATCGTGTTATAGCAACAAAACAATTACGGCGTTCCTCCTGCATCTCAAGGGAATTATCGCCTTTCTTGACGGCAGCCCAACTGGGAAGCTGATCCTCAACCAAGCCCATGAGATAGACGTGTCCAAATTCCATACCCTTTGAGGCATGAATGGTGAAACAGGGGATAGCTTCAGGCGGCTTCGGAGGTGTCTTTGAGGTGAGATCAAGCTCGTGAAGCAACTGATTTAAACTTATATCTTCACCTTCGAATTTCTTAGTTATTTCTGCAAGGAGAATCTTCCAAACTTCACACTCCTCCTCGAATTCATTGAAGGCGTTTTCATCTGGTCTCGATGTTTGCTGACAAGCTTCAGCCCACTTAAGAAGATTGTCAGCGAAATCACGGTAATTCAACGAGTTAAGCAATGGTTGTATGCTAATTTCGAGAAGCTGCCGTGTTTCCTTTTCCAAAGCATCACGGCGTTTAACTTCATCGAGCCATGAACGAAGCAAATCCTTGCCATCAGCAGATGAACGTGAAAGAACCGGAGCCAACTCGATACTAATGCCTTCAATTTCGTAGAAAGCCTTAGAAAGACGTGCAAGGGACTGTTTGTCTACACTAGAATTAGCCAGACGAAGAATGGCATGTAGCATTCTCAAAGGAGCGCTTTTAAATTCGTCCTTGCGAGCCGCAAAATAAACAGGAATCCCAGATTCTTCAAGTACACCACCCACCAAATCAAGAAGTCTTTTCGTGCGGGCAAGGACTACGCAATTAACCCTGTCTTTCGGATCTCTTTGTGCTATATCTTGCGCGATCCAAGCAGCTTCCAATTCAATAGATTCGAAACGAAAAACCCGAACAACATCGTCACTTACACCCTGCTTGATAGCCTTCAAGGGTTTTTTGCCAGCCGATCTGTTAAGATTCTTTTCAATAAGAGAATTAGCCAATTCGATGACTAATGGCGGACAGCGGTAGTTTTCTGGAAGCTGCAACTCAGATACACCAAAGTCATCTCGCAACGATTGAATTCTTTTAGGACTAGCACCGTTCCATTGATAAATGATCTGATCGTCGTCAGCCACGACAAAAAGTGTTGATGGGTCAGGCTGTGCGATGAGGGAGAGAATACGGTACTGGGAACGATTGGTGTCCTGAAACTCATCAACGAGGATATGTTTGAAAACTTTACGGATATGCTTAACTAAAAAAGGGTACCTACTTAGAAGGTCGAGTGATTCAGCAATAAGACTTGGGAAATCAAGAGAATTTGTTCGGCGCAATGCTTCTCGATAGGCGGAATAGACACGGGCCAGAGGAATGGCGTTTTCCACATTAGCCTGCTGAAGAAAAATTTCTGCTTGATCCGGTGGGATACATTGATCAAGCAATCGAGTGACAGCAGGAAGAAGCGGTGCGGCCTTGAAGTGATCAGGGAGAGAATATGAAAGGTCTTTGCGTAACTGCAAAAGAACATTATCAAGCACCGCTTCGCGGTCGGGATCATTAGAAAGAATTTGAAAATCAGGGCGAAAACTTAGATGATTACCATGCTGCTGTAACAACTCGGCTGCATAAGAATGAAAAGTGGTGAGCCGCACACGCCCAAGCTCGCTTGGGACAAGTTCTTCGACTCTACCACGCATCTCGGCAGCAGCTTTGTTAGTGAAAGTTAACGCTAAAATCCGGAAATGCTGACCGGCAGATTGTTCTAAAATTCTGGCAATCCGATAGGTTAACACTCGTGTCTTCCCAGAACCAGGCCCAGCCAATACAAGTAGAGGACCCTTATCCCATAAAACGGCCTCACGCTGGTTTTCGTTAAGTGAGGATAAATCCATATCAATCACCGGCAAGTTGGACAACGCGAGCGATGATGTCTTTGATTGTCTGAGGGATAGTGTTTGTTCCGCGCAGCTGGACTTCAGAAACCAATGCCTGTGCGAAAGCCGGCTTGCCGCCAGCCTGTTTAATGGCCGCGTTAATGAGACCTTTAGTTTTTTTTACATCATCACCAGCAGCATGCGTATCAATTTGACTTTGAGTTTGGGGAAGAACCATGTTTAGTATGAAGTCAGAATAACCGTTGTGCCAGAACTCATGTTCGATGTCTGCATGGATTAATGTACGAGCACGATCAAGAAGGCTTTCGCCTGTTGATAGGTGGCTGTTTGCGCGGTTCACATACTCTCTTCCAGCTGAGTCCCCATCAGCCATCATAAACCACTGAATGCCCAAGCTTTTAGCGAATTTTATAAGGGGTTCGCCCTTGTCTATGACTTGGCTTACTTCAAGAACAGAGAAGCTAACTTGGTCCTGCGAATAACCCATCAGTTCGAAAAGAAGCGGCATGATGAGGAAATCCGATTCACCCTCAACCAATAACCAGCAGCGTGAAAAAATATAATGCCCCCTAGAGATACGGATACTGTAGTCGATTGCCTGTAGCTCACGATCCGTAAAAGAACCGATAACAATCCGCCCTATTTTAGTTTCCCCATTGTGTTTGTAAAGCCTGCGAAGAGACATGACCGGAACACGCGAAATTAGATCACCGGAATGGCTCGAAACGAGTATCTGACCGGTCATTGTTCCTAAAAACGACCCTAGTGAACGGATGGCCGAGGGGTGAAGATGCGCCTCAGGTTCTTCCAGTGCTAAAATTGGTGTCGATTCCGGGGTGTAAACCTCAGCTAAATTAGCGGCGACAAAAGCCTGGAAAAGCATTAGAACAGCGAGACTTTGAGTACCTTCTCCATGACGAGATAAGGGGAGCTTGACACCATAACTAGATTTAAGATGTACTTGTAATTTACTGACTATATCAAAAATACGGGTTGGTAAAGCTTCAAGGGCCACGGGATCGGCAGAGTCCAGCGGGACGAGACGACCAGCGTTAGCTAATTTTCTCGTAACTTCGTTCAACCCAGGATGAGCGCTGATCAGTGATGAATTAACATCACTCAGCAATTCCTCTATCCTTACTCGTTGATCATCAGGAAGCTGAATTGATTTTAGAAAACCGCTCCAGAACTGACCACGCTGCCCAAATTCTTGCGAAGCGTCGCGAAGCGCGGAAAGGAAGAAAAGTGGCACAAAACGGGAAATCAAATTGAGTGGCGTCGCGTTCTTGAGAACCAACTCCGCACCGCTTGAATTGAGAAAGACCCACTTAGTTTCAAACGATCCAGTTTCTGCTTGGTAAGACCCTTTTAATTGTAACCAGATATGATTACGTCCTATCGTTGTATCCAACTGAATCACTTCACTCATCTGCTGGATAACCGCATCGGGCCATTCATTATCCTGCGTCTCGGCGAAATGCAAGGTAATCATAATCGGTCCAGATGTTTGAGGCGTAAAAGAGGCATCTTTCAAATGAAAATCATATTCAGTGAACTGACCACCGCGACGGGCACTAAAACCACGTGTTAAAACAAGACGAATAGCCTCCAATACTGTTGACTTGCCGGTATTATTTTCACCAATGAGTACAGTCAAGCTATCAAGAGGCAATTGTAGTGAACGAATGCCACGAAAGTTTTCA
>Ga0116186_1002455_pt1 | contig 16790 bp, 17 predicted proteins | sample AD_JPNNA4_MetaG_FD_89806 | JGI IMG/M metagenome (GOLD analysis project Ga0116186, IMG submission 89806) | Active sludge microbial communities of municipal wastewater-treating anaerobic digesters from Japan - AD_JPNNA4_MetaG | ecosystem: Engineered > Bioreactor > Anaerobic > Digestate | place...
ATAATAATAAAAATGGGTTACTAAATTCATCTCAAGATAATCAATACTTCTCATAAGAAGATGTGCATTTGCAGCTATACAAATTTCCATGCCAAAGCTCCCTTTAACAATATACTTTGCAACAATAAATAACAGCAACTAGCTAGCATTTTAAAAAAATTAAAGTTTTTTTGAAAAACATTTTGTTGTTTTAAAAAAAATGTATTTTTTCTTAGCAGAAGTAGTAAAACGTTGACTTTAATTAAAAAAAATTAATCAAAATAATTATGAAAAGATTTATTTTAAGTTTAATTTTTGTAGGCTTCATTTCGAAAATGATAGCCCAAATTTCATTTATTGGATTTGACCAAACTCAATGTGGAATAATTATAAACAATGGATACACATTTGAAAATATTTCCATGATGTGTGGTTCTCATAGCAGTGGGTATAAAATTTATAAAGATGGTAATGAAGTATATGAAAAGTGCATAGAATTTGGTGGATGTTCAGTGTTTCAATTACAATTTATAAATGACACAACAGGATTTTTAATTGAATCAAATCCGAACGGACATACTGTATATAAAACGAATAACTCTGGTACTTCATGGACAGCTATTGGTGGCGGAACTCCTACTCTATTAGGATTTTATTTAGTAAATTCAAATACTGGTTATTTAGTTACAACTTGGGATAGTCCAAAGGCTGTTTATATTACAAGAGTATCTGACATTAATCAAAGAATCATTACTGACAATCAAATTACTAATGATACAATAATTAGCGATACTATATTCGGCAATCCTTTTTGTTCAATTAATGCTTTGAATATTAAAATAAAAAATGTGAATGATACAGTAAATTACAAAATTGAATTTAATTTAATACCTTTGACCGTTTCAGATTATCAAAGAAATAATAGTTTTAATATATTTCCAAACCCTGCAAAAGATTTTATCGAGATAGACAATAAAGAAATACAATTGTGTGATTCTTATATAAGAATTTACAATAACATAGGTGATATTGTAAAAGTGCACAAAATAAAAGACACAAGTAAACTTTACATTGGGGATTTAGAAACTGGGGTATATTTATTAGAAATATCAACTAAAGATACGAAAGCATTTTATAAGATTGTAAAAAATTAACTACTATCCAATATTTAGGATGATAGCCCAATAACCCGATAATATTGAAATTAACGGGCTTTCTGGTCTATCACTTGTTCAGCGAAATATTGCCATTCTGCTTAGAAAAAAAAGTAAACTACTTTGATAGTTTCCACAAAAGTTTTAAAAGTAATTTACTCATAATTTTTTACCTTTTCACACAAAATGGGATACTACCCATTTGCTTGTAGAATGAAGTAATTCTTGTATTTAATAAAATAAAAGAGGCTGCCCCTTTTGAGACAGCCTCTTTTGTTTTTAAAACTTATTTTATTATTTGATTTTAGTAATTCGTTCAACAAATTTACCATATTTCGACTCACCTTTAATGATATAAATGCCATCGGGTAAGTTATTCATATCCAAGAAATACGGTTCAATGTTAGTAGTAGTAACTTCAATGTTTTTGCATGTCTTTCCAAATACATCGGTTAAGGTTAAATTAACCTTTGTATCAGCAGGATAAGGCATAACAACATAAGCACCATTTTGAGCCGGATTAGGATAGATTGAAACCGGTACATTATTCAATTCGTTGATTTGCGATCCGGTAGGACACATAATGGGCCATATTGAAAGTTGAGCATTAAATCCCCATGAATTTGCGTCTGAATAAGCAACCCATGAATTATCACTCCATTTTTCCCAAGCTGTATTGGTAGTTTTTTCAACTGTGTATAACGATACCGTATCACCGGCAGCGGTTGGTAAAACGACAGAAATATAGAAAGGAGTTGTAACGGTTACGGGTGTTGTAAAGGTTAACAATGTAGGAGCTTGGTTTGTAACGTCGGTTTTAATAGTTCCTAATGAAAGATTTTGAGTAGCTAAAGCAGTAGAGCCGGGAACACCACCTGTACCGGTATTATTATAAACTTTAACAGGCACATTGCTGGTATTAGAACCTTTACCAACACCAAAATAGAAAATAACCGAATTCAATTTCTTAGTAGAAACATAGGTATCGAAATAATCGGCTTTTTCTTTATCTGCCCATGAATTATTACCGGAAACATAACCTGCATAGGCACCATTGTTTGTTGCGGTATATAATTTTAAGGTATCGGTAGCACCTAATAAATGTAATGTATCGCAGGTTGTTGTTTGGTTCATTACGTTGATATAATTGGTTTTAGTTTCTGTATCGGTAGTAGAACCATTTCCAACAGTTAAGGTTACGGTTTTAAGACCGGTAGTAGAATAGGTTACATTAATAGGACCTGCTGAAGTGGACGTTGCAGGTGAAGCACCGCTGCCAAAATTCCAATTGAATGTTGTCGGACTTCCTGAAGAAGTATTGGTAAAAGTAACGGTTTGTCCGACATATACATTTGTAGCGCTTGCAGTAAAATCGGCATTTAAAGTTGAACCACCAGTACCGCAATTCTTACCGCTTAACGACGTAACTCCGGAGTTGGTTGGGTCCAACCAATCTTTTAGGCGAACGGATGAAGTTGAGCCATTTTGATCCCAATGATAATACATTTTACCATAATAGTCGGGAGAAGATTGAGCAGTACAATATGACGAACCACCTGTTAAAGTACCAACAATATTTCCGGCTGAATTAAACAATGGTGAACCAGAAGAGCCACCTTCGGTAACACCCCAACCATTAGAATTTGATACCCAAACAACTCTCCAGTGTGCATTTGAAGCAGAACCTGTATAAGTTGATGAAGTAGCACTATTATATGTAGAAATCTTCTTTATACTGGCAGCCGGGTGATGAATACCAACACCGGGACCGCTTACAGAGTTATTTCTATCCCATCCGTTCATATACGGATTGTAATTCGTTGGAACAGTAGATTTCAACTGTACCAATAAAAAGTCAGAACCGCCGGTAATACTTGCAGCAGCTTTTAATGTACAACCTGTCATTGTATTTGAGCTGGGTTCTGTTGTAGGAGTAGTACATCCACTTGCTTCGTAATTAAAATAAAATATCCACTGATTGAGTTGGGTAGTTGTAGCATTTTCATAACAATGCCATGCGGTTAAAAAGTATGGAGTACAATCTTGATTGGTATTGTTTACCAACGAACCGGTACACCAACCTTGTCCCTGAGGAGTAGATACTAAAATTCTTGCAACGCCTTTTTTCTCATCTTGCCAGTTATCGCCAACCGGTGAGCAATTTACATTAATTTCGCAAGGATCAGAAGGTTCTGTCCAAGTTGGATTTTTTCTATCTGCTACACCTCTGTAAATATAACCAACATGGTCAATGTGGAATTTTAATGTTCCGGCAACTCTTGCTGGTTCGTAATATTCGATATTTACAATATCACCATAAACCAATTCGTTTGCGAATACACCCGATTCATCATTATTTTCATAGGTATAAGCACCTAAAACCTGAGATTTGTCTTCGTTATACAAAAACAATTTTGCACCGTACGGCAAATGAAATTTATCGTAGTAAACTACTTGAGCCAAGGCGCCGGGTGATTTAATCTGAACTTGCCAAATTCTTCCACCATCGGGCAAATCGGTCCAAGTACCAGAGTTATTCATGTCAATATCGCACTCCAGGTTATAGCCAATGTGTGGTAAATAACCGCTTTTTGAAAGTTTTAATTCTTCGTCCATGATAAATTTCATGTCTTTCGGATGAAGCGTAACTCTGTCCACATCGGTATAAATACCATGCTTAAAACTTGGCGGAGTACCACCTTGACTGATTTGAGCATTAGCCCACCATGCCGTTACAAAAAGGAACATGGTTAAAAGTAACAGTTTTTTCATAGAAATAATTTTTAGTTAAACATTTTAATGACGCAATTTTGCATTTTTATGTTGCATAAAGGTATAATCTATGTTTTAAAAATGCAAGACAAAAAATATTTTTTCGATAAATAAAATTGTTTTATCTTTAAACAAGCAAATTTTGATACATATGAAAACAATTTTATCGTTGATTATCATTTCAATACTATTTTTTGGGGCTTGTACCAACCAATCCGAAAAAGCAATAAATTATAACGACCAGATTATCAATCAGCAGCAAAAAATAGTTCAACTTTTTAATAAATTAGACAGCAGCTTTACCGATACTGTAAATCAAAGCTTTAAAACCATTTATCAGGAATTAATGCAGGAAGTTGAACATCAATTGAAATCTATTGATTCTTTTCCCGATTTTGACGGAAATAATCAATTTAAGCAAGAATATAAAACTCTATTAACAGTCTATCAAGATGTTGTAAAAAACGATTATTCAAAAATGATTGATTTATATACACTTCCCGACTCGCTATACACGCAGAATGTAAAAGACGATTTTTTGCAGACAAATAAAATTGCAAATGATAAATTGCAAGAAGCACTCAATAGATTTATCGAAGTTCAAAAACAATTTGCCTCCAAATACAAATTTAATTTGCAAGACCAGAATGAATAATTATGAACATGGACGAAATTCAAAAACGAGTCGAAATACTTAGAAAAGAGATTGAAAAACATAATTATAACTACTACGTACTAAATAAACCCAGTATCAGCGATTTTGAATTCGATTTATTGTTGGCAGAACTTCAAGCTATTGAAGATAAATATCCAATTTTAAAAACAAGCAATTCTCCCACTCAAAAAGTGGGAAGCGATATTAGCAAAGGTTTTGTTCAAAAAAGGCATCCCTACCCTATGCTATCGCTGGCCAACACCTATTCCGAAGAAGAAATTGAAGCTTTTATTACTCGCATAAGCAAAAGTTTAGATAATCCCCCTGCATTTGTTTGTGAACCTAAATTTGATGGAACTTCTATAAGCTTGCATTATAAAAATGGTACATTGACCGAAGCCATTACACGAGGCGATGGCGAAAAAGGCGATGATGTACTTCAAAATATTTTAACCATTCCAACCATTCCCCAAAAAATATATACGGATATTCCATTTTTAGTAGTAAGAGGCGAAGTCATTATGCCGCGGAGCGTTTTTGAAGAATTGAACAAAGAGCGAATCGAAAACGAGGAAAATCCATTTGCCAATCCCCGCAACGCAGCCGCCGGAACATTAAAAACACTGGACCCTGAAGTTGTTTCAAAAAGAAAACTCGAAGCATACCTATATTATTTAATAGGAGAAAATATTCCATTTCAAACCCACAACGATAGAATTCAATGGATGAAACATCAAGGCTTTAATGTCCCCGAATGGATGAAAGTATGCAAAAATAAAATAGAAATAATGGAATATATCCATTACTGGGATAAACACAGGCACGATTTACCATTCGATATAGATGGTATTGTTATTAAAGTAAACGATATTCAACAGCAAGAAATTCTTGGATTAACTGCTAAAAGCCCACGATGGGCCATAGCATATAAGTACAAAGCCGAGCAAGCTTCCACCAAGCTTATTTCAATTTCGTATCAAGTGGGGCGAACCGGCACCATTACGCCTGTTGCAAACTTGGAACCCGTTTATTTATCGGGAACAACTGTAAAACGTGCCAGTTTGCACAATGCCGATCAAATTGCATTAAAGGATATTAGAATCGGAGATTTTGTTTTTGTAGAAAAAGGCGGTGAAATCATTCCCAAAGTGGTTGGGGTTGACTATTCAAAACGAAGTGATGATTTAGTACCACTTACTTTTATTACCAATTGCCCTGCATGTAATACTCCATTGCAACGCAACGAAGGCGAAGCCGCACACTTTTGTCCAAATTTTCATTGCCCGCCACAAATTAAAGGCAGAATTGAACATTTTGTTTCGCGCAAAGCAATGAATATAGAAGGTCTTGGCTCCGAAACCATTGATGAAATGGTCGAAAATAAAATGGTATTAACTCCGGCCGATTTATATAAATTAAATAAAACACAGCTTTTGTTACTCGAACACTTTGCCGATAAGGCTGCCGATAATTTATTGCTTAGCATCGAAAATTCTAAATCAACTCCCTATCCTCGTGTATTGTATGCACTTGGAATACGTTATGTGGGCGAAACAGTAGCACAAAAATTAGCTCAAGCATTGCCTGACATAAATTTAATAATAAATGCAAACAAAGAGCAACTTCTACAGATTGATGAAATAGGAGAAAAAATAGCTGATAGCGTTATTCAATATTTCAATAATGAAGATAATCTATTAATAATAAGTCAATTAAAAAATGCCGGTATTCAATTTTCGCACACTGTTGAATTAAATACCAGAACAGATAAATTAGCTAATCTTTCTATCGTTGTTACCGGTAGTTTTGATAAGCCATACGACAGAAAAAAAATGGAAGAACTTGTAATTCAAAATGGTGCAAAATTGGTGAAATCTGTTTCAAAAAAGACTTCGTTTATTGTGGCAGGCAATAAACCCGGACCCGATAAAATAGAAGCAGCCTCAAAATTAGGGATTAAAATTATTGGTAGCGAAGATTTCTTAAAAATGCTCGATTTAGCATAATTTCCATAAGCGCCACGACTCCTCTGCCTGATATTTTAGCATATCCATGCCATTAACTGCAAAACAACCGTACCGTTGTGCATTTTTCATGATTAAAGTTTCCAATGGATTATATATCAAATCAATAACGTAAGGGCGATTTTTTAATATCACCTCAGGGATGTTAATACTATCGTTAATATTTGGAAACATGCCAACCGGTGTTGTATTTATTATCAACGATACTTTTTTTTCAAAATTAACTAAATCATCATAATGCAAGCAGGATGGAAAATGCTTTTTTCTGCTTACAAAATAAAACGGAATAGTAAACTTTCTAAGCACATATGCTACCGCTAAAGAAGCCCCACCAGTACCCAATATTAATGCATGGGAATGATTTTGCGATAAAACAGAAGCATACGCTCGTTCAAAACCAATAAAATCTGTATTATATCCTTTTAAATAAAAATCGTTAACTCTTCTCTCGATGATAATTGTATTGACGGCTCCTATTTCAGCAGCAGCAGCTTCCACTTCGTTTAAATAATCGAAAATTTCTTTTTTATATGGAATGGTTACATTTAAACCGGACAAATCGGGATGATTTTTTATAAGTTTATGTATTTCATTCAATTGCTCCAATTCAAAAAGCCTGTATTGGTGGATTTTTTTGAACTTTGCTTCAAACAGCTTTGCTGACTTTGAATGAGAAATGGGTTTACCGATTAATCCGAATAACATAAATTTGTAACTTTGAAAAAAAAATATGAAGCAAAGTAAGCAACAATTATATAAAAATGTATTCGAAGCTTTCAAAAAAAATAATCCGTTGCCAAAAACAGAATTAAGGTACCAAAGTCCTTTTCAGCTGTTAGTCGCAGTTGTACTTTCGGCACAATGTACCGATGTAAGAGTCAACGCTATCACACCTGCATTATTTAAAAAATACAAAACACCGTCAGAAATGGCTTTAGCAAGCGAAGCTGAAATTTTTGAATATATCAAATCGTGTTCATACCCCAATTCAAAAACAAAGTACCTTTTGGCCATTGCTAAAAAATTAACCGAAAAATTTAACGAGAAAGTTCCGGATACATTGGAAGAATTAACGTCATTGCCTGGAGTTGGTCGCAAAACTGCCAATGTGATTCTATCAGTTTTATTTCACAAACCGGCAATGGCTGTTGACACACATGTATTTAGAGTAGCCAATAGAATTGGGCTTGTTTCTAATGCCAAAACGCCCTTAGAAGTTGAGAAGCAATTAACAGAACATATATCTCCCGGCGATTTGCCCGATGCTCACCACTGGTTAATTTTACACGGCCGTTATGTTTGTAAAGCACGAACCCCCATGTGTAATGAATGTTGTATTTCAGATTATTGCAAGTATTTTAATTCTATTCGTAAATAAAGTCGTAGAAAACTATATTGCCATTAAAACTAAACGAATTTATCATTTGAATGGGATTCTCTTTCATAGCAACGAAAATATTATTGTTAACTCCGTATATTAGCTGATGTGTTGATTCGTATTTTAACAATGACAAATAGTTACCTTGATAAACACTTGTTAACGTGCCATATATTGGGTTCATTTCATACATTTCATCGTCAATTGACAACAATACCTGACCATTGATATTCAGGCTGCCATTATAATATCCGTTCTGTGTATGTCCAAAACTGTTCAAATAATTTATCTCTGGTTTATACGTATAAAATTTAACAAAATTCCCATCTTGCTGAATTGCAAGGCAACGTTCATTATCCAAACAAACTAAATCGTTCATTTTAAAATTGTTTTGATAGTTTTTTGAATTTTGCGGAACTTCTATCCAAGAATAATTCTGAGGGTATAAATCGGATAAACAAACCCATTTATCCTGCCAATACACTAATAAATAAGGGCTAAAAAGCGTTCTGAAACTATTCCTCGGTTGACCGTTATTATCAACTGCCATAATGCTTCCATTTGCATTAGTAACATAAATATACGGGTATTTCCATGCTACATCTCCCTTAAACGGAATGCCTACTTTTTTTAAGCCTTGCAATGAATATACTTCATTAAGAAAAGGATAATTATAAGCTACTAATTTCCCGTCTTCGGTTAAAACATTGATATAGTTATTGTACGAATCAAATACACCATCTAAACACGCACTTATCGTCAACTTTTTAGTAAACACAAAATTGGTGTCTCCCATATATACTTCGCAATTCTGACCTGATTTTATTCCTACCACATAACCCGATAATTTTTTTGAAATAGATGAAACATATAATTTAACAAATTTTCGGGTTAAGAGCTCTCCATCGCTTGCTGTAACGACTAAATAATAAACACCCGATGAAAGCCAACGCTCATTTAATTCGTATAAAACATCTAAGTTTGCAGAATTTCCTGAAAAGTTATAAACAGCTGCACTACTCACCGCTTGAAGATTTATATCGGCAACATAAATAGTTAATCTTAAATTATCAGCATTATCATCTGTTGCAACGGCTTTCACCTCAAAAGTATCAACCGACTGGACGGTAAAATTCTCAACGGGAAAATTTATATTTAACGAAGGAGCCTCGTTCAGGTCTTTCTTTTTGCAAGCTATTTGACTAATTATCAATATAAAGAGCAACGATATATAAAAAAACGTTTTCATAAAAATTACAATTCAAAATTTTTGGTTAAGAATTTATTAACACGTTATCAAAGATACGAAGTTAATAAGATTTATCAAAAATAATTGTTCAATTCAACACCTACCATTACCTTTGGTACAAACAGAAATTTATGGCTAAAAAGCTGAATATCAACAAAAATACAGAACAAATTTTAAATGACAATACCGGAAAAATTCCTCCGCAAGCATTAGATTTGGAAGAAGCCGTTTTAGGAGCCATGATGATTGATAAAGATGCTTGTAACATAGTAATTGATATTCTCAAACCCGAGTGTTATTACAGTGAAATTCACAGAAAGATATACGAAGCAATCTTAGAGTTGTACAAAGACATGCAACCGATAGATATGCTCACCGTAAAAGACGAACTTGCCCGTCGCAAAGAGTTGAATGAAATTGGTGGACCGGCATATTTGGCAAAACTCACCACCAGAGTGGCTTCGTCAGCTCATGCTGAATTTCACGCACGCATCATCATGCAAAAGTATATTCAACGTGAGTTGATTAGAATATCGAACGACATACAACGAAAATCCTACAATGACGAAGAAGACGTGGACGATCTGTTGGACGAAAGCCAAAATGCCTTATTCAACCTTTCGTATGGAAGTGTAAGACGCGAAGCCCAACCCATTGACAGCATCATTCATCAGGCAATTGATCAAATAAAAGAAGCCAGCCAACGCGAAGACAAAATGAGCGGCGTACCTTCGGGTTTTGTTGCACTTGATCGTATTACTTCGGGATGGCAAAATTCCGACCTCGTAATTATCGCTGCACGTCCTAGTATGGGTAAAACAGCATTCGTTCTTTCCATGACCCGAAACATGGCAGTTGAACACAATGCCGCTGTTGCATTTTTTAGCCTGGAAATGTCGTCAGTGCAACTGGTAAACCGTTTAATATCAGCCGAAACAGAAATCGATGCCTCTAAAATCAGAACCGGAGAGCTTAGTCAAGACGAATGGAACAGACTTGAGAAAAAAATTATCCACTTAGAAAAAGCAAAAATATTTATTGACGATACTCCGGCTATCTCTATTTCAGCGTTGCGGGCAAAAGCAAGAAGGTTGGTTGCTCAGCATGGCGTAAAAATTATTATCATCGACTATTTGCAATTAATGACCGGACATGTTAATGACAAATCGCAGGGCACACGCGAACAAGAGGTTTCGGCAATCTCACGCTCACTCAAGGCATTAGCAAAAGACTTAAACGTACCGATATTAGCCCTTTCGCAGTTAAACCGATCGGTTGAAACTCGTACCGGTTCAAAACGTCCACAATTAAGCGACTTGCGCGAGTCGGGAGCCATTGAACAAGATGCTGACCTTGTTATATTTATTCATAGACCTGAAAAATATGGCTTAGACGAGGAAGATGGTATTTCTACCAAAGGATTGGCACAAATAATTATAGCTAAACATAGAAACGGAGCTGTTACTGACGTTAACCTCAGATTTATTGAAAGTTATGCAAAATTCACCGATTACGACCAGTTCTACGATATCGACACGCCCATTTCCGGTGGTGCCAGCATTACCGTATCGTCAAAAATGAACAAAAAAACCGACGACATAGCTCCCAATCACTCGTTTGATAACTCAGACGAAGTACCTTATTAGCCTTGTTATGTAATCGATTTTACTTATTTTTCTCCCAAATAAACGCATCTTTTATTTTCCCCTCTTCGATTTGCAACTTAACTAAGGTTATTTTCTGATGAAAACCATACATTCCGGCAGCTCCGGGATTGATAAACAAAAAATTATATTTTTTATCGTGCATAATTCGTAAAATATGTGAATGACCGGCAATAACCAAATCAAATGGACTACTTTGTAAAATCGGCACAACACTTTTATCATACTTATTGGGATAACCCACAATATGCCTCATAAATACACGAAGACCTTGATATTTAATAAATTGAACAGCAGGGATTTCTTTTCTAATAGGCGAACCATCAATATTGCCCCAAACAGCACGAGTAGGTTTAAAATGTTGCAATGCCTGCAACACATCCAACGAACCTACATCTCCGGCATGCCAAATCTCTTCGCAATCGTCGAAAAAACGATAAACATAATCGCCTAAATACGCATGTGTATCCGATAATATGCCTATTAATGCCATTAACGTTTAATTTCAAACATGTCGGCATCCATAAACGAAGGAAACGCTTCTCTGAAATTATTCAATTCAGAGGCATTGAGTTCAGCTACAATACCCATTTCTTTATGCTCATCGGCAGCGACTATTATATTTCCTTTAAAATCTATAATCATCGAAGCTCCATTGTATTCAATTCCTTTTCCATCGGTACCGCAACAATTTACTGCAACAACATAACACTGATTCTCTATAGCACGAGCCATTAATAATTTTTTCCATGCATCTATGCGTACTTGAGGCCAATTTGCCACAACAATCAAAACATCATAATTATTTTGATTTCGCAACCAAACAGGAAAACGCAAATCATAACATATTGCCGGCATCAAGTTGTTTTGATTATAGTCAATGAGTTGCCTTTCTATACCTGCAGAATAATATTCATGCTCCTTTGCCATTCTAAATAAATGACGCTTGTTGTATGTTTGAAGGGTTCCATTCGGATTGAAAAAGTAAAAACGATTGAAATAGTGTCCATCTTCCACCGTCATTATACTTCCGGCAATTGCTAATTTATACTGTTGGGCAACACTTCTAATTTTTTCAATGTATGGATGTGTTGGCGAAATGGAACAGGATTCTACGTTCATCGAAAAGCCCGTTAAAAACATTTCAGGAAAAACAATCAGTTCGGCTTTTGATGCATATTTTTCTACCCAATATTCCATTTTCTGGAGGTTTGCTTCATGGTTTTCCCAAACCAGCTCCATTTGTATTGCAGCAACGGTAAAATTATTCTTCATAATGCGGAACATCAAATTGATTTGGTTTTTTACCAATTACTCCCTGATAGCATTCGGCTATCTGCCTTAAAACCTCATTGTACGGAAGCGAAGAATCAATGGCTTTTACAGGCCCTAAACGCTTATGTCCGTAGTCGAGTTTAGTAACGATAATGGGTACGTTGGCTTTTTGTGCAATCAAGTAAAAGCCTTTTTTCCAGCGTGTTGTTTTTTTTCGAGTACCTTCGGGTGTAATTACCAGATAAAAATTTTTATTTTTTTCAAAATGCTGAACCATTTGGTCAACCATATTATTTTTTTTATTTCCTCTATCAACCGGAACTCCCCCCAACGCCTTGAGCAAATAACCAAACGGAAAAACAAAAAATTCTTTTTTTATCACAAAACGGGTTTTGAGACCAAAATGCCGTAATGCAAGCCAACCATTAATAAAATCCCACACACTGGTATGAGGAGCAGCAATGATGACCATTTTTTTTAAAGCAGGAAAAGTGCCTTCGATTTTCCAACCGAGGCACTTTAGAACAAGCGTTTGCCAACGCATATACTAAATATTAATAATTTTCGGCTAAAAGCTCAAAAAATGATTTTGGATGCAAGCATGCCGGGCAAGTTTCAAGAGGTTTGGTTCCTTCGTGAACGTATCCACAGTTACGACAAACCCATTTAACTTTTTCACCACGCTCAAAAACGGTTCCGTCCAAAATATTTTGCAATAATTTACGATAACGTTTTTCGTGTTCGGCTTCTACTTTAGCAATCATTTTAAAAGCGGTGGCAATTTCTTTAAAACCTTCTTTCATTGCTACTTCTGCAAAATGAGGATACAACTCTGCCCACTCTTCATGCTCTCCGTTAGCAGCAGCTTCTAAATTTTCTTGAGTGGTTCCGATAATTCCGGCCGGGAATGCAGCGGTAATTTCTAACATGCCACCTTCTAAAAATTTAAAAAAACGTTTGGCATGTTGTTTTTCTTGGTTTGCTGTTTCTTGAAAAAGTGCAGCTATTTGTTCGTACCCTTCTTTCTTAGCAACTTTTGCATAAAACTCATAACGATTGCGAGCCTGTGATTCGCCTGCAAAGGCTTTTAAAAGATTTTTTTCGGTTTCTGTTCCTTTTAAACTCATAATTTTATTTTTTAAATACCATTTTTTGAATTTCTACTTCACCTAATTTTCTTAATTCATTCTCAAGATTTTCCATCTCTGTTTTTTCGCCTGTTAATTCAATTAATATCAGCCCGCTATTGCTACAAAAACCATCCACAACCTCATGCAGACCTAAGCGAGTTTTAATAGAACAACCAAACTTAGTTAATAAATTTTGAACGGCTAAAGCATTTTTAGAACGTTCCTGAATATAAATACCCAAAACAATAATTTCATTCATATGTTTTTTTTGGCTAAATTAAAAACAATAATTTAAATTTCAAATAGAAAAATTCATTTCTTGAACTTCAATACCGCCAATTTCATTTAAATCGGCTAAGAATTGTTGATAATGTTCTTTATCATCTATTATTTGTAAAATAATAAACCCTACTCTACTGCATGTATATTCGCTTACTTCATGAAAACCGAGCCTTGAACGGATAATGCAAGCATGTTTGCTCAATGTAGCCTGGGTTTTTCCTGCTTCTTTTATTCTGTCTTTAATAGCTATTCCAACAATTTTATAATTTGTCATAATTCAAATTTTTTGGTTAAAAATATATGTCGCGTTCGCCATTTTTAATACGTTCTATCCTGTTTTTAAGTTCCTGAACATTCATATGTCCTTCCAAGCCTGCAATTTCTTTATCAATAGCTTTCCATCCCTTTTCTTGAACTTCGGGCGTTGCATAATCAATTAAATACTCGGTGAGGGTTAAAATAGCATTGGGCGAACAATACCGCTTAATGAATCCCGGAACCGAGAATTCCATAAAATGCTCACCTGTTCTGCCTTTACGATAACATGCAGTGCAAAATGAAGGCAAATAACCTTGATCGAGCAAATCGTCAATAATTTGATTCAACGAACGGTCGTCGTTAATTTTAAATTGCTCACGGTTTAAATCTTGTTCACGATTCAGCAACTTTGCTTTTGCGTAACCGCCCAATTCAATTACAGTACCACCATCAATCTGGCTCACACCAAATCGCATTACTTCTTTTCGTACTTCAGCATTTTCGCGTGCCGTTAAAATCATACCGGTATAAGGCACAGCTAAGCGAAGTATAGCAATCAGCTTAACAAAATCGGCGTCAGAAACCATGTATTTATCGCCCACCGATAACTCCGAAGCATCTTTTATACGAGGGAATGATATTGTGTGAGGACCTACGTTGTAACACGCTTCTAAATGATTGGTATGACGAATTAAAGCCATTACTTCAAAACGCCAATCGTATAAACCGAATAACGCACCTATTCCAACATCGTCTATACCGGCTTCCTGAGCTCTGTCGAGCGAGGTTAAACGCCATTCGTAATCTTTCTTTTTACCTCCCAAATGATACCACGAATATGCTTCAGGATGATATGTTTCCTGGAAAATCTGATAGGTTCCGATTCCTGATTTACCAATCGTTCTGAATCCTTGAATATCGAAAGGAGCAGCATTTATATTTACACGCCTTATTTCTCCATGTCCTTTTTTTACGCCATAAACTAATTTAACTGTGTGAGCGATGTATTCGGCTGAATACTCGGGATGTTCACCATATACTAATATTAAACGTTTTTGGCCGTTATCTTCCAGTGCTTCAATTTCTTGAATAATTTCCTGGTCGGTTAATGTTTTTCGTAAGGCTTTTTGATTGGTTACTTTAAAGCCACAATATTGACAGTTATTAGAACATTTATTACCAATATAAAGAGGTGCAAACAATACGATACGGTTGCCGTAAACTTTTTCTTTCAGTGTGCGAGCTCCTTGCTTAATTTCTTCAATCAATTCCGGATCGGTTGTATTTATCAGTACAGCCGTTTCTTCGAGTGTTAAACGTTGTTTATCGAGCGATTTAGCTATAACCTCACGAACACGCTGCTTATCCGGCTTTACTGTATTTATATAATGCCACAATTCATCGGGGTCAATAAAAGGTTGCATCCTTTTATCTTCTATCTTACATTTTTCTGGATTAAATTTCATAAAATAAATTATTATAAATTATTCAGTACAAAATTACTTAATTAAAGTACTAAAAAAAATGATTTTTGTTAGTAATTTTTTGGTTTTTGAACAGATATTTGAGAAAAGAAATAATGTAATTACCTTTGAGAAAAAAAACGCTATGATAGCTCCTTCCATATTGTCAGCAGATTTTACCCGCTTAGCAGATGCTATTGAAATGCTAAACAAAAGCGAAGCCGATTATATTCACCTCGATATTATGGACGGCATGTTTGTGCCGAATATTACCTTTGGAATGCCGATTGTAAAACAATTGAATAAAATTGCACAAAAGCCCTTAGACACACACTTAATGATAGTTCAACCCGAGCGATATATTCAAGAATTTGCCGATGCCGGTTCAGCCATTATTACAGTTCACTATGAAGCTTGCAGTCATCTTCATCGTACTATTCAGCAAATAAAACAAACAGGAGCAAAAGCAGGAGTCTCTGTAAATCCCCACACACCCATTTCTCTACTTCAACATATTTTGTACGAAGTTGATTTAGTTCTCATCATGTCTGTAAACCCAGGGTTCGGAGGTCAGAAATTTATCGAATTTTCTTACGACAAAATTACCGAATTGAGAAAAATGAAAGAACAAAAAAATTTAAACTTTTTGATTGAATTAGATGGTGGTGTTTGTCTTGAAAATGCCGAAAAATTATATAAAACCGGAGTCGATATTTTAGTCGCCGGAAATGCTGTTTTTACCTCGAAAAATCCGTTGCAAGCAATAAAAGATATTAGAAACAAAAAATAGTAAACAAAGAATTATTGATTCTTTTTTCTAAGAAAATAACTCCTAACAACTGCAAAAAAAGGAGGCATAAGCGAAATGATTATTATAGTAATAACCACAACCGAAAAATGGTTTTTCACCCATGGATGATTAGCAAATAAATAACCGAACCAACCAAAAAAGTTAACCCACAACAAATTACTAATCAGGCTATACGACAAAAATCTTAAATAAAACATTTTTCCTACACCGGCAACAAAAGGAGCAAAAGTTCTGATAATAGGCATAAATCGAGCAAAAATCAACGTTTTTCCACCATGCTTTTCGTAAAAATTGTGCGTTTTATCAAGATTTTTTCGACTTATCAACTTATAGTTTTTTTGATACACTTTTTCCCCTAAAAAATGACCAATCCAATAATTGGTATTATCGCCTAAAAAAGCAGCACTAAAAAAAACGACCAATAACAAACCAATACTGAGTGGACTATTATCGGCAGCAGCCAATGCACCGGCAGCAAAAATAAGACTATCGCCCGGCAAAAATGGGGTTACGACTAAACCTGTCTCGCAAAATACAATGGCGAATAATATTAAATATGTCCATGTTTCGTAATTTGCAACAATCTCTACTAAATGCTTATCAATGTGTAAAACAAAATCGATAAACCAGTGAATAAAATCCATCATTTTTTTTTGAAACAAACATAGTGATATTTGAATTTATTAACAAATAATC
>Ga0116186_1002467_pt1 | contig 16746 bp, 18 predicted proteins | sample AD_JPNNA4_MetaG_FD_89806 | JGI IMG/M metagenome (GOLD analysis project Ga0116186, IMG submission 89806) | Active sludge microbial communities of municipal wastewater-treating anaerobic digesters from Japan - AD_JPNNA4_MetaG | ecosystem: Engineered > Bioreactor > Anaerobic > Digestate | place...
CTGCCGCTTAACACGCAGATGAGCGCCCTGATCGACAACATGCTCGCCCTCAGCCTCGACACGACCTTCAGCGCCCCCGCCCCGCCGGCGCAGACGCCCCTCGACGCCGGCCTCTTCCCGCCGCCGGCAAGAGATTAACTCAAGGCCCAGTTGCCTGTGGCGCGATTCTCCGAATCGCGTGCTGCGATTCGGAGAATCGCGCCACAAGGACTATAGCCCGCAGGCGGCGCGAATGTCGCCCAACAGGGCCATCGCCTGGCGGATGAGGGCCTGATTCTCCGGCTTGTTGGGCCATAGACTGGCCCCGGAGGGATGCGGCAGGGGGACGACGAACCGGCCGCCAACGTGACGACGGACGACCGACGACAGATCGCGGCCATCCGCCGCGCTGCCACCGTCCATCGCGCCGATCACCTCCGCCTGACTCAGGTCGAGGTTCCACGGGTCGGCCGCCAGCGCCGCCGGCGGGAACCACGCTGCCGTGCCGATGATCGTGTCCAGCCGCGTGTTGGCCGGGTAGAGCAGCCGGATAGCCAGCCCGCCGACAAGGATGAGCAGCCGCGGGTTCACGAGGCGTAGCTCCTGTTGCAGCCACGGCCGGCAGAGCATCTGCTCGAACGGTGTGGCCACGCGGTCGCCCTTGCCGCTGTCGCTGCGGCCGGGGTAGCATTTGGTGATGGCGGTCATGTAGGCCGTGGCGCGGAAGTCAGTCTCGTCCCAGCCCGCCTCGGCCAGCCACTTGAAGAGGCGCTTGCCGCTACCGGCGTTGAACGGCCGCTTGACGACCGCCTCGGTCGGGCCGGGCGCCTGGCCAATCAGCATCACTCGCGGCTCCGGGCCGCTGCTAAACACCGGTCCCGGCGCGATCCAGTAGCCTTCCTCCAGACAGCGGCGGCAGGTGCGGAGTTCGGCGTGGAGAACGTCGAGTGTAAGTGTCATACTGTCATACTGTAGGGCGACCGCCGACGGCCGACCGACGACCGCCGCCAAAAGGAAGCGCACGACTACAGCCGCTGGCCGAGAAGAAGCTAGAAGGGTGGAAGGGCGTCAACCTCATAGTCAGCCTTGTCTTCGCGTATCTGCGAATCCGAAAGAGCATGCTGAAAGGCCTGTAACTTGGCAAACAGTCTCTCGCTGTCGCGATAAGCCTCACGAAGAGGCTGGCTATCCGCGGGCTTGTACTGTCGATTGATCAGATGCATGCAGGCGACTGTTTCCACCAGCGACCGAATCGCTATGCCAACAAATCGGCGTTGCTCGGCGTCAGATTGGGACGTTGAACCCTCGGCGATATTAAGGACGATGCTGGTCGCGGCGCGCCTAATCTGACTCTTTAGATTGTATTCCTCATCGCGTGGTAAGCGCGCTGAAACTGCATAAATGCGCTCGGTGTAATCTAGCGCCAGTTGCCACACCTCAAGACGCTCAAACTTGAACCCCATTCAACACCTCAGGCTGATAGACCTCTGTTTCTGGCGGCGGTCAGCGGTCGGCCGTCGGCGGTCCTGCAATGACCCTCTGTCGCACTGCCATTATGTCCTCCGCCCCCCACAACGCCTCAATCCACCACGTCGCCCCAGCGTCCGCCCAGTCGCGGACGGTGGCCGCGGCCTCGTCGGGCCGGTCGCCGGGCGTCTTGCCCTCGGCCACGATGTCGAACGGCGTCGCCTCCGCCCGGTGGTCTCGAACGTAGGCGGCGATGTCGCGCACGTCGTCGATGGTCAACGGCCGGTGGTCGCCCTCCGGCGTCATCGGGTTGGGCAGCAGGCCGTCATAACGCAGGGCGCGGGCCAACGACTTCGGCCGCGGCCACGCGCCGACGACCCAGATCGGAATGCGCGGCTGCTGCACCGGCGGCGCGGGCGGCATGAACTCCGTCGGCCGGACGTGGTAGTGTTGGCCGTCGTAGCTGAACGGCTGGCCGCGCCACAGGCCGGTGAGGATGTCCAGCCCCTCGTCCATCAATTCGGCGCGCGTCTTGCGGTCGGTCGCCTCGTCAAACTCGGCAAAGCCCGTCTCCGGCGCGCCCAGCCCCACGGCCAGAATCACCCGGCCGCCGGACAGGTTATCGAGCGTCGCCGTCTCGCTGGCCAGCTTCCACGGCCGCATGCGCGACAGGGGCGAGAGCATCGTCCCCAGCCGGATGCGTTGCGTCACCATCGCCGCGGCCGTCAGCGCCACCCAGGCATCCACGCCCCAGACCGGTTCCCAGACGAAGAAGCCGTCCCAGCCGGCTTCCTCGGCCGCGCGGGCCATCTCGGCCGCCGCGCGGGCATCGCCACTTGGTAGGACAAAGCCGTATTTCATGCGGCGAGTATAGCGCCCTCCCCGGCCCTGTGGGAGGGTCTGCAACGTGGACGCGGGGAAAGCGCCCTCTCCCTAACCCTCTCCCGCCGGGCGAGGGAACTCTGATCCCTCTCCCTTCGGGAGAGGGAACTGCGCCGGCCGCAGCCAGACCGACACCTGTTCCGGCTCCATCGTCTCCTGGATGACGCGCACCAGTTCGGACAGGAGCGCGTCGAGGTCGGTCTCGTCGCGGGCGGTGGCGGCGAAGGCGGCCAGCGTCTTCTCAGCGTCGTAGCGGGTGCGATTGAAGCGGCGATCAATGACGTCCTGCACCCGGCGGCGGACGGGCAGGAAGAGGGCAGCGATCAGCAACGTCGAGAGGACGACGGCCGGCGTCGCATCACTCATGAACGGCGACAGCAGCCCCTGCAACACGACGATGCTGCCGAAGTAAACCAGCGCCAGCAGGCCGGTGATGATGGCATAGCTCGTCGTGCGGCGGATGATGACGTCGATATCGAAGAGACGGTAGCGCAGGATGCCGACGGCCAGGCAGATGGGGAAGATCAACAGCGCCAGATTGGCCGCGACCAATATCACCTCGCGACGCGGGTCGGAGACGGGCCAAAGCTCAACGCTGATGATGAGCGTGACCAGGGGCACAATGAAGCCAAACCCCAGGCCAAAGGCCAGCCAGCGCATCTGGGCGCGGGCCAGCGGTTCATGGATGGTCAGCAGGTTGTGAATGAGGGCGACAGGGGCAACGAGCAGCGCCCAACCCGCAACATAGAAAGTCAGGGCCGACAGGATACGGTGGGCGCTTAGATGACCGCCGAACCAGATCAGAACGTTGGCGACCACGGCTGCCGCCAGCGGCAAACCGCTCACCACCAACGGCAACAGCCGCGGAAAGCGCCGCGCCGGCCACTTGCGCACCGGGAAGACGAGCGCCAACAGGGCAATACACGGCAGGAAAATGTAGACCCAGCCAAATCCGTAAAGGCCGTGCAGAAAGGAGAGCCACGAAGGATACGTGAAGGCGTACAGATCGGAGGATGTCTGCAAGCCGATGCCGAAATCGAACGCCGCGAACAGGAACAGGTAGCGGGCGGCCAGGCTGCCGGGACGCAGCCCAAAGACGGTCGTGGCAATGATCAGCATGGCGAAGACGAAGAGGCTGTTACCGGGGTTGCTGCGAAATAGCTGGAGCTGGTCGAGCAGAAGCGCCGACGGGCTTAGGCGAATCAGCGTCACGTCAACCTCGACTGTCTGCCCGGCGCGTTCCAGGGTATAGCGGATGACTTGTCCCTCGGCCAGGTCGGGCGGCAGCGGCGGCGGCGTCTTGGCCAGCAGCGGCCGTCCGTCGAGGGCGATCACCACGTCGTTGGGCTGCAACGGCGTGGCCTGGGTCGTCAGCGGCTCGGTCATGCGCTGCGGCCCGCCGATGTCGAAGTTTTCGACGGCCGTGCTGCTCCAGCCGTCGGTGGGATAGCGGTAAGTCGCCAACGTGCTCAGCACCGGCCACACCAGAAGCACAACGCCGATGACCAGCGTTAGCCGGCCCCAACGATCCCAACGTCGTTCGTCGCGGTCGGTCGCTGCCGGGTCATAGGTGTTGGTCTGAGCCATCGCCGCCTGCCTTGTCTGATTGGATTGCGGTTAGTATCGTGGACGATCGTCTCCTGATCGTTACGAAAACGGCCGTGGCCCAGAGAAAAGGGGTGTAGTCGTTACAAAAGCGCCAAATAGGAGGGTTGTCTCAAACCTTTGGGGGCATGGTGTATAATCTCGTAGGAAGGACACGCAATGACACTTCTTACGATAGAGTTAACGACTGATCTATACAAGCGTCTTCGCCGTCGCGCTGACCGACTGGGCCGGACACCGCAGCAACTTGCGGAGGATCTGTTAGCGCGTGAACTGGTTGAGTCTTCTATTGAAGATAATCAGGAACAGATACAGGTAACCACAGCCTTGCAGTCCGTGGGGCTGCTGACGGCTCTGACAGCCGATGAAAAGCAGCGTGCCGCAGATGTCACAGCAACACTGAGTGAAGTGCGAGCGGCGCTGGATCGCACAACCGGTAAACCTCTTAGTGAGGTGATCATCGAGATGCGAGGCCCTAAAGAGTGACGACCTACTTCCTCGATGCCAGCGCCGTTGTGAAACGCTATCTAACCGAAGCCGGCAGCGAGTACATTGCCGACCTTTTCGATCAATCGTTACCCAACACGATGATCCTGGCCGAAATCACTCGCGTTGAGGTAGCAGCGGCGCTCGCCGCCCGCCAGCGGGCAAGGTCCGGCCTGACACTGAGGGAACGGGATAGGGCAGTAGCGCTCATGTTGCGTCACTGTGATCGTGAATACAGAATGGTTCCTCTAACGCCTGAAGTCCTTGGGCGTGCCGTAGAACTCACTCAGAGCCATCGCTTGCGTGGCTATGACGCGGTCCAGTTGTCTGCCGCTTTGACGACAAACAATGCGTTGCGTACCGCAGGATTAGCAGAGTTGGTTTTTGTCACTGCCGACAACGATCTGATTCAGGCCGCGGTTGCTGAGAAGCTGCCCGCGCAAAACCCAAACACGTACGCACAAGACAGCATAAACGATTGAGCGAATAACCAGAGCGCCCGACCGTCTCCAACCGGACGCTCTCTCTTCACCGGCCACCGGCCACCAGCCACTAGTAGATCGGCAAACTCGGGTCCACATCCCGCGCCCACTGGTTGATGCCGCCGGCCAGGTTGAGCAGCTTGCGGTAGCCGTGGCGCTGTAGCTCCAGGATGACGTCGCCGCTGCGCGCGCCCGTCTTGCAGTGGACGACGATCTCGCGGGCCGTGTCCAACTCGCCCAGGTGCTCCAGGATTTGCCCCTTGGGGATGAGCACCGCGCCCAGTCCGGCCAGGTTGCTGATCTCCCACTCGTGCGGCTCGCGCACGTCGAGGATCATGGGCGCGTCGCCGGCGTCCAGGCGCGCCTTCAGCTCCCGCGGGGTGATGGCCGGGATGGCGACGGCCTCGTCGGCGCTGAACTCGCTGTGGTCGTGGGCGGGCATGCCGCAGAACTGCTCGTAGTCGATCAGCGCGGTGATGGTCGGCTGCTCGCCGCAGATGGGGCAATTGGGGTTCTTGCGCAGCCGCACCTCGTCAAAGGTCATCGTCGTGGCGTCATAGAGCAGCAGCCGGCCGATGAGCGGCTCGCCCACGCCCAGGATGAGCTTGATCGCCTCCGTGGCCTGAATGGCCCCGATGGTCCCCGGCAGCACGCCCAGCACGCCGCCCTCGGCGCAACTGGGCACCAGGCCGGGCGGCGGCGGCTCCGGGAAGAGGCAGCGGTAGCACGGCCCTTCTTTGGCGTAGAAGACCGACGCCTGCCCCTCGAAGCGGAAGATGCTGCCGTAGACGTTGGGCTTGCCCAGCAGCACGCAAGCGTCGTTGGTCAGATAGCGCGTCGGGAAGTTGTCGGTGCCGTCGATGACAATGTCGTAGGGGGCGAAGATGTCCAGTGCGTTGGCCGAGGTCAGAGCCACCTCGTAGGTGTCCACCTGGACATAGGGGTTGATGTCGAGGATGCGCTCCTTGGCGCTGTCCAGCTTCGGCCGGCCGATGTCTTTCGTGCCGTGGATGATCTGGCGCTGCAAGTTGGAATAATCGACGGTGTCATAATCGACAAGGCCGATGCGGCCGATGCCGGCCGCGGCCAGGTACATCGCCAGCGGCGAACCGAGGCCGCCCGCGCCAATCAGCAAAACGCTGGCCGCCTTCAGCCGCTTCTGCCCGGTCATGCCCACTTCGGGCATGATCAGATGGCGGCTATAGCGCCGGATTTCCTTGTGCGACAGGGTCACGTCGGCCAGCGCCGCCGGGTCGAATGGGTCATGGATGCTCATATGATGCCTTCTGTATGGATAAAAAGAACCTCACACCAAGATCGCTAAGGACGCTCAGAACGCCAAGGGTTTATCTCTTTGCGCCCTTGGCGTCCTTGGCGTGAGGTGCTTGCTCTGTGCATATCTACTTTTTCAGAGTGAGGCGAGTTGCCGGTCAAGCTTGTGCGCGTCGGCCAGGCCGTAGTTGACGTGGCGGGCGCGGCCGTCGCCGTCCAGCAGCACCGTCGTCGGCAGGGTCAGAACGCGATAGCGCGCCGCCGTCTCCGGGTCGCGCTCCACATCGACACGCTCCACCAGCAGCCGGTCGCCCCACTGGGCCGCGGCCTGGTCGACGTAGCGTCCTTGCGCCGGGCAGACGGCGCAGTGGTCGGCGCGGAAATAGAGCAGCGTCGGCCGGCCGGCGGCCGGCGCGGGCTGCATCCGCCGCAGGTGGCGCTGGCGTAGCAGGACGGTGACGCCGGTGGCCAGCGCGCTCAGCGCCAGCACGAGGACAAGCCGTTCGAGCATGGCCTTAGCCCCCTTGCCGCAACGGGCTGTGGGCGAAACCGGGCACGCCCAGCTTGTTTAGCTGGTAGTAGACGAAGCAGCCGGCGCAAAAGCCCAGGAAGAGGTTCAGCGCCGCCAGAACGACCACGACGCCGACCAACGCCCAGCCAAGCACCGTGGCCCCAGTGGCCAGCGCGGCGAGGGCCGCCAGCAAGACGACGCCGCCGAAGCCCTGCGCGAAGCGGTGCGGCTCCGGGTTGTCGGGCGTCACGTCGGGCTTCACCAGGCCGGCCGGCCGCAGCACGCGGGTATAGACGCCCTTGAAGAGCGACAGCGCCGGCACGGCCGTGCCCAGCAACATGACCGCGGCCACGAAGACCACCAGCCAGAGCGAGTTGAGCACAAAGGCCAGCAGCAGAAAGGTGATGATGAACGCCTGATTGACCTTCAGGGCAGAGTGATCCACCGCCCTCCCGACCCCGCCGGCAATGGACGGGATGATCATCAGCGTGTCGTCGACGTTGACGGCTGTGTCGCTGCCCTGCAAGCCGCGCACGTCCTCCTTGTTCAGATAGACGTTGACGAAACTGCGCAGCGCCTCGCCATCGTAGAGGTGCGGGCGCAACTGCGGGTGCAGCCGTGTCAGGTCGGCCAGCGCTTCGCCGACCGTCGCGCCGCTGACGTCAACAGCGCCGTTGCCGCCGGTGTAGGGGCGCAGGGGGGTTGGAATGCGAATCGTTGTCATCTTCTTCTCCATGAAGAGGCTCACGCAAAGGCGCAAAGAAGCAAAGGACGCCAAGAAGAAGTACTTTCTTCCCTTTGCGCCTTGGCCCCTTCGCGCCTTTGCGTGAGCTCATTCCTCGCGAACAGGTTCCTCCACAAAGCCGGAGCGATCCGGCAGCAGTTGCCACGACCGGCTAAGCCCCGCCGTCCCGGCGACAACCTGAGTGATCAGGTACGAGTAGCCGGCGAAGGCGGCCCAGGCCACGTCACGCGGCGAGGCCACCGGTGGGTGGTCGGGGTGGCTGTGAAAGACGCCGACCACTTCCAACCCTGCGGCGGCGGCCTCCAACTCGACGGCCAGCCAGTCGGCCGGGTCGATGCGAAAGCGCTCCGGCTTCTCGGCCTCCACCGGCCAGACGTTGGGCAGCGGTCGCGCCGCCAGAGCGACGTTGTCACCGTCGCGCGTTTCGCCCAACAGCAGGCCGCAGCCCTCATGGGGATAGCTGGCCGCGCCGTGGGCGCGGATGATCGCGTGAATATCGTTGGCCAGGATGAGCATGGCGGTGTCTGGTGGTTCTCCGTTGGCGGCCGGCGGCCTACTCGACCCAGAAACGTTCGCTCAGGTACTTGAAGCCGCTGTCGGGCAACACGGTGACGACAACGCCCTCATCCAGCCCGGTGGCTACTTGCAATGCTGCGGCGACGGCAGCGGCCGAAGACACGCCCACCAGGATGCCCTCGTGGCGCGCCAGGAAACGGGCCAGGGCGTAGGCATCCTCGGTGCGGACGGACAGGTTGCCGTCGGCCAGGTGCGCGTCGTAGATGCCGGGGACGATGGCCGTGGCCATATGCTTCCAGCCCTCGACGCCGTTAAAGGGGCCATCGGGCTGGGCAGCGTAGCAAACGATGTCGGGGTTCAATTCGCGCAGGCGGCGGGTCACGCCGGTGAACGTGCCGCTGGTGCCCAGCCCAGCGACAAAGTGGGTGATGGCCCCGCCGGTCTGCTGCCAGATCTCCTCGGCCGTGGTCAGGTAGTGGGCCTGCCAGTTGGCCGGGTTGTTATACTGGTCGGCGTAAAAGACAGTCGGGTCGGCCGCGGCCAGGCGGCGCGCCTCGCGGATGGCCCCATCGGAGCCGTCCAGTGGGTCGGTCAGGATCAGCTCGGCCCCGTAGGCGCGCAGGATGGCCACGCGCTCCGGGCTGACATTCTCCGGCAGAGCCAGCTTGACCCGGTAGCCGCGGGCCGCGCCCAGCATGGCGTAGGCGATGCCGGTGTTGCCGGAGGTGGCGTCGAGCAGGGTCATGCCGGGGCGCAGGCGGCCATCGCGCTCGGCCGTGCGGATGATGTTGAGCGCGGCACGGTCTTTGACCGAGCCGCCGGGGTTCGTCCACTCCGCTTTGGCCAGCAGACGCACGCCAGAAGCCACACCATGATCCGCGGCGGCGCGGTCGAGACGCAGCAGCGGCGTGTTGCCAATCAGCTCTTCGGGGCGGACGGCCTGCGCGGGGGCGGCATGGGGCCGTTGGATGGGGTTCAGGTTGTCGCGTGTTGCAATCATTTGTTCAGGTGTCTCAAGCCTCAGTCAGGTCATTGGCCTGTTGCCGCCAACAGGCACGAAAAAACGGTCGCAGTCTCCCTGGGGAGCGCGTGTAACGAGTCGTTACGCGCGAGGGTCGCCGCCACCGTCGTGGGCGAAGTAGGTTCGCCCGGCCTGAATTCAGGCTCGCGGTGGTTCGGCTACCCCCGCTTAAGACACCTGCAATGTTGCCACATAGCGTCGTTCAACCTGTCTAATTTCTATCACAAACGTGAACAAAACAATGGCCGGGAGTATAGCAGACAGCCACACCCTGTCAAGGGGGAAACGCCAATTAGGCGGACTATAGTCCACTTTCTAAGGGGCACATTAAGACGCGGCACTGTGCCCCGACCCGGCGAGTTACTCGGCCTCGTCCTCGCCCTCGCCCAGCAATTCTTCGTCGCCGGTCAGCAAGGCCAAGCCATCCTCGATCATCCCTCGGCCGGCCTCGGCCATGGCCTGGCTGTTGGCCGCGGCGGCCTCGGCCAAATCCAGCCGCGCCTCGCCCTCGGCCACTTCCTCCTCGCCCAGCGCGCCGACCGTCTCGCCCGTCTCGCCCATCGACTCGCTGAGGGCACGCATGGCGCTGTAGCGCAGGATGTTCTCGACGGCCAGCTGCCGCAGGCGCTGGCTGCGCCCCTGCAGGAAGCCGGCCATCGTGGCCAGTTCCATGGCCGCCAGCACGTCGCTCAGCACGGCCAACTCGCCGGAGATCGCGCCGATCTCGATGACGCCCTGCAAATCCTCCTCGTTGAGCGAGTGGACGACGGCGCTCATGGTGCCGAGGTCTTCCGACGCGGCCAGCATGTCGGCCCCTTGCATCAGGTCATTGACGCCGGCGGCCGAGACGAGGTCGGCCAACGACGCCCGCCGCTCGGCCGTGCGCAGCGCGTCGTGGCCGCGGGTCAGGTCGTGGGCCACTTGCGCGGCGGCCATCGCCGCGGCGATCATTTCCGGTTCGGGTGGGGTGAGCGAAGTGTCGTCGGTCATGATGAGTTCTCCTGTCGGCTGTGACGGTTCAGACGAACGGCATTATAGCCCGCCCGTCAGAAGAGGAAAGGCACAAAGCGCCTGGTGCGACGCATGTAGGCGGCATACGGTTCACCGAGCGCGTCCAGGAGCGCCCGCTCTTCAAGGCGCACGCGGTAGCCGAACGTCACGATGCTTGCCAGAGCGATGAGCAGCAGCCCCAGCCAGTGGCCCAGCATCAGCCCCGTGCCCAGCAGGGAGAGCATGCTGCCGCTGTAGGCCGGGTGGCGGATGCGGCGGAAGGGGGGCGCGTCCACCACGCGCTGGTCGGTGTAGGTGGCGACGTCGACGGTGAAGAAGCGGCCGAGGGTGCGGATGGCCGCCCGCCGCAGGACAAGTCCGGCGAGAGCGACGACGACGCCGGCAATGAACACATAGGGCCGGTGGTAGGGCAGCGTGCCTTCGGGCCGGGCGAGCGCCAGCCAGATGGCAGTGGCCAGGGCCAGCGTTAGCCCAATGCGAAAGAGCCAGTGTGAGCCGCGCTCGTGAAAAACGACATTGTTGCCTCGTGGACGGCGGCGGATCGAGTCGAACACATCAGGCGTGGCCCAGATGGCCAGAACGATGATGAAGGTCAGCCGGTAGAGGGGGAGGGTGAAGAGGGAGGGCATGGGGTGGGCAGTGGGGCAGTAATCAGTAAGTCAGTAAGCAGTGGGTCAGTAAGCAGTGGGTCAGTAAGCAGTGGGTCAGTATCCAGTGGTCAGTCGTCGGCGGTCGGCGGTCGGCGGTCTGTCGTCAGCGGTCGGCGTGGGCAAAGAGCCAATCAGACACGGCCGCCACAATCGCCGCGCGGTCATCGGCTTCGAACCAGGCGATGCGCGGGTCGTCGGCGCGGAACCAGGTCGCTTGCTGGCGGGCGAAGCGGTGGGTTTCGAACTGGGTGCGGGCCACGGCCTCGCCCAGCGACAGCTCGCCGCGCAGGTGGGCCAGTAGCTGTTGGTAGCCCAGCCCCGACAGCGGCGGCTCGTTGGCATAACCAGCGTCGCGCAGGCGGCGCACCTCGTCCAGCAGCCCGGCGGCCATCATCGCCTCCACGCGGGCGTCGATGCGCGCGTAGAGATCGGCCCGGTCGCGCCGCAGCCCCAGCAGGTAGATGTCGTAGGGCGGCGGCGTCTTGCGCTGCAAGTCCGACATGCGCCGGCCGCTGACCAGCATTACCTCCAGCGCCCGGACGACGCGGCGGACGTTGCGCGGGTCGATGCGCGCCGCGGCGGCGGGATCGAGCGCGGCCAGCCAACGCCCGGCCTCCGCGCCGCCCAGCCCTTCCAGCGCCGCCCGCAGCGCCGGCCGCGGCGCCACGGCCGGCACGCCCCAGCCCTCGACGACGGCCATGACGTATTGCCCCGTGCCACCGGTGAGGATGGGCAACCGGCCGCGCGCCTGCACAGCGTCGATGGCCGCGTAGGCCAGCCGCTGAAACTGCCCCAGGCCTATGGTTTCGTCCGGGGCGCACAGGTCGATGAGATGGTGGGGCACGAGGGCGCGCTCGGCCGGGCTGGGCTTGGCCGTGCCGATGTCCATGCCCTGGTAGAACAGGCGCGAGTCGGCCGAGACGATCTCGCCGTCGAAGCGGCTGGCCAGCGCCAGCGACACAGCCGTCTTGCCCACGGCTGTCGGGCCGGCGAGAACCAGCAGCGGCCGGCGCGGCTCAACGCTCATGGGTCAGCAGGGCGTCGGGCGGGGCCAGATTGCGCTCGGCCTGCGCCCAGATCAGTTCAGCGGCGTCAAAAGCGGCGCGCGGCCGGCCCAGCGCGCGGGCGCGGTCGCGCATCTGCGCCAGGAGGCGGCCGTCGTCGGCCAGCGCCTGCCGCAGAGCGCTCACCAGCGCCGCCGGCGCGCCGGCGAGCACGCCCGCGCCGCGATCGACGACGTAGTCGGCGTTGCCCCGCTCGTGCATCGGCGTACACTGGATGATGAACAGCGGCCGGCCGGCGGCCAGCGCCTCGGCCACGGTCAGCCCGCCGGCCTTGGTGACTACCGCATCGACGGCCGGCAGCCAATTCGGCAAGTCCGAGACGTAGCCGTACAGGTGTGCCGGCAGCCGCCAGGGAATCGCCCGCACCTCGTCCAGCAGTTCGTCGTCGTCGCCAGTGACGGCGATTAACTGGATCGGCAGATCGGCGTCGTTGAGGGCGCGCAGGAAGGCGGGGAACTCCTGCACCCGCCGGCTACCGACGGCCAGCACGGTCGGCCGTGTCGCGTCCCAGCCGTTGGCTCGTCGCGTTTCGGTCGCGGCGATAGGCTGGCTGAGGCGCAGATCGACGGGGATGCCGGTCACCCGGACGCGCTCGGCGGCGATGCCGCGCCGGATGGCCAGCGCCGCAGCCTCGTCCGTTGGCGCCAGGTAGAGATCGACCTCCGGCCGGAACCACAGCCGCTGCAAGCGGGCCAGGTCTGTCACCAGCACCACCAGCGGCCACGTCTGCCCGTGGCGGCGGCGGTGGTGGGCCAGCAGATAAACAAAGGCGGGGTGCGTGGTGACAACGACATCGGGCTGCTCCCGCGCCAGCACGTTGGCCATCGTCTCGGCCAGCGTTAGCACCTCCAACCGCTCCATCAGCCGCGTGGGCGCGTAGGTATTAGCCAGGCCGTGGCCGAAGCGGTAGAGCCAGGGCGCCAGGCGAACGATGCGGTTGTAGTCGGACTGGGCATCGCGCAACAGCGCCGGCGCGCCCGGCTCCTCCAGCGGGTTGACCAGCACGGGACGGCCGTGCGCGCCGTAGCGCCGCTCCAACGCGGCGACGACGGCCAGCGCCGCCTGACGGTGGCCCAGCCCGGAGTCGTTGGTCAGGACGAGAATGGTGCGGTCAGTGGGCAGCGCGGCGCGGTCGCTCATAGGAGGTTGGAAATTCGGCGCTCACCAGCCCAAAACGGCGTTACGAACGTGTTCGCAGCGCAACAGCAGCCCGCGCGCGTCCAACTCGATGGCCACCAGGTCGATGCGCCAGTTGACGTCGCCGAGGGCCTGCTCGTAGACGTACTGTGCCCCCAGTTGCAGCAGCTTCTCGGCTTTGCGCGGTGTCAGCGCCTCTTCTGGCGCGCCATAGGCCCGGCCGCGGCGCGTCTTCACCTCCACAAACACCAGCGTCTCGCCATCGCGGGCGACGAGGTCGATCTCCCCCGCGGCGCAGCGCCAGTTGCGGGCCACAATGGTATAGCCCTCGGCCTCCAGCCGCACGGCGGCGACGCCCTCGCCCCAACTGCCCAGCCGCTGGCGCGGCGCGACCGGCTCAGTCATGGCGCTCCCTGCGCGCCGTCAGGGCGTTGGCCGGCCACCAGCGCGGCGGGTCGCCGCCGGCGTCGTCCGACGGCCGCACGAGTTGGGTCAACTGATCTAGCATGGCCGACCACTTCTCCGTCCGGCGCGACCAGCGGCCGTGGGCGTCCTCACGCTGCAAGTCGGGCCGCTCGGCCAGCAGGGAGTCGTATAGCGCGACGGTCAGGTCGATCATGCGGGCGATGTCAAAGCGGGCGCTGGCGGCGCGAGCGGCCTCGCCCATGGCCCGTGCCCGCGCCGGATTGGCCGCCAGGGCAGCGATGGCCGCCGACAAGCCCTCCACGTCGGGGACGATCAGACCAGTCACGCCAGACTCGACCGAATCGCTGATGCCCGGCGACTGCACGGCGATGATGGGCTTACCCGCGGCCATGGCCTCGATGACCGTCAGCGGATGCACCTCGCTCGTGGAGGCAGTGACGAAGGCGTCGGCCGCGGCCAGCCAGTCGCCAACCTCATCGAAGGGCACGACGCCCACGAAGTGGACGCGCTCATCCAGTTGGCGCTCAACCACCAGGCGGCGCAACTCCTCTTCTTGCGGCCCCTTGCCGGCGATGGCCAGCCGCAGCGCGGGCATGACCCCGGCGGCCAGGGCGAATTGCGCCAGCAGGCCGGCCAGGTTCTTCTCCTCAGCCAGCCGGCCGGTGTAGAGCAGCAGAAAGGCGTCGTCGGGCACGCCGAAGTCGGCTTTGGCCCGCGGGCGAAGGGGGCGCAAGAACGATTCGCGCTCGATGCCGTTCTCGATGACCACAATAGGGTTGCTGACGCCAAAGTCGAGCAGCAATTGGCGCACGCTGGCCGATGGGGCGATGACCGTGTCGGCCAGACCGGCAAACTCCGGCCACAGCTGGCGCATGATGGCGTCGGCCGCCGGTTGGGGCAGCGGCGTGTAGGCCCCGGTGTAAAGATCGTAGCGGGTGTGGTTGGTATAGACGATGGGGCACTGAGCGTAGCGGTGGGCCATCTCCACGCTCATGAGCAAGTGGTGGCAGTGGACGATCTCCATGGTCTGCAACAGGCGCTGCGCCTCCTGGCTGTAGCCCAGGCCGATAAAGTAGCCATGTTCCCCCAGCCGCATGCCCGGCGAGCGGACAATGCGCGCGCCAGCGTCGTCCGCCTGCTCCTCGCCCAGCGTGAAGATGGTGACCTCGTGACCACGCGCTTCCAGATGACGTTTGTAGAGTGTCACCATGCGCACGACCCCGTTGATCACAGTGGGATCATACGTGGCCGAAACCATGCCGATGCGCATCGTCCCTCCCTTGTCTAGCCCGCCTGTCGCTGGGTCAGTCGGGCGCATTCTCCTGTAGCTGCAACTGGTATTGCCGCACTAGCCAGTCGGTGTTGCGGATCTTGGTGGCCAGTTCGGCGGCCAGATTGCGCATGAGCTTGAAGCCCAGCACGGGGTAGGTCTCGCCCAGGCGCATGAGTTGATCGCGGCGCAGGCGCAGCAGCAGCGTGTCGTCGCGGCTGACGCGGATGGTGGCCGAGCGCACGCCCTGATCGACCAAAGCCACCTCGCCAACGACCTGCCCCTGCCGCAACTCGCTCAGCACGACCGGCTCCAGCGGCGGCCGGCCCCCTTCGCCCGCGCCCGTGTTGTCGCCAACGGCGTTGGGGTTCACCAGGACTTCCACGCCACCCCGGCCAATGACGTACATCTCGTCGGAAGCCTCGTTCTCGCTCAGGACGATGTAGCCACGGCGGTAAGTGACCGGCGTGCACAAGGCGGCCACCAACGTCAGTTGCGCCTCGCTAAGATTGTCGAAGATTTCCGTTGTCGCCAGGATGGTGCGAATGCTGGGCTGCATGGGCCACGTCTCCTCGCCCTACTGCTCATTGCCTTGCTGGCCGTAGATGACGCTCATGCCCCGCGCCCGGCCCAGCAGCCACTCGGCCACGGCAATGACGGCCATGAAAAGCACATCGACGGCGATGGCGATGTAGAGGGCCACAGCCAGGTAGCCGAAAAAGGTCGCCACCGGCCCGGCCAGGTTGTCGAGCACGGCGCGGCCCCGCGTGACAAAGGCGACGACGAGTATCAGGACGGCCAGCCATAGCAGGAAGGCCGGCCAGGCGTGGCGGTCGGACTTACTGGGCAGCATGGCGTTGCCGATGGCAAAGAGCAGGTAAAGCCACAGGGCGAAGGCCGGCGTGGCCAGCAGCTCGGTCATGGCCGCCGCCAGGGCATTGATGTCGCCGGTCTGCACCGCCGCGGCCAGGCTGGTGACGCCGAAGACGCGGTAACCGATGAACAGGATGACCGCCGTGCCGGCGATGAGCGGCGCGCCGCCGATGAGGCTCTCGCGCAGTGGGTCGAGCGTCCGGCCGCGATAGTACTCGACGTAGCCCAGTTGCAGTGTCCCGTCCGGCTGGCGGCGCGGCAGCAGCGACACGCCACCGGTGCGCACGCCCAGCAGCGTCGCCGACAGCCAGTGGCTGGCCTCATGCAGCAGGACGCCGGGAAAGAGAATGATGGCGTAAACAACCAGGGCCAGTTCCGCCCGGCCGGTCAGCAACAGACTGACGCCGTGCAGGTGGGCGTGGATCCAGCGCTGCAAGAAGACCAGCAGCACCAGGGCCACGGCCGCGGCCAGGAAGGGCATCCACGGGTCGTTCATAGGCCCCTGGCGCTTAGACCACTGCGCCGCGCACCAGATGGACGAAGCTCGTCTTCAGCGACGCCCCACCGACCAGTGCGCCGTCAATGTCGGGCTGGCGCATGAACTCAGAGATGTTCTCCGCCGTCACGCTGCCGCCGTACTGGATGCGAATAGCCTGGGCAGTGGCCTCGCCGAACATCTCGGTCAGCACGTCGCGGACGCTGGCGCGGATGATGTCCTCGGCCTGCTGGGCGCTGGCCGACAGGCCCGTGCCGATGGCCCAGATGGGTTCATAGGCGATGACACACTCGGCCGCCTGCGCCGGCGAGCAGCCGGCAAACGCCGCCCGCACCTGGCCGCTGACGAACGATTGCGTCTGGCCGGCCTGGTTTTGTTCCAGGCTCTCGCCGACGCAGACAATGGGCGTCAGGCCATGCACCAGCGCGGCGAAAATCTTCTTGTTAACACCCTCGTCGGTCTCGCCGAAATAGGCGCGGCGCTCGGAGTGGCCCAGGATGACGTACTGGCAAAGGCCTTGCAGCATGGCCGGGGAGATTTCGCCGGTGTAGGCGCCGCTCGTCTCGTAGTACATATTCTGCGCGCCGACGCGGACGCGCGTCCCGGCCAGGGCGCGGGCCACGGCGGGGAGGGCGATGAAGGGCGGGCAGACGGCGATGTCGATGCCGTTGATGGCGTTGAGATCGGCGGCGATCTCGCGGACGAATTCTACGGCGGCGTCGGCCGTCTTGTTCATCTTCCAGTTGCCTGCAACGAATGGGGTACGCATGATGTCTTCGTATTTCCTCGATTGGGCGGGCCGGCCGGCGGTGATGGCGTCAGGGGCGACCGCCCGGTGTCTTGCTTGATAAGA
>Ga0116186_1002472_pt1 | contig 16718 bp, 12 predicted proteins | sample AD_JPNNA4_MetaG_FD_89806 | JGI IMG/M metagenome (GOLD analysis project Ga0116186, IMG submission 89806) | Active sludge microbial communities of municipal wastewater-treating anaerobic digesters from Japan - AD_JPNNA4_MetaG | ecosystem: Engineered > Bioreactor > Anaerobic > Digestate | place...
ATGCCCATGCTGACCATGAAGTCATAGGTGGGCTTCTCGATGTAGCCGGTCACGTGGCCGGCCTCGTTTTGCTGGATGACGCCCAGGTCGATGTAGACCTGGCGGCGGTGCATGGCGATGGTGGCCGCCGCGCCGCTGTCGTGATGGTGGGCCAGCAGCTCGGCCAGCGGCAGGGTCGTCAGTACGTCGCCATTGGACACCAGAAAGGTGTCGTCCAGCCCCTCGACCAACGACAGCGGCCCAGCCGTGCCCAGCGGGGCGTCCTCATAACTATAGCGAATGTCCATGCCCAGTCGCCGCCCATCCTGGAAGAACAGGCGCAGCATCTCGGCCAGATGACCCACGGTCAGCACGGCCTCGTCCACACCCGCCCGCCGCATCTGGCGTAGCAGAATCTCCAGGATGGGCATGTCGCCAATGGGCATGAGCGGCTTGGGCAGAATGGTGGTATAGGGCTTCAGGCGCGTACCCTTGCCCCCGGCCAGAATGACTGCTTTCATGATACCCTCCTAGACTTCGTAGCGTCCCACGCGGTAGAAATCGAGATGGTCGCCGATCCACGCCACCGTCTGGCGCAGGCCGTCATCGAGCGACCACGCCGGCTGCCAGCCCAGTACCCGCCGCGCCCGGTCGTTACCCGATAGCAGACGCCGCACTTCCGACTTCTCCGGCCGCAGCCGCTCCGCCTCGGTGACGATGGCCACTGGCCGGCCAACCAGGGCGATGACGCGCTCGGCCAGTTCGCCGATGGCGATGTCGTCGCCCGTGCCCAGGTTGATCTCCTCGCCGGCCACGTCGGGGGCCAGCGCCGCCCGCAGGAAACCGGCCACGGTGTCGCCAACGTAGGTGAAGTCGCGCCGCGTCGTCAGGCTGCCCAGGCGGATGCAATCGGCCGTCAGCGCCTGGGTGATGATTGTCGGAATGACGGCGCGGGCCGATTGGCGCGGGCCGTAAGTGTTGAACGGCCGCACCGTCACCGTGGGCAGGTCGTAGGCGCGGTAGAAGCTCTCCACCAGCTTGTCGGCGCCGATCTTGCTGGCCGAGTAGGGCGACTGGCCTTGCAGCGGGTGGCTCTCGTCCATCGGCGTGAACTGGGCCGTGCCGTAGACCTCGCTGGTGGAGGTGTGCACCAGCCTCTCGACGCCGTGGGCGCGGCAGGCCAGCAGGACGGCCAGCGTGCCCATGAAGTTGGTTTCGGCCGTCTCCAGCGGGTGGCGATAGGAGTAGGGGATCGAGATGATCGCCCCCAGGTGGAAAACGACGTCGCAGCCGGCCACGGCGCGCTCGACGGCGGCCCCGTCGCGCAGATCGCCGGCGACGATCTCGACCTCGGCCAGCGCCTCGGCCGGCAACTGGCGCAGCAGCCCGGCGTCGCCGCGCGAGTTGTAGCGCACGAAGGCGCGCACGCCGGCCCCGGCCCGCGCCAGAGACTCGGTCAGGTGACTGCCAATGAAACCGCCCGCGCCCGTCACCAGGACGCGCTTGCCGGTCCAATCGCTCATGTCGGTTCGCTACTCCTTACTTGTCGTCGGGCGCGGCCCGGCCGGGGAGCCGGGCGAATACGCGCCGTTGGGCACTGGTCGGCCCTGTTGTTCGCGGCGGCTAGTCGCTGACAATCTGCCGTTGCCGCGTCCGCACCTGTTCGCGCACCGCGTCCCAAGCTTCGGCGGCGATCAGGCCATCCAGTTGGCGCAGCCAGCTATCCATTTCCGCGCCGCTGGGCATCGGCGCGGCCGGCGCGGCCGGCGCGCTGTTGGCCAGCTGCGTCCGCAACGACGCCAGCACGTCGGGCAGGACGACCGTCTGCGCGCCGGTCGCGCGGCAGATTTGCAGGATGCGCTCGCGCTCGGCCGGGCGGATGTTTTCGATGGCGAAGAGGATCAGACCGATGTCGTGGACGCGCACCAGTTGGGGCACGTCAACCGTCGGCCCCAGCACGCGCAGGCCGCCGACGCGCGCCCCCAGCTTGCGCGGCGCGTCGTCCACCAGGCCAATGATGGAAAAGGCCTGGCCGGCTTCCAGCTTACGCAACAGATAGGCAGCCATGTTGCCGGCCTCGCCCGCGCCGATGATGAGCACGCGCTCGCCGACGGCCAGTGTGCCGCCGCGCAGGGCCATCCAGTACTGCGACAGGCCGGTGATGACGCGCATCCGGTAGCGCAGCAGCAGGAAGCCGGCAAAGGCCAACAGGCCGCTGACGACGATCAGGCCGGACGGCAGCAGGCGGTGGCCCAGATAGGGCACAGGGATAGCCCGCGGCTGCCATAACCAGTTGGTGGCCAGCAGAATGGCCGTCGTCAGGCCGGAGGAGATGGCCAGGGTGATGGCGTCTTCGGAGTCGGCGCGCGACCAGACGATGCGGCCGACGCCGAGCACGCCGTTGACAAGGCTAAAGATGAGGGCGATGGCCAGGGCCACGCCCAGCGCCAGGCTGGGGCCAAGCTCCAGCGGGCCGTTGCTGCGCCAGATGATGCCCGTGGCCGCCACGGCGACGAAGGCCACCACACTGTCGAGGACGAACCAGGACATGTAGCGGCTGATGAAACGCGCCAGCGGCCCCCAGAACAGCAGGTGCTCCGGCACCTGCCGCGTCTTCAGCCGCGGCAGCAGGGTCATCAGCGTCCAGAACAACACGTCCAGGTCGGTCAGGAAGGAGCGGTGGTGGACGTAGATGAGGTCCAGGCGCAGCTTGCTGGGCAGAATGATCCTCAGATATTGATCGACCACGTTGCCCGACGAGAGCATGCTTTCCTCGTCCCGATAGAGGACGGACGCCGGGCTGGTGATGCCGGGGCGAACGGAGAGCAGCACCTCGCGCACATCGGCCGGCCAGTGGCCGACGAAATCGCGGTCTTCTGGCCGCGGCCCCACCAGGCTCATGTCCCCCTTGAGGACGTTCCAGAGCTGCGGCAGTTCGTTGACTTTCGTCTCGCGCAGCCATTGGCCAAAGGGAGTGATGCGTGGGTCGCCCTGGCCGGTCACGCGCGGGCCGTTGTAGCTGTCGCCCGTCTCGTACATCGTGCGGAACTTCAGGATGCGGAACGGCCGGCCGTGGCGGCCGGCGCGCTCGCCCCAATAGAAGACCGGCCCCGGCGAATCGCGCTTGATGAGCACGGCCAGCAAGACGAGACCAGGCAAGAGGACAAGGACGCCCAGCGCCGCGATGGTCACGTCGAGCGTGCGCCGCGCGATGTTGTCCACCGTATGCCGCAGATCGGTTAGCCCGCTGCGGAGCTTGGCGTCAATCACTGGTTGCGAAGCGATGCTCTCGTTCATAACTCACCGGTTGGGCCGGATGGCTGCCAGATAGTGGGTGTTAAAGATGCCCAACCTCTCCAGGCTGAGCGCCGCCACCCATGAAAACGGTACAAGATGATTCGTCAACGGCGGCGCGAGGGTGATCCGCTCGAAAACGTACTGGCTATCCGGAAAATACTGCCGGATTTCGCGCGGACGGATGCCCCGGGTCTGTCGGTTTGTGGGGTTGAGCCAGAAGTCGTACCACAGGAGTAGCCCGCCTGGCCTCAATACCCGTCGCATCTCATTGGCGACAGTATAGCAAAGCCCCTGATCCAAAATCGATGAAAACATCGTGAATTGCAGAACCAGATCGAAGGATTGGTCGGGGTAAGGCAGGCTGCGGCCGTCGGCGCAAGTGACGGCCACGTGGGGCAGCCGTCGCCGGGCCACAGCGACGCGCTCGCCCAGCAGGTCTGTGCCGTGCAGCCGTCCGGCGTCGGCTCCATAGGTCAATAGCTCCAGCAGCACGCCGCCGGAGCCGCAGCCGACCTCCAAAATGTCGTGCCCGGCCAGCGGCCACAGACCCTCGCGCCGCAAGCGCCGCAGGACGGCCCGCTGTCGCCCCTGCATGATGAACAGGTGCGCGGGGTTGCCCAGCGAGTACCTCTCGCTGTGCCCCTGGCGACGGGCGTAAATCTCATGAACGCGCTGCCTCTCGGACATAGCTACCAGAACTGAGAATCGTGGTCGGCGGCCGCTGCTGGCTAGGCCACCTCGCTCCATACACCCTGCTCAGAGTCATAGGCCAGCCGCACCGTCGCCCCGGCGGCCACATCGCGGCGGGCCGCCCCGCCGGCCAGGCGAATGTTGCCGCTGGCCAGGAGGGCGAAAGGGGTCACCGCCGTCAGACGGATCGTCCCGCTGAAGAGCGGGTCGGCGATGCCGTCCGCACTCCACCAGTGCAGGGCGCTGATTTCGCCCGGGGTGCTGATCTCGTAGGCGTCGTAGTTGCTACTGACCACCGTCGTCGCCGCGGCCACCAACCCCAATGGAGCCGGCCCGGCCACGGGCAACAGGCGCGCGTAGAAGGGCGCTTGCGGGGCGTTGACCACCACCATGGGGCTGGCGCTCTGCCAGTCGTTGATGCGGTTGTTACCGCCGCTGATGCGTCCGCGCCAACTGTTGCCCGGCCCGTCGTCGACGTAGAACAGGCCACCGCCGGTCACCGACTGGAACGTACAGTCGTCGATGCGCAGCGCGGCCCCGTCGCTCAGCGTGCCGCTGCTGCGCTGGCAATGGATGACGGCCCGGTCGCTGGGGGCGCGGCCGTGGAAACGGCAGTTGGCGATCGTCGTCTGGCCGTCCTCAACCTCGATGCTGATCGCCTGCGAACCGTTGTCAGGGCGGACGTAAAAGAGGCAGTTGCTGACTGTCGAGACGTTGCTCGCGCTCTTGCCCAGGGCCAGGATCGAGCCGGAGCCTTGATGGTAGAACTGGCAATTGGCGATGGTGGCCGTGATGTCAGCCAGACGCAGGTCCACGTAGGGCAACACGTCGCGCTTAGGGGCGAAGATGCAGTTGCGCATCGTCACTTCCCACGGCTCATTCTCAATGGAGGCCACAAAAGCGCTGTTGCTCTGGGCGTCGCGGTTGTTGGTGAAGTAGCAGCCGTCGATCAGTACGTCGGAGCGGATCTGGATGGCGTTGCTGCACTCGAACAGACAGTTGACAATCTCCGGACGGGGGTGCGTCGTCGGCCCGCCGTGGGTGATAATGCCCCGGCCGACGTTTGGCCCAAACCAGCAGCCGATGAAGCGCTGGTACTCCGGTTCCCCGGAGATGGCCGAGCCTTGCAGGTGGAACGACCAATTGGGCGTGCCGTCAAAGCGCGTGTTCTCGATGTGAACCGAGTTATGGGGGTGGCAATAGACCAGGTGGTTGCTGACGTTGTCGTGGAAGTAGCTGTCGTAGACGTGCAAGCGCTTGTGGCCGGTCTCGGCCGTCCAGAAGGCAACACAGCACTCCGTCCGCGGGCTGAAATCACAGTCGCGGATGGCCAGGAACAGCTCGCCGCGGCTGTCACCAGAGCCAGAGGAGCCGGCCATGGCCACGTGGGTGAAGCCGTCGGCATCCACCGCTTCGATCAGGCACTGGTGGTCGGCCGGGCCGCTCTGGAAGTTGAAGCCGTGGAGCGCGTAGCCGTCGGGCGCGGCGTCTTCTTCCAGTCGCAGGTCGGCGGCTTGGAAGCGCACGCCGTTGTGGACATAGAAGCCCGAATAAGTCGCGCCCGCCTGTGGCCCGGCGACGGTGAAACGCAGCAAGGTCGTTGCCCGACCCGCGCCGACGATGGCCAGATCGCCGGGCACGTCCAACTGGGGATTGGCGTTGTCCAACTCGAGACGATAGAACGACGCCGGCTGCGGCACCCAGAGCGGTTTGCGCTGCTGGATGGCCGCGGCAATGGCTGCCTGAAAGGCGGCGCGGTCGTTGCTGACGCCGTCGCCCTTGGCCCCAAACGGCGCGGCGGTCACGTCAACGGCCGCCCCCGCCTGGGCGCGCGGGAGCGCCAGGCCCAGTCGGCCCAGCTTCGGCGCCCCGCCCAGGACAAGCCCCGCTGTCAGCGCGCCCGCGCCGTGGAGAAACTGCCGCCGCGAGAAGTTCAGAATGTCATTGACCTGTGGGTCGTCCATGTTCACCTGCTTGCGGACGTCGGGGGTAATGGATGGGCCAACCGTCCGCGGCCACTTTCGAAAGACTGCGCGTCGCTGCCCGACGCTATCGGCTCTGCGGCGCGGGGCGGCCGGCGGGGCCGGCAAACCGATGGCGAAATCGGGCCAGGCCCGCCAGAAAGCCCAGCCCGTAGCTCAGATGCAGAATCGGATGGATGAGCAGCAGCCGCGGCGCGTGGGCGCGGCTGACGGACAGCGAGGCGACCACGTTGGCCGCCAGATAGAGGCCCACCACCACGGCCAACAGGGCGCGGAACGGCCGCCACACCAGCCCCAGCGCCGCCGAGCCAAATAGCCCGACGACAAAGGCCGGCGGCACAAACTGCCGCGCCCGCATCTGTCGCGGGTGCTTCTGCATCACGCGCACCTTCCAGTAACCGTACTGGTAGTATTGCCGCCAGAGCGAGCGCATCGTGCCGCGGCTGTAGTAGCGCGAGCGAATGTCGGGCGAGAGCAAGATGCGCCCGCCGTGCTTCAGCAGGCGGTAGTTGTACTCGTCGTCCTGATTGCGGACAAGCTCCTCATCGAAGGGGCCGAGCTGTTGCAGCGTGCGGCGGCGATAGGCGGGGAAGGCCACTGTCTCCACCAGCATCTCCCGGTCGTCGATGGTGCGGAAGGCCGAGCCGCCGACGCCGAACCAGGAACTCATGGCCAGGGCAATGGCCTGGGCCTCGTCCGTCTCGCCGATGGTTTCGATGGGGCCGCCGACGGCGTCGATGGGCGTGCCCTCATGCCCGGCCAGCAGGTGCGCCACACAGTGGCGCACGTAGTCCGGGGCGATCTCGCAGTGGCCGTCCACGCGCACGACGATCTCCCCCCGCGCCTGGGCAATGCCGATGTTCAGCCCCGGCGGGACGATGCCGGCGGGATTGTCCAACAGGCGCACGCGCGGCGGCCGGGCCATACGGCCAACCATCTCGCGCGTGCCATCGGTCGATAGGCCATCGACGACGAGGATTTCCAGCCGTTCGGCGGGGTAATCCTGGGCCAACACCGCGCCCAGACTGCGCTCGATGTAGGCCGCCTCGTTGCGCACAGGCATGATCACAGTGACAAGGGGAAGCGCCATGTCGTTAGTGTAACGCCGCCGCCGCCCTCCTCCCGTGCAGAAGGCGTGAACGCCTCGTGAGGAACGGGTTATTCCAGCGACGGCGTTGGGCCGGCCCACGCGCCGGCTCGCAGCGCCCGCAGCGAGAAGTAGACGCCCGGCACGGCGATGAACAACGGCCCCATGAGCGGCAGCATGTAGCGCAAGAGAGGCACGGCCGTCATCGTCATGGCCCAGAAGGCGACCACGATGAGCCAGTTGCCGGCTAACATGCGCCGTAGATCGGCCGGGCGGGCCACGGCCGGCGTTCCCCGCGCGAAGAAGGCATAAGCGTTGCCCCAGAGGATGAGCAGCGCGTAGGCCACCTGCGCAAGCAGCGTCGGCCCTTCGAAGGTGCGGCTGTCGTTGCCATACCAGCTGCGCGTGGCCTTGATCCAGGTGAACTTGAGGAAGGCCACCGGCGCCTGCCGCGCCTCGTCGAGGACGATGGCCACCACGTCGCCGGTCGAAGACATCTCGGCGCGACGGTCGCGGAAGGTGAGCAGCAGCGCGGCGACATCGTCGGCCAGCGGTACGTCGCGCCGGTAGTTCTTCTCGTCCACCAGGAAGGTCAACCCGTCCTTGAGGGTCAGCGTGCCGCCAGTGCTGAGGGGGATGAACGTCCCCGTTCGGGCGTAAACAGCCCCCAGCCACGGAGCAACGGCCAGGACGTTGCCCAGCACCAGCAGCGCCGCCAGCCCCAACCGCGCCGGCCAGCGCAACGGCCGGGCCAGCAATAGCACCAGCACGGCCATCACCCCGCCCAACCCCAACGCCGCCGGCCGGATGAGCATGGCCGCCCCGGCCAGCAGCCCGGCCAGCACGTAGAGCGGCCAGGCCCGCGGCCGCCGCAAGACCGCCAGCCAAAAGACAAATAGCGTGGCGAAGAACACCGGCAGAAACGGCACTTCGCTATTGGGCTGCTTGGTGATCCACAGGAAGAAGGGGTAGCAAGCCCACGCCGCGCCAACCAGCAGCGCCGCCCGCAGCGGCCAGACCAGCCGCGCCAGCGCGTAGAGCAGCACCGTCGAAAGTGCCGCGCACAGCAAACGGAAGGCCAGCAGCGCCGTGTCGTCGGCCACGCCGGCGGCGCGGCCCAGGCCCCACGCGCCGGCCAGCAGCAGCGAGAAGCCGGGCGGGTAGCGCGTCGCCAGCGCGCCGGTCTCATCGACGATGCCCCGGCCGGCCAGAATCGCCCGCGCTACCGGCTCATAATGGATCGTGTAGTCGGTGCTCTGGTTCTGGCGATACTCGGCCGGCAGCAGCGCCCAGAAGACGCCGGCCACAAGCAGGGTCAGCACAAAGAGCGCCGCGACGGCGGCGAGATCATGTCGTCTCATGGTTCGCTCCAGGGAAGGCGTGGCTGGCTTCATCGGTTGACCTCCGAGATGACGGCGCGGAACTTGCCGTTGGCCGTGCGCGGGATGGCCGGGACGGCCTCCAGGACGACACGCATCGCCGGGCCGACACGGTCGTGGATGCGGCCGATGAGCGCCTCACCGTCGCCCGGCGTGTAGGCCGCCGTGGGCACGTAGAGGACGCGCAGTGTGTCCGGCGTCGTTTGGATGATCTGTGCCTCGTGGATGGGCAAATCGGCCTTGAAAACCGGGTCGAGCCGGCCGATGTGACGGCCGTCGGGCGTGACGATCATGTCATCCACCCGCCCCTCGATGGCCGCCAGGACGGGCAGGCCGCGCCCACAGGCGCATGGCTCCGTCGCCAGCGCCGCCCGGTCGCCGGTCTCGTAGCGAATCAGAGGCATGTCGGCGTTGAGCAGGGCCGTGGCCACCAGCCGGCCGGGCGTGCCCGGGGGCACGGCCGCGTCCCCGTCGTCGGCCAGCAATTCGATGTGGCCGGCCTCCGGCCAGAGGTGCAGCCGGCCGTGTTCGCAATCGCTGGCCGCGGCGGCGTACTCGGCCATGCCGTAGGTCTCGCGCGCCGGGCAGCCGAACGCCGCCGCGATCGTCTCGCGCTGGTGGGCCAGCAACGGCTCGGCATTGCCGATCACCGCCCGCAGCTGCGGCGCGTCCAGCCCACGCTCCAAAGCCACCCGCGCCAGCGTATACAGCCCCGATGGGTAGCCGAGCAAATAGACGACCTCGTGCCGGCGCATGGCTTCCAGGTAGGCGGCGATGTTGTCCGGAGTCAGGTGGTAGGCCGACAGGTAGAGTTGCCGCAGAGCGAAGTTCCACACCCAGAAAGGCGGCCGGTCGCGCTCGACCGGGGCAACGAGTTGCCCGCCCAGGATGGCCCAGCGATCCTCGCGGCTCAGGCCATACCAGCGCCGCATGCGCGCCTCGGTCAGCGCGTACCAGGCGTTGAGCGTCGCGCGACTGTGCCAGAGATGCAGCGGCTTGCCGGTCGTGCCACTGGTGTGCTCGTAGTACATCGTCGCCGGGTCGCAGTCGTCGGCCAGGAAGGCGTGGGGCTGGGCGCGCAGGGCGTCCTTGCTCAGCGCCGGCCAGTTGGCCAGCACGTCCGGCGCGGCCCGGTCGCCGGCCGCCCGACGGCGCGCCCACTGGTCGCGGTAGTAAGGCACGCGCGTCGCCGCGCGGTGGAGCACAAAGGCCAGCCGCTCCTCGCGCCAGGCGTCCCACTGCGCCACCGTCCAGTCGTCGCGGGCCAGCACCTCGTCAACAAGCCTCTCGGTGTCGGGGCCATAGCGCCAGCGCTCCAGCCGCCGCCCGCGGGCGCTGGCGGCCAGCACCTTGGCCGGATAGGGTAGCTGATGATAGACCTTGAGCCAATCAGGCATGATACACCTCGTCGAACAGCGCCGCCCACTGGCCCTTCACCGCGTCCCAGGCGCATGACTCGGCCAGCCGCCGGCCGTTGGCCGAAAGCCTGGCCGCCAGCGCCGGCTCATCCAGCAGCCGCCGCACCGCATTGGCCATGGCCGCGGCGTCCTCGTTGGGCACCAGCAGGCCGGTCTCGCCGTCGCGCAGCAGATGGGGGATGCCGCCCACGTTGGTGGCCACGATGGGCAGGCCAAAGGCCGCCGCTTCCAATACGCTGACGGGCGTATTATCGACACGGTTAGTGTTCAGGTAGATGTCGTGGGCGGCGAACTCGCGCGCCTTGCCGGCGGCGTCGAGAAAGCCGGGAAAAGCCACCGCCCCGGCCAACCCCCGCGCCGCGGCGGAGGCGACAACGGCCGCGTGCAGCCCCTTTTCCTGCCCGCCCATGCTCAGCGTCGCCTGCGGGTGCGTCTGGCGCACATCGGCCAGCACGTCAACGGCCATCTCTGGATTATAAACCTCGTGGAAGGTGCGCATCCACAGCAGCCGCGGGGCGACGACGGCGCGGTGGCGATAGGTATACTGGTCAAGCGCCAGGATGTTGGGAATGACCCGCGCCCAGTTGGCGGGCCGGCCGGCCCGCCCGCCCGCCGGAAAGAGCGGTCGCACCATGCGCTCGATCAGGTAGCTGGACGGGGCCACGACCCGGTCGGCCCGGGCCAACACCCGCCGCGTCCAGCCGGGATGCGCCGCGGCGAACTGCGGCAACGTGCCGCCGTGCAGGGCGAATACCTGCCGTAGCCCCAGGGCCTGGCACAGCGCGCTGGTCAGGTCGGCCACGACAAACGCCGCGCCGCTGAAGACTTGATGGATGACCACGTCGATGTCGTTGCGCCAGGCCACCAGCGAGCGCAACATGTCAGCCAACCGCGGCAGCCGGGCCGGGATGTGGGAAGTCTGGCGGACGACAAAACCTTCGTTGGCCAGCAGCCCGGCGACGATCTCGCCCTGACTGGTCACCCAGCCGGAATTGATGCCGAGCAGCGGCCCGGCGAAACACAGGCGCGGGCGAAGCGGCGCTGGCGCGAACGGCTCCACGGCGGGGATATGCGACCTAGTGTCGAGTGTGTCCATTGGTTGAAGGATGCGGCATGACGGCCGCCATAACTCGGTGCGACACGGCATGTGAAACCGGCGCAGAGGGCGTCATCGGCGCGGCCAGAGCGATGCCCCACGCCCCGGCGAAGAGGGCGCGGACGGCATCCTGGTAAGCGCGGTAGCCGAACTGTGCCGCCACGGCCGCCCCGGCGCGGCTGGCGGCCAGCCACTCATCGGGCTGATTGACATAATTCACGATAGCCGCGGCCATGCCCTCAATGTCGCCAACCGGCCGGGCCACGCCTGCCCCGGTCTCGGCCAGGATCTGGGGAATGCTGGAGACGGCGCTGGTGATGGGCACGGCCCCATAGGCCATTGCCTCGCTGAGCACCTTGGGCCAGCCCTCGGTTTGCGACGGCAGCAAGATGAAGTGCGCCGTGGCGTCGAACCGGCCGACCGCCTCGCGCGAGACCCAGCCGTGGAAGATGACCTCGCGCAAGCCCCGCTCGGCCGCCCAGGCTTCGTAGCGCGGCCGATCCGGGCCGTCGCCCAGCAGACGCAGCCGGTAAGGCACGCCTTGCCGTTGCAGCGCCTCGGCCACTGCCAGCGCCCGCCCCGCCCCCTTGCCGTCGTTGAGCGCGCCGACGAACAGCAGCTCCAGCGGTGACGAGAGCTGTTTGGCCGTCGCGGCCACGCGGCCGGCGACTAACTCGTCCTCGCTCAGCGACGGATTATAGAAGGAGTGAACGTGGGCGGGCTGGTCGGGCCAGCGGCCGCTGACCGTCACCACGCCACGGTGGACGTTGGCCGCCAGCCAGCGCCGTTGCAGAGCATAGGACCACGGCTCGCCGCCGTCGGGCTGCCAGTTGCCGGCATACTTCACCCAGCGCGGCCCCGGCTGCCGCGCCGCCCGCAACAGGGCCAACGCCAGCAGGCTGATGTTGGCCGGGCAGCGCACGTGGACGGCGTCGGCACGGCGCATCTCGTCGCCGATGGCGACGGCGTAGGCCGGGTAGAGCCGGGCGATATCGAGCTTGGCGCGCAGCGTCTCGCCGCCGGCCGGAGCCACCGGGCGCAAGCGCAGCCGCGGCGAGGCGTAGGCCAGGGCGCTGCCCGGCGCGGCCTCGTCGTAGAGCGGGGCGACGTGGACGACCTCGTCGAACAACTCGGCCAGGTAGTCAAGCTCGCGCACGGTCGGCCCCCAGCCAACGAAGCCGCCGGCGGCGCGATAATGGGGCGTGTGGGAGACGATCAGGAGGCGCATAGTAGTGGTCAGTGGCCAGTGGTCAGTGGCCGGTGGCCAGTGGTCGGTGGCCAGTCCCCTGTGGAAGGAAGCGGCGCAGGAGGTCGTCGTAGTCGGCGGCGCGCTCGGCCCAGGTGGCGCGGGTGGCCAGCTCGCGGGCGCGCGCGCCCATGTCGCCACCGGCGGCGGCATCATCCAGGAGGCTAATGATGGCCGCGGCCGTCGCGGCCGGGTCGTCGGGCGGCACGCTGACGCCCGTCTCGCCCTCGCGAATGGCCTCGGTCAGGCCACAGCCGCGGCTGACCACGGCCGGCGTGCCACACAGCGCCGCCTCCTGGACGACGATGCCGTAGCCCTCCACGTCGCCCGCGGCCGTCCGGCGGCTGACCAGGACAAAGACATCGGCCAGGTCATAGAGCGCCGGCAACAGCGCGTCCTCGACCAGGCCGGTGAAGCGCAACGCCGCGGCCACGCCCAGCGACTCGGCCAGAGCGGTGAACTCGGCGCGCTTCTCCGGCAGCCCGGCCATGACGTAGACGACGTCGGGATGGACGGCCAGCACGCGCGGCAAGGCGCGAATGACGACATCCTGCGCCTTGCGCGCGCCGACGCGGCCGACGGTCAGCAACACGCGCCGCCCGTCCAGAGCCAGTTCGCGGCGCGGCGCAGCCGTGTCCTGGCCGGGGCGGAAGCGCTCGCCGTCGGCGGCGTTAGGGATGACGACCAATTCGCGCGGGCGGCCGGCGGCGCGCACCAGGCCAGCAGTGTACTCGCTGACGGCCACGACGGCCGCCGCCGCGGCGATGCTCCGGCCGGTGAGGACGCGCGGCAGCGCCGAGCCGCTATGAAACTCGCTGCCGTGGCCCACAGCCACGTAGGGCCGCCGGTAGAGCGGCCCCAGCAGGGCCGCCGTCCACAGCGCCCGCCGGCCGCTGGCCAGGAGAATGTCGGGCCGGGCGGCGCCCATCGCCCCGGCCAACGCCCGCAGCCGGGCGACCGGCCACAGCGGCCCGGCGTCGCGCTCCGGCAGGGTAATGACCGCGAAGGGCTGCCGCCGGTTGAAGTCGGCGCGGGCGGCCGCAGCGACGTAGGCCTGTGGCGTGGCCACCGTCACCAACCAGCCGCCCGCCGCCAGATGGCGGGCCAGCTGGTAGGCATGCATGCCGATGCCGCCCGGCCCCGGCGGGAATTCGCTGCTCAGCAGCAGCAGGCGCGGCCCAGCGCTCATCGCACCCTCGTCGGCGCGACAGCCGTCGCCGGAGCCGACAGACCATCGGCGTCCGCCGGAGCATGCCCTTCGTCGAGCCGCCAGGCCAGGAAGGCCAGCACCAGCGCGTAAGGGATGACCACGATGCGGGTGGCGCTATGGGCCATCACCGACAGCGTCCAGATGGCCATCGCCGCCGAGATAGCCCGCCCGAGGCCCGGCGCGTTGCCCAGATAGCGTTTCAGCAGCATCAGAGCCATCAGGGCCATAACGAGGATGCCGAACAGGCCGTGCTCGGCCAGCAGGCGGGTGTATTCAGTATGCGTGCCGACATCCTCCCCGAAGACGTAAACGTGATAGGGCATCGAGCCGCCGACGCCAACGCCCAGCAGCGGGCTATCCTGGAAGGCCATCAGGTCGGCCTGGGCCAATTCCAGCCGGCCGGTCGTATCCAAGTCTTCAAACCGCGCCGTCACCGCGCCGGTGGACAGATCGTTCAACCACGGGTAAATGACGCCGAAGACGAGGGCAATGAAGACGGCGATGAGCAACAGGAAGCGCCCGCGCGCGCCCGGCGTCGTCAGCAGGTTCAGGCCAAAGGCCAGCCCGGCCAGAATGAGGCTGTAGAGGCCGCCGCGCGAGAAGGTCAGGATGCCCTGGATAACCATAGCGACCGTTAGCCCGGCGATGAGCAGCCGCGCACCCTGTGCCCGCGGCAGGATGATGAGCAGGATGACGCCGGCCAACGCGCCCAGGCTGAGCACATTGGAGACCTGATTGGCGCCAAAGTCGCCGCTGCGGATCCAGCTTGAGGCGGTGGCGAAGGTATCGACGCCGATCTGGGTGATAGTGCTGAAACTGGCTAAGAAGAGGACGCCGACAATGGGCGCCATCAGCGCCAGCAACAGATTGGCGGCCGTGGGTCGATCGACCGGCCGCTCCCAGCAGTAGAGCGCTGCCGCGCCCAGGGCGAGGTAGGCCGACAGGTTGAAGCTCAGTTGGTCGAAAGCTTCGGCCGGGCTGAACTGGAGCACGGCCAGGGCCACGGCCGGTACCATCGCCGCCAGCAGGATGACCGGCAGCACCGTGCGCAGTCGCGCGTCGCTGCGCCGCCACTCGGCGAACAGAGCCATCAGGACGACCAGCGCGAGGGCGTACTTGCCGTATTCCCAGAACACACGCGCCTCCGTCATGCGCCACAAGACCTCGAAGCCGGCGATGTAGCTGAGGCAGTAGAGCACCTGACGTGTGCGGCCGAGCCACGCCCAGCGGATGCCCGCCAACAAGACCAGCACGGCGTGGGCCGTCGCCAGCGGCCAGAACGCCTCCATGGCATAGGCCAGCGGCATATGGACCAGCAGAAAGAGGGCGATGCGCACGTTGACTGAGCCGGCCAGTTCGCGGGCGGCGTTTTCCGGCTGCCCAATGGAGCGGCCGATGGACGAGGTAGGTGGTTCGGGTGAGTAACGTGTGATCATGGCAGTACAAAAGCTCCTTTTTGGCCCTCTCCCTGGCCCTCTCCCTGGGGGAGAGAGGATTCGGCTCTCTCGCTCGCCCTGCCCTGGGGGAGAGGGGATTCGGCTCTCTCGCCGGGGGAGAGGGGATTGGGGTGGTAAGCCGGAATGGACGGGAAACGCGCCAGCAGCGCTTGCCCCTCGGCCAGACGGCTGCGGTTCTGTCGCCACGTATCGGGCAACAACAGCGTCATCAGCGCCGCCCGCAAGAGGCGCCGCGGCCGGCGGCCTTCGCCGCGCAGCGTGGCGACGGTACGGATCAGCAGGGCCTCGTGCACCTGCCGCGGCGTGAAGTAGCGGCTCCAGAGGTAGCCTTCGGTGGGGGCCAACAGGTGTCGTTGCCGGAGGCTGCCCCGGCTGCCGCCGCGCGTCATCACGCGCGCCCGGTGCTGCCGCAGGCCGCCGCGCGGCGCGTGCAGGTGCACGACCGACGCCGCCGGGTTCAGCCCCAGCGTCTTGCCGGCCAGGTAGAGGCGCATACCCAGGTCGCCGTCGGCGCGCTCGCCGCGCTCATAGGCCAGGTCGAACAGGCCCGCGTCGGCCAGCGCCGCCGTGCGCAGCAGGGCGTTATTGGTCGGAAAGACGTCGCTCTCGCGCACGCGCCGGAACGCGGCCGGCAGCGCCCCCGCGCCCAACTCCTCGGCCACGCCGCAGGAGGCATCGACGCCGAAACGGGCCAGATAGGCCAGGTGGCGGGCGATCAGGTCGGGCGGCGCTTCGTCGTCGTCGTCCAGGAAGAGCACGGCGTCGCCGCGCACAATGGCCAGCCCGGCGTTGCGCGAGGAGCATTGCCCGGCTGTGTCGCGCCGGATGACCCGCAGGGGCAGGTCGGCGAAGCGCGCCGGCCACGCCAGGTCACGCGCCGCGGCCTCGGTCTGGTCAACGACGATGATCTCCAGCGGCGACACGGTCTGCGCCCGCAGATGGTCGAGCAGGACGAACAGATGCGGGTAGCGGTCCAGCGTGGGGATGAGCACAGAGACCGTCGGGGCGTCCGCGCCAACCGCGGTGGGCAACTCGACGGGGTGCAGCGTGCCGGCCGGGCCAGCGCCTGCCGCCGGCCGCGCCGCGCGGAAGGCCCGCGCTGTGGCCAGCAGCCCTGCGCCATGTCGCGCCGCCCGCCAGGCCGCCCACGCCGCCCACATGCGGCCATAGCGCCGGCGCACGAAACGGAATTCGTCGGCTGGTGTCGGCGCGTCGACCGCGCCGGTCGGCGCGGCCACCAGGTCGGGCACGTAGCGCAGCATCGCCCCGCCCGTCACCCAGCGGTGGCCCAGCTCCAGCGCCGCCCCGGCCAGCGTGTCGAAGCCGGCCGCCGGGCCGCCCAGGCAGCGCACCACGTCGGCGCGCATCAGGCAGGCCCGCAGCGACAGCCGCCAGGAGACGCCCGGCGCGGCGGGGTTCGGGTCGCGGTTGAAGCGCCAGACGGGGTCAACATAGTCGATCAGCGCCGGCAAGCCGGCCATGCCCAGCCGCAGCCCGGCGTGCCAGACGTCGCCCGGCCCGGCCAGTAGAGCGGCGACGAGATCGGCGTCCGGCTGGCCCAGCGCCGCGTCCCAGAAGAGGAGGGCCGCGGGGGAGCGGGGGGACGGGGGAGCAGGGGGGGCAAGAGCGGCCGCCGCCGACACTATGGCGGCGACCGTGGCGGGCACAAGGCGCGTCTCGCCTAGCGGCCAGGCGGGGGCCGGCCAGCCGTCGCTCAGGCAGATGAGATCAACGCGCATGATCACGCCCCTTGTAGGGCGGGTAGGCTACCCGCCCCTCTTCAGACGGCGGGTAACCTACCCGCCCTACATCGCGGAAAAAGCGGTCGAACGCGGCGATCTGCGCCTCCGGCCGGAAGCAAGTCTGCACCCGTTCGC
>Ga0116186_1002473_pt1 | contig 16709 bp, 13 predicted proteins | sample AD_JPNNA4_MetaG_FD_89806 | JGI IMG/M metagenome (GOLD analysis project Ga0116186, IMG submission 89806) | Active sludge microbial communities of municipal wastewater-treating anaerobic digesters from Japan - AD_JPNNA4_MetaG | ecosystem: Engineered > Bioreactor > Anaerobic > Digestate | place...
TTCGATGAAATCGCTGCAGTGAAAGAGGCTTGCGGTGAAGCTCACCTTAAAGTTATTCTTGAAACAGGTGAACTAAGTACCCTCGATAATGTTCGCAAAGCTTCTGATTTAGCAATGTATGCCGGAGCCGATTTTATTAAAACTTCTACAGGTAAAGTTCAGCCTGCAGCCACGTTGCCTGTGACATTGGTAATGCTTGAGGCTATCCGCGATTTCTATTATAGAGAAGGGAAAATGATTGGTATGAAGCCAGCCGGTGGAATAGCAACAGCTAAATTGGCACTTCAATATTTAGTTGTTGTTCGCGAGACTTTAGGCGAGGCTTGGCTTTCACCTGATTGGTTCCGCTTCGGTGCCAGCTCATTGGCGAACGACCTCTTAATGCAAATTGTAAAACTCGAAACAGGAGTTTATCAAGGTCCCGAATATTTTTCAAAGGACTAATAACAAGTCAAAAAAAATCCCCCCTGATTTATGTTTCAGGGGGGATTTTTTTATTGGTCTATTTTTACTTTAGCAAACGTTCCGTCGTCAATGCACTGCAATCCTTTATTTAAAAATGCATTGAGCTCATTAATGATTACATAATATGCATTTGTATTCCACAAGTCTCGTGCAATAAGTGCTTTGATTTGTGTGCGAAGAAGTTTTTCAGACGTCTTAAATCCTTTCTCATCTTTCTTCACGTTTTTCTTCTCTGCATACGCTATAAATTTATTCATGAACTCTTCGTCAACAGTAAATGTTTTTTTGAATTCGTAAACGTCGATGTATTTTCCTGCTAATTCAGTACGATGTTCATCAACATAGTTTAATGTAAAGTCGTTGATGATGCCGTTGCGTCGTAAATCATCATAGTATTTACTGCTCATACTTGTATCTAATGGAACGAAAATGTCAGGCATGATTCCGCCGCCGCCATAAACTGTTCTTCCACCATTCGTTGTGTATTTTAAGGAGTCGATAAATTTAATGCTGTCGGCATTGTATAATTCACCGTGCTGATAACGCATACTTAAATCCATATCGTAGTTCTCATCACCCGGCTCATAGTGTTTCTGAATACATCTTCCGGAAGGAGTGTAATAGCGAGCAATTGTTAAACGAACTGCCGAACCATCAGGTAGAGGGAAAGGCTTTTGCACTAATCCTTTTGCAAATGTTCTTCTTCCAACTACTAATGCACGATCCCAGTCTTGTAATGCTCCTGTAACAATTTCACTTGCCGAAGCTGATGATTCGTCAACAAGCACTACAACTTTTCCTTTTTCCCATCCTCCGGTAGGAGTAGAGTAGTTTTCCTGACGAGGATTATTTCTTCCTTCTGTATAAACTACTTTTTTACCGTTACTCAAGAATTCATCTGCAAGTTCGATTGCGCGATTTAAATATCCGCCACCGTTTCCTGATAAGTCAAGCACAAGACTTTCCATGTGCTGCTCTTTCAAGTTCTTTAATGCTTCTTTAAATTCTTCTACAGTTGAATCGGCAAAGCGACTGATTTTAATGTATCCAACTTTCGGTGTTACCATGTAAGATGCATCAACACTGAACAAAGGAATTTTATCACGAGTGATCGTATATTCAATAAGGTCTTTATTTCCTCTTCTGAAGATGTTTACTTTTACTTTCGTTCCTTTATCTCCACGAAGTTTTTTCAATACATCGTTGTTTTTGATGCCGATGTTTGCTACTGATTCTCCATCAATTTTTACGATGCGATCTCCTGCACGAATTCCTAACTTTTCTGAAGGACCACCCGAAATGGTTTGTGTAACCATAATGGTATCGTCTAAAATGTTGAACTGAATTCCTACACCTTCAAACTTACCAACTAATGGCTCATTCACTTCTTTTAATTCTTCTGCAGGAATATAAACCGAATGTGGATCTAATTCTTTCAAAAGATTGCGAATGGCATCTTCAGTAATTTTTTTCTCGTCGATAGAATCTACATAAGCATAGTTAATCATGCCGATTAATGCATCGAGCTTTTGTGCAGTAGTTACTGTTTGCGCTCGCGTTATGCCGGCAAATAGTAATGTAAAGGTTAAGCTGAGTATTGCTACGCGCTTATAATTTGTACTTGTTTTCATGTTTTATTTTTCCTCCTGCCTAATACAGGGAACCCGTAAATGCGTTAAGTGGATAATGATACGAAGATTGTAAAAGAAAAGATGTGTTATGAGGCACTTTTCTTACATTGCTAACAGGGTTATTAACGTCTGAATTTCGCATTTATTTGGCAAAAATTGCTACTTTCAATGGATATTAGATGAAGGCGACCCTATTAACGACCAACGATCTCATTTTAACGTCATTTAGGATTACAGTAGTTTGGCAGGTCACTGCCGACATTCTGACCGACATTTCAGAGGTGAAATCTAGTTTTTTCTCTCTAAGCATGGTCAATTTGTCATATTTTTGTATTGGCATTTTCTTTGTCTATCAATGCGAACTGCCGGTTAAACGGCTTTCCTTTCTTTAAAAATCAATCATTTATCTAATTATACCAACTATGAGTGCAGGAAAAATTAATGTCCAAACCGAAAACATCTTCCCCATTATTAAGAAGTTCTTATACAGCGATCATGAGATTTTCCTTCGTGAGCTGGTGGCGAATGCCGTTGATGCTACGGGTAAACTTAAAACATTAACGTCGATCGGTGAGAATAAAACCGAACTAGGTGATCTTTTTGTGGAGGTGATAATCGATAAAGAAGCCAAAACGCTTACTATCCGAGATCGTGGTATCGGTATGACTTCCGAAGAAGTGGAGAAGTATATCAACCAAATCGCGTTCTCAGGAGCGGAGGAGTTTGTAAATAAATACAAAGACCAAACAGAAGGTAATTTGATCGGGAAATTTGGTCTCGGATTTTATTCTTCGTTTATGGTTTCCGATAAAGTGGAAATTTATTCTCGTTCGTTTAAGGCGGGAGAGAGCGAAGCAATCCGCTGGACATGCGACGGCAGCCCCGAGTATAATATGGTGGCCGATTCAAAGGCGGATCGCGGTACCGATATTATCCTCCACATCAACGAAGACTCAGCAGAGTTTTTAGAGGAAGCGAGAATTAAAAATCTCCTCGATAAATATTGTCGTTTCTTACCTGTAACTGTTCGCTTCGCAGGAAACGATATTAATAATACTTCGCCTGCTTGGGTGAAAAAACCAAGTGAATTGACACACGAAGATTATTTAGCGTTCTACAAGGAGTTATATCCGATGGCTGAAGAGCCACTGTTTTATATTCACTTGAATGTCGATTTCCCTTTCAGCTTAACAGGAATTTTATATTTCCCTCGTCTAAAACGTAATCTCGAAATTCAACGCAATAAAATTCAGTTGTATTGTCGCCAAGTGTTTGTTACCGATTCGGTAGAAGGTATCGTTCCTGAATTTTTAACGTTGTTACACGGAGTTATCGATTCACCGGATATCCCTCTCAACGTAAGTCGTTCGTATTTACAAAGCGATGGAAACGTAAAGAAAATCAGTAACCATATTTTGAAAAAAGTTTCTGATAAGTTAGAAGAGATCTTTAAAGAAAACAGAACTGACTTTGAAGCGAAGTGGGATGATATCGGCGTGTTTATTAAGTACGGAATGTTAAGCGAAGAAAAATTCTATGACCGCGCTAAGAATTTCTGCTTAGTGAAAAATACAGAGTCGAAATATTATACTTTTTCAGAGTATGCTGAGTTGATAAAACCTAATCAAGAGGATAAGGATAATAAACTCGTTAATATCTATACTTCGAATGCAGAAGAACAACATGCATTTGTTGAAGCTGCAAAAAATAAAGGCTATGATGTTTTGCAAATGGATGGAGTTGTTGATAGCCACTTTGTGAATTTCCTCGAGTATAAATTAGAGAACAATACGTTCGTACGTGTCGATTCTGATACAGCAGATAATTTAATTCGTAAGGATGAAAAACGTGTTTCTGTTTTAAGTGAAGACGAGCAAACGCAATTGAAAACACTTGCCGAAACAGTAGTGAACAAAGAGCAATATGTGATTAACCTCGAGCCAATGTCGGAGAATGATGCGCCGGCAATGGTTACTCGTCCTGAGTTTATGCGTCGTATGAAAGAGATGTCGTCAACAGGAGGCGGATATGAGTTCATGGCGAACATGCCTGAGCAATACAATATGGTAATTAATACGAATCACCCTTTAATGAAAAAAGTACTTTCAACAGATACTGAAGAGCATAAGCAAGCAGTTCTTCGTCAAGCTGTTGATTTGGCGATGCTATCTCAAGGGTTGTTGAAAGGAGAAGCACTTACCGGATTTATTAAACGCTCGGTCAATATGATCAAATAAGGCGGAGAGAGGCATACAAACGCAATTCTCAAGCTAAAAGAAGACTTGTCAATCTATTGAATATCAAACGGTAGTAAAACTTGTCATAAAAATAACCTGATACGTGGAAAACTTTTCTGCGCATTTGAAGCCCCTGAATGTAATTCGCTCAGGGGCTTTTTATATCTTTGAGGAAAGAAATAAATAAATTATCATCATGAGTTTTGAAATCAACTGTAAGCTGATTCAGTCGCTACCTGTTCAAACAGGTGAAGGGCAAAGAGGTCCTTGGGTAAAGCAAACTTTTATCGCAGAAACAATCGAGACATATCCTAAGAAAATTGCTTTTATTGCATTTAATGAACCTGTCGAACAATTAAAAACGATTCATCCCGGAACAACAATGAAAATTAATTTCCGTGTTGAGTCAAGAGAATATAATACTCGCTGGTATACTGATATCCGCGCCGTAAGCATCAGCCCATTAATGGCTAGCGCTCCTTCAGAGTCTGCTCCATCAAATAATGGTTACGCTGCACCAGCTCCTATGACTGCCGATCCAATGGCAGGATCAATGGGTGGAGGAAATGATGTTGACGACCTTCCGTTCTAAAAATCAATCAAACCATGACTATAACGAACCCTGCCTCGGCGGGGTTTGTTATTTTATGTATACATCAAACACCACATCATTTTAATTCCGATTATTATCTTTATCGTCTCAAACATTTCATATGAATCGATTTATAAAATTCTCCCTCTTCGTTGTTTTATTTTGCAACGTATTTATTCGCTCAGCCCATGCCGATGAAGGTATGTGGTTTCCACAATTGCTTCAGCAGTTGAATGCTGAAGACATGAAACTTCGAGGCTTGCAAATTTCTATCGATGATATTTATAGTGTAAATAAAAGCAGCTTAAAGGATGCCGTTGTTTTATTCGGCGGCGGTTGTACAGGTGAAATTATTTCAAAGCAAGGATTGTTGCTTACGAATCACCACTGCGGGTTCGACCAAATTCAAACGCATAGTACCGTTGAAAATAATTATCTGAAAGATGGCTTCTGGGCGAAAGAATTAAAAGATGAATTGCCTTGTCCGGGATTGTCTGTAACTTTTGTTATTAGTATTAACGATGTTACCGATCAGTTTAATAAAGTGCTTACGCCCGATATGACGGAGGCACAACGTAATGAGAAGATCAAAGCTCTTTCTTCTCAAATCGAAAAGAAAGCAATTGATGGTACAGGATACGAAGCTCGTGTTCGTCAGTTTTTTTCGGGTAACGAATTTTATGTGATCATTACCGAAACGTTTAAAGATGTTCGAATGGTAGGCGCGCCTCCTTCTGCAATCGGAAAATTTGGTGGCGATACCGATAATTGGATGTGGCCGCGTCATACAGGCGATTTCTCGATGTTTCGTGTGTATGCCGATAAACAGAACAAGCCGGCAGAATACAGCGCCGATAACGTTCCTTTTACGCCTCGCGCTTCATTCCCGATTAATATTTCAGGAGTGAAAGAGGGAGACTTTACAATGGTTTACGGATTCCCGGGAAGAACACAAGAATATATTTCTTCTTATCAAGAGGATATGATTGTGAATACTATCAACCCTGAACGTATTCGCGTTCGCGATGAGCGCTTGCGTATCATGGGCGAGTCAATGCGTAAAAGCGATAAGTTGCATTTGCAATATGCATCTAAACAAAGCAGCGTGAGTAACGGCTGGAAGAAATGGAAAGGTGAAACAAAAGGTTTGATCGAATCTAATGGATTGCAGAAAAAACAAATTCTTGAAGAAGAGTTTAATAAGTGGATGGATAGTCACCCCGAGAGAAAGAAAATTTATGCCGATGTTTTACCGGGATTAAAATCTATTTACGATGCAAATCGTCCTTACATTTCTGCTAATAATTTTTATGCAGAAGCGGTTTATGGTGTAGAAATATTAAGTTATGCTAATGGATTTAGAACGCTTTGTGATTTATATACTTCCGATAAACCAGATGCCAAAAAAATGGAAGAGGAGAAGAAGAATATGCTTAACGGTATTTCAGGGTATTTCAGAAATTATGATGTGCCTACCGATCAGAATATGTTTCAATCGCTCTTGACTATTTTCGATAAGTCTGTTCCTGATTCTTTAAAGCCAACAAGTTTTACGGATATGCGTAACCGTTATAAGGGCGATTTTAGTAAATGGGCCAATGTGGTTTTTGAAAAATCAGTATTTACCGATTCTGTGAAGATGGAAAAGTTCTTGTCGAATTTTTCTTCTTCGTCTTGCAAAAAGTTGAAGAAGGATCCTGCTTATTCGATGATTATTGCATTGAGCGATTTCTATAAATCGAAAGTTGCCGATCGTGTGAATGGTATGGCCACCGAAGTAGGTCGATTGAATCGTTTGTACATGGCAGGACAACGTGAAATGCAACCCGATAAACATTTTTATCCGGATGCTAATAGCACCTTGCGTGTCGCTTACGGACAAGTGAAAAGTTATTACCCTCGTGATGCAGTAAAGTATAATTTCTATACTACACTCGACGGAATTATGGAGAAGTATGTAAAAGATGATGAGGAGTTTGATGTCCCTACAAAACTTATCGATCTTTATAACAAGAAGGATTATGGTCGCTATGCTGTTAACGGAAAATTACCAATAGCATTCATCGCAACAAATCATACTACAGGAGGGAATTCAGGTAGCCCGGTTATCAATGCAAAAGGCCAATTGATTGGTACCAATTTCGATCGTGTATGGGAAGGTACTATGAGCGATATCTCTTTTAATCCTGAAATATGTCGCAATGTAACACTCGATATTCGCTATACACTTTTTGTTATTGAAAAATATGCAGGTGCAACTCGACTCATCAATGAATTGGAAATAGTTAACTGAAAAGTAAGAACAGCATTAAATAGCAAAGGCGATGAATCACTTCATCGCCTTTGTGTTTTTACCCCCAGCCTATAATCGATATGTTTTGTGATTACTCGGTTGATAATTCAATTGACCCTACAATCGAATTACAAGGGTTTAATCAATTATAAACGGTTCTGAACCCTAATAAAGAACAGTTTATAAACGATTAATATCTTGAGTTTATTTCTCTACAAACTCCATCGAACGAATAACACCATTGTTGTCAACACCGGATAAATACATAATACCATTATCCAACTCAACAATAGTCCATCTGCGATTCAATACTTCCGATTCAAATCCTGAAGGAAGTACTTGCGAGAAGTGGAACTGATCGATATAAACATATGCTTTTGTCATCTTGGCATCTACATTGTATGTGCCGGTTTCAGCATAAGAAGCACCGTTTTTATCAGTTCCGTTAATTGTTATAGAGCCATTGGCGAATGACCAATTTTCTCGAGCATCAATAGATGGTGATGGAGAAACAATCTTCCATGTCTTCTGAATTTTGCTGTTTAATTTCTTTTCAGATAACAATAAATCGTTATTCTCGCAACCACTCAGGAAAATCAGCATTAAACCTGAAGCTAGTAGAAATAAATTTTTCATGCGCGTTATTAGTTTTTATGAATTTATACGCCCTTTACAATAAAGGTAAGGTAAATATTAATTGAAACATTACAATTGTCAGTTTTTTGCAGATCGGATGCGGGTTTCGATGTTTGTAGTCGAATATCCGCTAACTAATGGGATGGTTTCTACACTTCCGCCCCTTGCCATTACTATGTCATATCCTACAATATCTTCTGCTTTGTAGTCCGCCCCCTTCACTAATATATCCGGTTGTACCAGCTTTATCAGCTCGTAAGGAGTAGGGTCATCAAAGAACGTTATTGCAGAGACAAACTCCAATGCAGCCATAACCATAGAGCGAGAATGCTCGTCGTTTATTGGACGCGTTGGACCTTTGATACGGGAAACAGAGCTGTCAGTATTCAATCCAATTACGAATTTATTACCAAAGTCAGCAGCACGTGCTAAATAGTCGATATGACCCAAATGAATGATGTCAAAACATCCATTTGTGAACACAATCTTACATTTTTCCTTTCTCCATTCCCTAATTTTTTCTTCTAATTGGGCCGGAGTAACGATCTTACTTTTGATATTTTTCAGATGATTCATCTATCCGTGAAGGTCGGGGTTTCGTGAAAAAGAACAAAGCCGTCATGGAGATTCCTCCTAGAATTATTAACAATATGGTTTGAGTACCATGAACCATCGTCGCGAATACGATCCCGTCGGTAGCATTAAGCCCGTAAAGCTCTATACCTTTCGATACTAACAAATGATAGGTTCCAATTCCGCCTTGTACCGGCGCTGTCATGCCTATTCCGCCAATGACCATCATAAACAATCCCGCCGATAGGTCTAATCCCGATGTTTCAGGTAAAGCAAAGAAGCATACGTAAGTCATGAAAATATACACAACCCAAATGAATACACTGTGAAACACAAATAACCACTTGTTTTTCAATTGAGTAACTGTTGCTAGGCCTTCGCCGATGCCTTTCATCAGGTTTTTAATCTTTTGTATCGAAGCAGGTGGATTTTCCATTTTGAAAAGCTTGTAAATGAGGAAGATACCTGCTGCCGAACCAATACCCAATATTGCGATAAGCATTCCTGCGCTTCCGGTCTTTTCAATAACGGGATTCCAAATATGCTCTGCCAAAAATCCCCCTAGTCGCTCGAATTCTAATATTGCAACTAGCCCTATACATACTATAAGGAGGATTACATCCGCCATGCGCTCTACTATTACCGTCCCTATGAGTTTCTCAAAGGGAATGTCTTCCGATTTACTTAATGCCCCGCATTTGCTGATTTCTCCAATTCGTGGGATGGCCAAATTGGCTACATATCCAAACATCATCGCATTAAACGCAGTAGTGAACCTAACTCTATATCCCAGTGGTTCAATGAGTTGCTTCCAACGTAATGCTCGGCTGATTAAGGCTGCTATGGAAAGTACGATCGATAATCCCAGCCAGCCTAAATTGGCATGACTGATTTTCTCGATTACCATCGAAAAGTCTTGGTTTCGAAATGTTAACCAAAGTAATCCGGCGCCAATGGCCAGAAATAGGAGTGTTTTTATGGCGCCTTTCAAATGGTTGATTATTAAGCGTTTGTTGGCTTATTGTTGGCGTCAGGGAAACAAAGCCAAGGCTTAAATCCTTTCGCTTCTTCAAAGTCCATGCTCGCATAGCTGATCACAATAACTACATCGCCAACTTGCATCAAACGTGCCGCAGGTCCGTTAATGCAAACTTCGCCCGAACCACGCTTTCCTTTAATAACATATGTTTCAAGTCGTTCACCGTTGTTAATATTCAAAACGTGAACTTTTTCTCCTTCTATCATATTGGCAGCATCCATTAAATCCTCGTCAAGAGTGATGCTTCCCACATAGTGTAATTCAGCCTGCGTAATACGCACACGATGAATTTTCGACTTCAATACCTGGATCGTCATAACGGCGCAAAGTTACTGATTCCCGTTAACCCAAATTATACATTGGAAAAAATCTTCGAAATCCGGTGCCATTAGTCCTACCGGGATTTAAGTATGGACCTTTTTAATCACAAAGACCACCAAGAAGGCACAAAGGACACAGAGGCGGCAAAGCCGGTTTTAATTAACCGCGGCGTTCGCGGGGAAAAACTTGGTCTTGCGTTATGCTACGGATGCTTTTTGTTTATCCCTATGGGACGGTCGCGGCGATTGCTACGCAATTTTTTCTCCCACTAGACCTTTATTAAATTCAGTCAACCAATCATTCAGACCTTCAACCATTGAGTTCTTCAACATTAACGAGATCAGCAAATGGGCCGCAGATTACGCAGTTCTCGTCTTCGACGCGAGGCTGATTTGTTATGATTTTGTCGTCGTCTATAGGATGAGGAGTACACCAGTATAAAAGGAGGCTCCAAAAACTTTGCAGACGAGGCTTGCGAAAATTTTAAAACCGCAGTTTACAAATCGTAAATGAGGATTTTAAAATTTTCGCATAACGAAGTATGCGAAGTTTTTCGAGTCTCCCTATAAAGTATATGCAACATTATCTATTAACCTCGGCCCTTCCGTCAACACCGCAATGCAACCTTGCACCGTCTTCTTTCCTTCCCAACTTGTAATGTCTTCAAGCGTTTCAGGGTCAACTAATTGAAAATATTGAACTCTCAAAAACATGCTTTGCTCTACATAGCGTTTCACAAGTTCTATTACTGCTTCCGGTGTGTGATGCGGAATAAATGCTTCCGCTTGCTTCAGCGCCTTGTATATCAATGGCGCCGCTTTGCGTTGTTCGTCGGTGAGCAAGAGGTTGCGTGAACTCATCGCTAATCCATCGTCTTCTCTTAACGTCGGACAACCTACTATATTGATGGTATGTCCCATCATCTGCGTCATTCTTCGAATGATCGCTAGTTGCTGAAAATCTTTTTCTCCGAAATAAGCACTCGTAGGTTGTACAATATTGAATAGTCGGTCAACAACAGTGGCTACGCCTGCAAAATGTCCCGGACGAAAGGCTCCTTCCATCGTTTCTTCCATCTTGCCAAAGTGTATGTCGAGCATTTTATTGCCATGGGGATAAATATCACTCACCCCGGGAATAAAGGCAATGTCGCAACCGACTTCTTCTAACCGCTTCACATCTTTTTCCGGCATCCTCGGATATTTCTCAAGGTCTTTCGGATCGTTAAATTGTGTGGGATTAACAAAGATGCTGCAGACTACTACATCATTCTCTGATTTTGCTTTTATCACCAACGATTCATGCCCTTCGTGCAATGCACCCATGGTAGGAACAAATCCTATGCGCTTACCTTGCGCTTTCAGGTTGCTTATCACCTGATGCATTTCTTCTACCGAAGAGAAACATTGTATCTTCAAATGGATGATGGTTTAGGAAAAGAGTTATTTGAAATTCATCTTTTCACGCCATTGCTCGTTAAACGATTTAGGAACTACCGTAGGCATTTCTCTTAATCCGCTTCGCGATTTATTCAGACTTTCCATGATGTACTTTCCGGCTTTAATGCCTTTCCAATTCATGATGTCTCTCTTCATCATCGCTTTCTTCCAGAAGAAATAGAAAAGCTTCTCGGAGCGTGGATGAAATCCTTTGTCGACAAACAATTTTCTGTTTTGCAACAGTAGTCGTGGGAAGTCGATTTTTACAGGACAAACATCACGCGATGATCCGCATAATGTTGAATATTTGATGGCTTGCTCTTGCGCTTCTAAATTGCTCGATTGTAATGGGAGTGTTACTGCTGTTAACGGACTCGAGAATTCATTGCCTCCGGCCGATAAATACACCGGACAGGAGAATTGACAGGCTCCGCATTTAATGCAGGTCATTGCCTGACGTTGAATCTCATGACTCAATACATCACTGCGCCCGTTGTCGAGCAGTATCACGTATAATTCTTCCGGTCCGTCAAGTTCTTCTCCTTGCTTAGGCCCCGTAATTATCGTATTGTAAGTGGTAATCTCTTGTCCTGTTCCATAAGTACTGATCAACGGTAAAAACAAATCGAGATCGTTCATCGAAGGAAGAATTTTCTCAATACCCGCCAGTACAATATGTGTTTTTGGTAACGATGCCGTTAACTGTGCATTGCCTTCGTTTTCGGTGAGGACAATAGCACCTGGATCGGCAACCAAGAAATTACATCCAGTAATTCCTGTTCCTGCTTTCAAGAATTCCCCTCTTAACTTCTGACGAATCTTGGCAACAATTTCATTGGCATCTGCTTTATGCGAAAGCACCATGTCTTTCTTTAGAAGCTCACCGATTTCTTCCAGCGACTTATGAATGGCCGGTAAAATCATGTGCCCCGAATGATCGCCCGATGCATCCGCAATATAATCGCCTGTATCGGTTTCTAATGTGCGATAGCCGTCGTTGAGTAATCCGCCTTTTAAGCCGATTTCATCAGCCATTGAGGTCTTAGATTTCAACACTAATTTATTCGCCGACTTCTTCAAGATCTCTTGAATAGCCGACAAGGCATCCGTAATATCTTGCGCCCAGATCACTTTCCCGCCCGACTTAATAAAATTGGCTTCGAATTCAATCAGGTATTTATCGAGGTTTTCAATGGCTTTCCAACGCGTAAAAGCAGCCCGCTCACGAGCCATCTCAGCATTCGAAAACTGCTGAGAACCAACCTTAAAAGCATCGCGATACTGCTGCGAAGCAATTGCAGCCCGCTCAGGCCAGGTGGAGGTTGATCGATTCGTTTTTGCTATGGTTGTTTCTTGCAACACTGTATTTGTAAATAAGAAGCACAAACCTAAGAATTTCTAAGCTATTGAACGCCCCCTATAGGAATTTTACAAAATCATATTAACAACCCATTTTTAAGATCTTAAATGTTTTTTGTGGGAATGAAATTTTAATTTGTCTGTTTGTATTTACAAACATCGCAATCGCCAATCCTAAACTCAGCACCATCTTTTGTTAAGACCCTTCCAAACTCCTTCATAGTGTCTGGAAATTGTTTCAGCCACATGTCCTTGATCACATAAATATTTTCCTGTTCAAAAACCTCATCTACAATAGCGTAGTTTTTTACCGCCCATGAGGTATCATGAGGAGTGGCCTTAATCATTTCCGGATTGGTACAAGATGTTATGTACGAATTCCAATATTCAGATAAAACCACTTCCGGAAATTGAATCAGTAAAATTCTTCGGACAAACCTAACAGCTAATACGATTTCAATTAATTAATAACTACATTTTTCTTTGCTTGCTTCAAAAGCTTTTCTCTTTTAGAGATAACTAAAAACCTCTCACACGAGGCATATAGATTTTAAACAATTGCATCAGAAGAGCGAATAAGTATTATGAAAATAAACATAACGAAGTTTAAGGGTTTTTAAAGGTTTCACTTTTATTTGCAACATATTATAATATTATTTACTTTCACATTAATAAACCCACTTTTGCCATGAAACACTTGCTTTTAGTATTGTTGCTTTTTATCCTCAGCTTATCTTCCCAAGCCCAGCAAAACCTTGTGCCTAACCCAAGCTTTGAAGATACGGTGTATTGCCCTTGGGGGACTAACCAATTAGATGCATGTGCGAATTGGTTAAATTTTGGAAACTCTCCAGACTATTTTAATACTTGTACAGGTTTTGGTGGGCCACCCTTCAACTACGGCTTCGGATTTCAATATGCACATACCAGCAATGCTATGGCTGGGATTATTTCATATCGTATACCAAATTCACCTGCTGGCCCTAATTATCGAGAATTCATCGGTATACAATTAACAAGTAATTTGGTCATCGGCCAAAAGTACTATTTTTCATTTTACGCTAATTTTTCATATAATACTAATACAGCAATTGCAAGTAATAAACTTTGTTTGGATTTTTCAACTGTCCTTTTTGATAGTTGTTGTCATCCACCTGTCGATAATATTTGCACTTTCTATACGGACAGTATTTTACAAGATTCCGTAGCATGGGTCAAAATTTCAAGTTCATTTATTGCTGATTCGGCTTATCAATATTTAGTAATAGGAAATTTATTTACTGATCAAAATACTGATACAGTAAGACTAGGTATTGGACCTGATGCAAGTTACTATTATATAGATGATGTATGCGTTTCAACAGACTCAATTTTTAATGAAACATGGACTAGCTTAATTGAAAACAATATAAAATCAGAACTAAGATTGTTTCCTAATCCCTCCAGCGAAAATGTAATAATTGAATCAGAGGAATCATTTTATGAAATGGAGTTAATTAATTTTTCTGGCCAAATTCTACTAAAAGAAAGATTTCAAGAAACTAAAAGCTTTTCATTTAAAATACCAATCTCGACCCAAAATGGAATTTATCTTATAAAAGTTAAGCACAAGAATTTATATTCAATTCATAAAATGTTAGTTCAATTTTAAAAAAACTTTATTACCATGAAGACAAAAATTTACTTAGCGATCTTATTGACAGTCTTGTCAATTAATCAACTTTTTGCTCAAGTTTCAGTTCTTGGCAGCAGTGGAGGAAGCGGCGACTATGTCGGATGGAATTCCTTTCAAACATTCCCCTTAAACATTAAGCACGAAGCAAACCAACCAATTAATTTCTACACCAACACTGGCTTAAATTTAACTCCATTAGCAAAATTAAGAATGGATATTTCAACGGATGTTTTGACTTCGCCTAGTGGAACGAATTCGTTTGAAGTTAGTAGGGTTAGTATAAGAGAAAGTAGTTTACTTTGGACATTATCGGGTTCTAAACCGGGTGCATTACTCCACTTAGGTCATGGAATTGTTCCGGGTACCTTAGGGCATAGGACTTGGATGGATGTGGGTACTTATACCGCAGCAAATACTGATAATATGTATTTTGGTTTAAAGCAAGAATTTGTCAATTCTACAACCAGCCAAATATGGACTGATAATATGGATGCGGTAATTAGTTGGGGCGATAATGCTTCAACAGTTACTGATAACTTAAATGATTTAAGATTTATATTTACTACCATTCCAGGTACAAATGGTATTTCAGGTGATTATGATGGTCAAGAAATGGCTAGAATCAGTTATGAAGGTAATTTTGGAATTGGAAATTTTTACAAAATTGGTACACCAACAAATACAGCGTTACGTCCCGCACGTCGTTTAGAAGTACTAGATGGTGCAAGAAATCAACCCCAATTAAGACTTACACATACCCAACAAAATGGGGTTAATACCGGCGCCTATACCGATTTTCAATCGCTTAGTACCGGAGATTTGCGCATTAACCCCAAGTTCAATGCTGGTAATCGGTACGTAGGTATAAATACTGCATCTGCATTAACAACAACACTTCAATTAGGAGCTAATGCAGCAAACCAATCCGGGTTGCGTTTTGAGAATTTAACATCGACGTCGCCTGCAGCAGCTACAAATGGAAAAGTATTAACAGTTGATGCTTCAGGAAATGTAATTGTTGCCAATGATGATATTGGTGCAGGAGGAATTTCATTCTGCCCTGGAACAGGACTGAATAATCATATGATGAAATACACGAATTCAACAGGCACAACAGCATGCAAAGCAGATATGCAGGAAGATGCAACTTCATTAATTTTAGGATAAAAAAAACGAGTCAAATTATATTATGACTCGCTATTTTATTTATCTTTCTATTCAACTTCCATCACCAAATCATCCGATTCAACTAAAGTTCCTTCTTTTAAGGTGATGTCTTTAATTTTTAAATCTTTATTGGCGGTTATCGTTGTTTCCATTTTCATTGCTTCAATGGTAAACAGCGGCGTATTTTTCTTTACTTCTTGTCCGGCTTTCACAAATATTTTACTCAACATTCCTTGTAGTGGCGTTCCAATATTTGTTTCTCCGGCGGCTTTCTTGTGAGAGATCTTTTTAACTACCGCTTTCTTGTCCATCACATCTATCGATCGTGTTTGTCCGTTTAATCGGAAGTAAACACTGCGATGTCCGTTTTCGTCTGCCTCCGATACGTACAATAATCGTATCAAAATATTTTTTCCTCTTCCTATCTCTACCAAAATTTCTTCGTTGTTTTTCATGCCAAAGAAAAAGGCTGTTGTAGGTATATGACTTACGTCGCCATATTGCTTTCTGAAGGCGTCGTATTCTTCGTATACTTTCGGATAGAATTTCCAACTTAAGAAATCTCTGAAACTAACGGTGTCGCCAAACCGAAGTTTGAAGTCGGCAAATTCTTTGTCGAAGTCAACAGGTTTTAAATGCGCATTCGGTAAGTCGGTGTAAGGCTCTTCGTCTTTTAATAATATCTTTTGTAAATCTACAGGAAATCCTCCCGGCGGTTGTCCTAGGTCTCCTTTGAAGAAGCTCTTAACAGATGCAGGAAAACTCAATGTTTCTCCTCGAGTCATCACGTCTTCTTTTGTTAAGTTATTACTTACCATGAATAACGCCATGTCGCCAACTACTTTCGAACTCGGAGTTACTTTTACAATATCTCCGAATAGCTGATTCACATCTTCATATGCTTGTTTTATCTCCGGCATTTTTTCGCCTAACCCTAACGATATCGCTTGTGGCTTTAAGTTCGAATATTGTCCTCCCGGGATCTCGTGATTATATACTTCTGCCGTTCCTGCCATCAATCCGCTTTCAAACGGATAATACCATTCGCGTACCGTCTCCCAATAGTCAGAGTGTTCGTTCAAATGTTTAACATCATGCGTCGATTCATACGGCGTATTTCTTAACGATTCCACTAAGCTGTTGAAGTTCGGTTGTGATGTTAATCCGCTCATCGATGCTAACGATACATCTACAACATCTACTCCCGATTCAATTGCTTTTAAATACGACGCACATTGTACCGATGCAGTATCATGTGTATGTAAATGAATCGGAATGTCAA
>Ga0116186_1002476_pt1 | contig 16702 bp, 13 predicted proteins | sample AD_JPNNA4_MetaG_FD_89806 | JGI IMG/M metagenome (GOLD analysis project Ga0116186, IMG submission 89806) | Active sludge microbial communities of municipal wastewater-treating anaerobic digesters from Japan - AD_JPNNA4_MetaG | ecosystem: Engineered > Bioreactor > Anaerobic > Digestate | place...
CCGTTTTAAGAAACATTGGAGTTCCTGTTGGACATACTTTAATCGCATTCGAAGCTACCTTGAAAGGGTTGAACAAATTGCTTTTGAACGAATCAAAATTTGCCGAAGATTTAGAAAAAAACTGGGCTGTTGTTGCCGAAGCGATACAAACTATTTTGCGTCGTGAAGCCTATCCAAATCCTTATGAAGCCTTGAAAGGATTGACAAGAACTAATGAAGCGATTACCAAAGATTCGATTCACGCTTTCATCCAAACTTTAGAAGTTTCAGCAGAAATAAAAGCAGAATTAATGCAAATTACACCAAGTAATTTCTTGGGGATTTAATAAAAAACACATTTAAAGCACAAAATAATAATGAAGAAGTCTTTTCTAAAAACCCTTTTATTTTGTGCTTTTTATCTTTTATTTTCGTGCAATAATGAAACCTCTAAACCTACAAAAAAACCATATAAAGCTGGGGTCATTTTGTCATTTGATGATGCTTATGTTAATGAATGGTATGCAACCGATCAAAAATTAAAAAAGTATGGTTGGAAAGGCACTTTTTTTGTTTGTAAAATAAACACTTTAAGGCATTACCAAATCCAAAAACTGCTCAAATTGCAAAAGGAAGGGCACGAAATTGCTGGTCATACACTGAATCATATTAATGCTGTTGATTTTCTCAAAATCCACAGCATAAACAAATATATGAATCAGGAAATTGACCCAATGTTGAAATTAATGAAATTTTATGGACTAAATGTATCCTCTTTTGCCTATCCTTATGGTGGACGAACTCAAGCATTGGATGCAGCTTTACTCAAAAAATTTAAAATCATAAGAGGAAGAGCTTTTTGCGAAAAAAACGCATCTAAACAAGGATGTTATTTCAATAACTCTAATTTAGTTTTTAGCTTCAGTATTGACGACACACACAATCACTTCAACATCCCTCATCTGCTGAAATTATTGGAATATGCCAAGAAAAACCATAAAATTTTGATTTTGAATAGTCACAAAACAGCAGATATAATTACAGGTGATTATCAAACTAAAAATGCTACATTAGAATTCATTTGCCAATATATAAAACGTAACAATATGAATTTTTACACCATATCAGATTTAAATAAATTCGAATAAAAGCATTTTATAAAATTTAATTCCCTTTGAAAAAATATTAAAAACATATTTTCAAAGGGATTTTTTTATTTAAAATAGAAACTAAAATGCTTTTTTAAAAAGATTAACTTTTGAAAAAAGTTTTTTTGTATCTTACCAAAAATCAACAGAGAAATAAGTACAATCCTATGACTCCAACAGAAAAAGTAACCGAAGTTGCACAACATTTAGAACCTCTAATCAGCGATTTAGGACTGATTCTTATGACTGCTGGAATAGCCGTTTTGATATTTAAAAAATTAAAACAACCATTAGTTTTAGGCTATTTGATTGCTGGTTTTTTGGCAGGAAACCATTTTGATTTTTTTCCATCGGTAAAAGAAATCAAAAGTGTAGAAGTTTGGGCGGAAATTGGAGTTATCTTCCTATTGTTCAGTTTGGGATTAGAATTTAGTTTCAAAAAATTAATGAAAGTGGGCGGAACTGCCTCTATCACTGCGGGCACACAAATTATTGCCATGTGTGTTTTGGGTTATTCTGTTGGACAATGGATGGATTGGTCCAAAATGGATAGTATTTTTTTGGGTGTAATCATTTCCATTTCTTCTACCACAATTATTTTAAAATCCTTTGATGAATTAGGCGTAAAAACTCAAAAATTTGCTGGAATCGTTATTGGTTCGCTAATCGTTCAAGACATTCTTGCCATTTTGATGATGGTTCTATTATCAACAATTGCGGTGAGTAATCAATTTTCTGGAGTTGACTTATTAATGTCGGTTTTGAAACTTATGTTTTTTCTTGTCATTTGGTTTTTGGGAGGTATTTTTATCATTCCAACTGTCCTCAAAAAAACCAAAAATTTATTGACAGATGAAATGCTACTTATCCTATCGATAGCCTTATGTCTAACGATGGTTGGATTGGCTGCTAATGTCGGTTTTTCACCAGCTTTAGGCGCTTTTATAATGGGTTCCATCATTGCCGAAACCACTCAAGCCGAACACATTGAACATTTAGTAAAGCCCGTAAAAGATTTATTTGGAGCTGTATTCTTTGTATCTGTTGGAATGTTAATTGCACCTGAGGTTTTGTACGAACACGCCATTCCAGTAATTATCCTTTCGTTTGTTACTATTTTTGGGCAAGCCATTAGTTCAACTTTTGGCGCTTTATTATCAGGACAACCCTTGAAAGATTCTATCAGAACAGGGATGAGTTTATCACAAATTGGGGAGTTTTCTTTTATCATCGCCACTTTAGGAGTAACATTGAAAGTTACGAATTCTTTTTTATATCCAATTGTAGTGGCGGTTTCGGCCGTTACAGTATTTACGACGCCGTTTATGATTAAGTACTCTCTTCCTTTTTCGGAATATTTGGAGCATAAATTACCTCGAAAATGGACGAAACGAATTGAACGTTATTCGGCGAGTACTCAAGCCATAAAAACCGTTAGTTTATGGCAAACGGTAATCAATGCGTTCCTAATTCAGGTTATTGTACTTGTAGTAATCATTCTTGGAATTATTCTGATTTCTTCTCGATTTATATTGCCTTTGGTTGAGGATTATCATATAGGAAATGCACTTGGAGCCTTGATAACATTGGGAATGGTATCTCCGTTCTTATGGGCACTAGCTTTCCGAAGAGTTGCCACCGCAGAAGTCGAGCAATTAATGCTAGACCGCAAATCTCGTGGTCCACTAACGATGCTGTTTTTCATTCGGATTTTATTATCTATTTTCTTTATTGGACTTTTATTAAATACCTTTTTCTCCCAAAGAATTACTTGGATTGCCTTGGTGTTTGCCATTGTAATTTATTTGATTTTTCAAAAAAAGCTCCACATCCAATATCACAAAATTGAGAATCACTTTCTAGCCAATTTAAATGGAAGAGAAATCGATAAAGCCAAAAGAAGTCGAAGCGATTTAACTCCTTGGGATGGGCACATGGCTGTATTTGATATTGTTACGGAATCGAATATTGCTGGTGAAACTTTAAAAAATTTACAAATTCGAGAACAATTGGGCGTGAATATTGTTTCTATCAAAAGAGGCGAAATCACGATTCATATTCCCCAAGCAAACGAACGTATTTTTCCTGGAGACGAAGTTTGCGTTATTGGAACAGACAAACAGGTGCAGGAATTTAAAAAATATTTAGACCAACACGAAACCGATGTTTCTCCTGAAATCAAGGAACCAGATATTGTTTTACGCCAAATTGAATTGAAAAATCACACTTTCTTGGGAAAAAGCATTAAAGATTCTAAATTAAGAGAAAAAACAAAAGGATTGATTGTGGGCATCGAAAAACGAGGAAATAGAACCTTAAACCCTGAATCGGATGTGATTTTGGAAAGAGACGATATCTTATGGATTGTAGGTGATAAAAAACTATTAGCAGATTTGGCTCACGATTAAGAATAAAACAAACTTTATGCAATCAACCATTTTTGACCAGATTATTAAAAATTTTAAGTAAAGTTTCATACGCTTCAAAAGTATCTATATCGGCTATATTGTCCTGACTGACAATCTCTTTGACACAATTCTTATTCCTATTGACAATCTGTTTTGCACCTTCATCATTGGATAACGACATAAGTTCCCCGAAGAATTTTTTTGGGAATAAAACTGGTACGCCTTTGTAATTTTCTTTTTTAGTAATAATAATCGATTCTTTCTCTTTTAAATGAAGTTTAATCATTGCATTCAAATGAACACTACTGATAAAAGGTTGATCTGCTAATACCAACAATACAGCACTTAGTTCTGAATATTTGTTGTCTATTTCTGTAATTGCAGATGCTATAGAGCTTCCCAATCCCTGCTGCCATTTGCTGTTAATCAGTAGGGTTGCTTCTGATAAATTTGTTTTTTCTATAATTTCATTGCTGTAGGCTCCCAAAACAACAAAGAATTTATAGGCATCAATTGTCAAAACATTTTTTACAATATGTTCTAATAAAGTTGAATTACCCCAAGGCAATAACTGTTTTGATCTTCCTAATCTTTTGGCATTGCCAGCTGCTAAAACAACTACAGCAATTTTATTCATGATCTTTGAATTTAAGTTTTAGGAATGGATAGCACTATTCTTGTATTTTAAAGACATTAGTTCCTTTTTTCGTATAACTGAAAGTATTTCGGCAATAATACTAATGGCTATTTCCTGAGGAGTTTCTGCTCCTATACTAATGCCTGAAGGACCATAAGTTACTTCCAACAATCCTTCGTTAAAAGATTCCGTGTATTCAAAAAATTCGTTTAACAATAGATTTCTTCTCTTGACAGGACCAAGTAATCCAAGGTAAGCAGGCTGCTTATTTTTTAATCCAACAAGAAACTTCAAATCGTTTACATAACTATGTGTCATTAAAACTACTGCAGTATCCATATCTATGGAAAGAGTATTTATTTCTTCAGCTGATAAATGGACAAGCCTTGTTGCGCCAGGAAAATTAGCTTTGGTTTTGTAATCTTTTGCAGATGCCACAACGGTCACTTCCCAACCCGTTAAAGAGGCAAAATGACATAATTGAACTGCATCATGCTCTGATCCAATAATAATTAAATGAAAACGAGGTTTGAGCAATTGTATAAAATTAGGCAAGGATTTATCCAATTGTGTATTTGAAAACGTAAACTGATTTCCTTCAAAATGAAACACGGAACCTAAACCAGAATGACTCCCTGCCGTCTTTGTATAGAAAGATTCAATTTTTAATGATTGTCTCTGCTGCAAAGTATTTTCAAAGGCGTCCCAAACTGCTGCATCAGGAAAAAAAGGTTCCAAAAGAATATACAAAACACCCTCACAGCCCAGACGATATCTGCCGTCATAAACCATAATTTTTGCCTTATTATCCAATAATACCGACTGGGATTGTTTAAGGATTTCATTTTCAACACAGCCTCCGCTAACCGCTCCCACCATTGTATCATTTTCAAATATTAGCATTCGAACTCCCGGCCTTCTATATGATGAACCTTCAATGTCAACAACAGTTGCCATAACGCTTTTTAATCCCATAGCTTGGGCTAAAATGTATGATTCTTTCAATTTTAATAATTCGTGCATCATATTTAATCACTTTTCAAAATAATTTCACCTTCAATATTTATGGATTAAATTGGCTGCTTCTTTTCAAAAACATTTGTTTAAACTAAAATGCAAAGTGCTGTACCTGCTAATCCCGTATGTTATATAAAATTTCATTTCGATAATTATCATCCGTATTACTTTTTGTTATCGGATAATCGTTAAAACAATTTTATTGAGCAGGCGCATAAGCACCTGTTTGCAACCAAGTGATCCAGGCTTTTTTAAATTGAGCATAAGTCAAAGGTGGAACAGTTCTTCCTTCGCCCGGATTCCATCCAGCTTTTACTAAACCATCATCTGCATGAGCAATAAGCATTTTTATGTCTTTATGTCCGTTAAGTTCTGGGTTAAGCAATTGCTTGGCCAACTCGTGAGCCGTTTTCCCTTCAAACACCATTTTCATGTCGGCGGATGGTAAATGCCAATTTGGATTTCCCGGAGGTGCATTCAATCCCGGACTATTTGATTGCTGATGACAATTTGCACATTTCATTGCATACAAACCTTTTCCATCTTTTCCTCTTTTAGGCTGCATACTATGAATAACACTATTGTCTCCCTGAAGCGGAATATCGCCTTTTGGATGACAATTAACACAGCGCGGACTCATAAGTACTTTATAAACCTGTTTGAAAGCCTCCACAGAGGCTATACTGTCATTTTTTAACGGACTAATGCTTATGTAATCCTTTTCTGTTGGCCGATGTAGCGAAACAGAGAATGCTAATCCAAAGGCAGAAATGAATGTTAGACCCACCAATATAAATTTAGTTTTTGTCGACATGGTCGTGTGTGTGTTTTGAGAATTTAAATTTTATTATTTTCTTCCATTAATGGCTATAACCACATAGTGGTATATCAATTCCCTGCCTGATTTTGTGCTGGGTAATCGTTGTTTTCAGATAATCCTTCAATAATTTGAATAAAAATATGAAAAGGATAATTAGGCAATAAAATGTGCTTTTCTTTTGAGTAAACTAATCAATTCTCAAAGCTGACCTGCAAATGGCAACCTGCGAAGTCGCTTACCAGTAGCAGCAAAAATAGCATTACCCAAGGCAGCAGCTATAGGTGGCAAAGCTGGCTCACCCAAGCCTGTTGGGGCTTCATCAGATTCTACAAATTTCACTTCAATGTCCAAAGGAGCATCATACATGCGGAGAAAGTTGTAAGTATTGAAATTGGTTTCTTGTACAGCTCCATCGACAAAAGTAACTTTTGGAAACATGGCGTGGTTGATACCATCTACAATAGCACCCTGAATTTGATTTTCGGCACCACTTAGGTTGATAACCCTACCGCAATAAACTGCACAATATACTTTTGTGACTCTTGGTTTTCCATCTTCCAATTTTACTTCAACTACTTGAGCGGCATATGAACCAAAGGAAAACCATGTGGCAAACCCTCTATAAACCCCTGTAGGTGTTGTACCCCAGTTGCTCATTTTAGCCACCAGCTCTACCACAGTTTTATATTTTATTGGGTCATAACCCAATCGTCCTACAGGCGCATCCTTTGCTTTTTTGAAGAAATCCAAACGAAATGCCACAGGGTCTTTTTTTAATTCCAGGCATATTTCGTCAAAAAAACTTTCAGCTACATAAGCCATTGTACAAGCACCTGGAGCACGCCACCAACCCGTAGGAGTGTTGCTATTAAATCCTTGACTATCTGAACGATAATTTACCATAGCGCCTGCCACATAACTATCACCCCTAATACCACGGCCAATCCCTACGGCCGACTGATGCCATGCCAAAAGTTCGTTTGCCGTAAGTGCTGCGCGATAACGGTACATTTCGGCTGGTCGATAAAAATCATTTTGCATATCATCTTCACGAGTCCACTGAACCTGAACAGGGCTTTGGGCTGCTGCTGAAACCAAAGCGGCTTCTACACCATTATCTGTCATAAGCTTGCGACCAAAACCGCCACCTTGCCTTGGCACTACTACTGTGATATTATCTTTGTTGATACCTAATTTTTCAGCTACATCATTCCTTAATTGGTCTGGAACTTGGGTCGGCCCATACAATTCTACTTTTCCATCTCTCACATCAGCAAAAAAATTGAGTGGTTCCATTTGGCAATGTGAAAGGGTAGGTATTTCATAATATACATCAAGTACTTTTGTTGCTTTTTGTTTTGCAATTTCTACATCTCCATCATTTCTGCCTACGGTGGTTGGTCCCTTTTCTAAAATTTCTTTAAAACCAGCAAAATGGTCTGATGAATTCTCCAGTTTTCCGGTAGTGTTCCATTGAATAACCAAAGCATCACGTCCTTTTTTTGCTGCCCAAGTAGATGTAGCTAAAACAGCTACCGAATTTTTGAGTTTAATGACATTTTTAACGCCATTTACTTTCCGAGCCTTAGTATCATCTACATTGCCCAATGTTTTTCCATAAGCTGGGGAGCGAGCTATCATGGCAAACAACATTCCTTCTCTACGGGTATCTATCCCAAAGAGGGGCTTGCCAGTAACTATACTGTGAACATCAACATCGGTAATTCGTGTGCCTATGTATTTAAAATCTTTTGGGTCTTTTAAAGTGGGATTGGCTGGTATTTGCATTGTGACTGCTTTTGAAGCTAATTCTCCATAGCTCAATTTTTTTCCAGAACTTTTATGAATAACCATTCCATCATCGGCGATACAATCTGCTGCTGACACACTCCATATTTGGGCAGCAGCATTTACAAACATTTCACGAGCAGCAGCACCCATTTTACGTAAATCTGCATATCGCCCTCTAATAGCGCCGCTACCACCTGCTGTCTGCCTTCCATACCTATTGTCCAAAGGCGCCAACTCTACTTCTATTTTCTTCCAATCTACACCCAATTCTTCGGCAATTATAATTGGAAGTGAAGTTTTTACTCCTTGTCCGATTTCTGGGTTAGGAGCCATCAGCACAATCTTGCCGTCAGGTTTTATCTTGATATAAATATTGGGCATATAATCAGCTAAAGCGGTAGAAGTATCATTTGTCTCAAAGCTGGGAAATACCAAACCGAAAAGTATTCCACCACCTGTTAGGGCGGAAACTTTTAAAAAATTTCTACGAGAATTCATAAAATCCATAACTATTTAGTATTTAATTTTTTAGCTGCTAAATGAATAGCTTTGCGAATCCTTACTTGTGTACCACAACGGCAGATATTTGTCATTGCCTCGTCTATTTGCTGATCAGTAGGGTCTGGAGTGCTTTTAAGCAAAGTAGAAGCAGCCATTAATTGTCCCGATTGACAATAGCCACATTGCGAAACATCTAGTTCTTCCCAAGCCTTTTGAAGTGGGTGATCGCCATCTTCACTAAGTCCTTCTATGGTAACAACTTTTCTTTTACCTACTGCAGAAACGGGTAAAACACAAGAACGTAAAGCCTCACCATCGAGATCTACGGTACATGCGCCACATTGTGCCACACCACATCCGAATTTAGTGCCTACCAAATTTAGATTATCTCGGAGAACCCATAATAAAGGGGTATCGTCATCAGCTTCCACCGACATTATTTTACCGTTGATAGAAAGAGAGTATTTTGCCATATTGTACTATTTTAAAAATTTATTTTTTATTGATAATAAAAAAAACATTGCTAAAATTAACCAATTATTATCATTTTACCTCATTATTCGCAAATTAATAAATTTGCAGAAATAACATTACATTACAATAATCAAAAAAGGTGCAAGAACTAAATCTTGCACCTTTTTTATTTTAAGGATATACTATTTTTATCTCGAATAATTCGGAGCTTCTTTGGTAATCGTCACATTATGTGGATGACTTTCGGTAATTCCGCTAGAAGTAATACGAACAAAGCGTCCAGTATCTTGTAAAGTAGCAATATCTTTAGAGCCGCAATATCCCATTCCAGCACGAAGACCGCCAATGAATTGTTGCATACTTTCGTTCAATTCACCTTTATAAGGCACTCGGCCTACGATTCCTTCTGGAACTAATTTCTTAACATCATCCTCAACGTCCTGAAAATAACGGTCTTTAGATCCTTCTTGCATCGCCTCAACAGAACCCATTCCTCGGTAAGACTTGAATTTTCTTCCTTCGAAAATGATGGTTTCTCCTGGAGATTCCATTGTTCCTGCTAAAAGTGAACCCAACATTACGCAATCAGCACCGGCAGCAATCGCTTTAGGAATATCTCCAGTGTAACGAATTCCACCATCAGCAATAACTGGAACTCCTGTCCCTTTTATAGCAGCAGCTACTTCAAGAACAGCAGAAAATTGTGGAAAACCAACACCAGCAACGATTCTTGTAGTACAAATAGAACCAGGTCCAATTCCTACTTTCACACCATCGGCACCATTTTCTACTAAATATTTAGCAGCTTCGGCAGTAGCGATATTTCCAACAATTACATCTAATTCTGGGAATTTGGCTTTCACGGCCTTCAATACATCTACCACACCTTTTGTATGTCCGTGAGCAGTATCGATAATTACGGCATCCACTCCTGCGTTTACTAAAGCTGTAGCTCTTTCGACAGCATCGGCAGTAACACCCAAAGCGGCTGCTACTCTCAAACGACCAAATTTATCTTTATTGGCGTTTGGTTTTTGAGTTAATTTAGTAATATCTCTAAACGTGATTAAACCAACCAACTCATTTTTAGCATTTATTACAGGAAGTTTTTCAATTTTATACCCTTGCAAAACTACTTCAGCTTCTTGAAGTGAAGTTCCTTCGGCAACAGTTACCAAGTTTTCACTGGTCATTATTTCGATGATAGGTCTTGCGTTATTTTTTTCGAAACGCAAATCTCTATTGGTTACAATTCCTTTTAGGATTCTATTCTCATCAACAATTGGAATACCACCAATACCATATTCTTTCATAGCTGCTTTAGCATCAGCAACATTAGATGTCAAAGGCAAAGTAACAGGATCGATAATCATTCCCGATTCGGCACGTTTTACTTTACGAACTTTAGTAGCTTGTTGTTCGATAGTCATATTCTTGTGCAAAACTCCAATTCCTCCTTCTTGTGCCATAGCAATTGCCATATCACTTTCCGTAACGGTATCCATAGCTGCAGATACAATTGGAACATTAAGCGAAATATTTCTAGAAAATTTTGATTTAATACTTACTTCGCGAGGAAGTACATTAGAGTAATTTGGAACCAGCAATACATCATCGTAAGTTAAACCTTCGCCGACAATTTTTGAATTATGTGCTATCATTGCAATTTGAAGTTGTAGTTAAATTGCGTGCAAATATAGACAATCTTAAGGAAACAAACATCATTCATTTGCTATAAATGTTGTAAATTGCAGTACAATACTATTTTTAAGCCTATTTTGAATATTTTCTTTTATAAATCTTAAAAAGATTTTTGAAAAACACACCATGGCACCATCAAACTATTCATTAAGAGGACTTTCTGACGCAGAAGTTACTCAATCCCGAGAAAAAAACGGTTTCAATTCATTAGACCATCAAGTTAAAAACCATTTTATCACTTCTCTAATCGAAATGATTAAAGAACCTATGTTTTTGCTGCTTTTGGTCGCCACGAGTATTTATTTTATAATGGGTGATTTTGCCGATGGAATTTTTATGACCGTTGCTATTATTTTGGTTTCAACCATTTCACTGTATCAAGAATCGAAAAGCAGAAATGCCATTGAAGAACTAAAAAAATTAACCCAACCCAAAAGCAAAGTCATCAGAAACGGAGAAATCATCGAAATTCCAAGTGAAGAAATTGTCTTGGGCGATTGCATTCAAACCGAAGAAGGCACCTTTGTTCCTGCCGATGGTTTCATCATTCAGTCGAATGATTTTTCGGTAAATGAATCTATCCTTACAGGTGAATCTTTGGCTGTTTTTAAAAATGAAAAAGCCGAAATGAATACCGTTTTTCAAGGAACGATTGTAGCCAGTGGTTTGGCAATTTGCAAAGTTACTGCCATTGGCAATCAAACTCAACTGGGTAAAATTGGCAAAAGCCTTGAATCTATCGCTGAAGAAAAAACTCCTTTACAGTTACAAATCGGGAATTTTGTAAAGAAAATGTCAATTATTGGCTTAGTGATTTTCGGAATTGTTTGGGCAATAAATTTCTATAATTCTAGAGTTCTTTTAGACAGTTTACTAAAAGCTCTTACTCTAGCGATGAGCATAATTCCCGAGGAAATTCCGGTTGCATTTTCGACTTTTATGGCTTTGGGAGCTTGGAGATTAATGAAAATGGGGATTATTGTAAAACACACAAAAACCGTCGAAACCCTTGGAAGTGCCACAGTAATTTGCACCGATAAAACAGGAACTATAACTGAAAACAAAATGAGTTTGGCTCAATTATACCTCTTTTCAACCAATCAATTAATAACAACAAAAGAACACTATAACGAAGCCGAACAAGAACTAATAAGTCTGTCGATGTGGGCTAGCGAACCAATTCCGTTTGATGGAATGGAAATAGCTCTTCACGAAAGTTATTCAAAATCGACACTAAATGACGAAAGACCTCATTATAAATTAATACACGAATATCCTTTGAGTGGCAAGCCGCCAATGATGACTCATATTTTTGAAAATAAAACGGGAAATAGAATTATTGCAGCCAAAGGAGCTACAGAAGCATTGATAGCCTGCTCTAATCTTTCGAAAGACCAAATACAACGCATCAATGAAGCAAATGAAGCGATGTCGAAGGAAGGTTTTAGAGTGTTAGCAGTTGGTGTTTCTCTCTATTCAGGCAAAGAATTTCCAAAAACACAACAGGAATTTGCATTCGAATTTAAAGGATTGGTTGCTTTTTACGATCCTCCAAAAGAAAACATAAAAACAGTTTTCGATACTTTTTATAAAGCTGGAATTCAAGTAAAAATTGTCACCGGTGACAATGCTACAACTACTTCAACTATTGCCAAACAAATTGGATTTAAAAATCCCGAAAACACACTAAATGGCGATGAATTAATGACAATTAACGAAGCTTCTTTGAAGGAAAAAGTTATGGAAACTACGATTTTTACCAGGATGTTTCCCGAAGCCAAACTAAAAATCATTCAAGCATTAAAAGAAAATAATCAAATTGTAGCCATGACCGGCGATGGTGTAAACGACGGTCCAGCCTTAAAATCAGCTCATATTGGGATTGCTATGGGTAAAAAAGGTACTGAAATTGCCAAACAAGCCGCCAATCTCATCTTGATTGATGATGATTTGTCAAAAATGACTGACGCTATTGCAATGGGTCGAAAAATCTACATTAACCTTAAAAAAGCCATACAATACATCATTTCTATTCACATTCCTATTGTACTGATTGTGTTCATCCCATTGGTTTTAGGATGGATTTATCCCAATATTTTCTCGCCAGTACACATTATTTTTCTGGAAATAATTATGGGGCCAACTTGTTCTATAATTTATGAAAATGAACCAATGGAATCTAATTTGATGCTTGAAAAACCACGTCCGCTAACCAATACATTTTTTAATCTAAAGGAAATAACGATTAGTATTATTCAAGGACTTGCAATCACTTTGGGACTTTTATTTGTCTATCAACACTGTGTTCAAGAAAATGCTTCAGAAAGCGTGACTAGAACTTTTGTTTTTCTGACTTTAATTGCTTCGAATGTATTCTTAACATTAGCCAATCGCTCCTTTTATTATTCGATATTTACAACCATTCGATACAAAAACAACTTGGTTTTAGTAATCATTGGAGCTACAATTAGTATTACAAGTTTGTTGTTGGTAGTCCCAATTTTTTCTGAATTCTTTATGTTTGAAGCGCTATCAATTGGGCAAATAGGCTTGAGTATTTTGGTTGGATTTGTATCGGTAATGTGGTTAGAAATCTATAAAATATTCAAGCGTAGCATTCGAGAATAATCAAGATTTAATCGAATGTATTTTTATCAGGAAAAATAATATTCAATCCCATTTGAAATCCCAAACTACGGGCTTTGCTAATGTCTTTGTATTCTAAAAGATTGTCGGCAAGGATATAAAAATTGACTTTCCCGATGGTTGTTGACAATCCTAAGCCAATATTTTTGGCTGAAAATGAATCAACCGTATAAGTAGCTTTCATTTCTAATGACTCGAAAATTTGTCTTCTATAATAAGCAGTCAAAGCCATAAGAGGCGTTCTAGGCGTTGTCATAGCAAACAATTGGGCTCCAACAGAATTGGCATACTTAATTTTATTTCCACCTGAACAATTGCAATCCGAACTTCTACCATCTCCAAAAGAATATTGAATCGAAGAATTGAATTTCAGCGGTCGCCAAGTAGTATACTTAGTATGCAAAGTATCTAATGGAATGGCGTCATTAAATTCATCTAAGATATCATTTGAGTTGCCAAGCACAAAATCTGGAGTTAAACCTACGTAATTATAATATCCTTTATAGCGATAACTTTCGATTTCTTTAGTGTGTTTTATGAAACCAATATCTATTAAACTTGCCGTAAATTGAAGATTTTCTTTGGGATAATAAGTAAATCCTAAATCTAAACCCAAACCTAGATTTCCTCCCAGCAGCGTTTTTTTCATAATATCACTTTGAGCATTTCCTGAATAATTTTCGAGATAATTGGTCAAACCTGAAGTGTTTACTAATCCATTAGCTGAGATAACCTGGTCGTAAACATTATTTGTTCCTTGAATGGTATAAAAATAGCCTGAATTTTTAGTAGAAGATACATTAAAAATACTGGAATATATCTTTCCGCGAACGCCTAAAATTAAATTCTCGTTTACTTTTTTATGATAACCCAAATGAAAAACCGAAAGTAATTCGCCTCTTGCATTCAAATCGCCCATGTCAAAAACTTTACCCAAATAATCTTTGTTTCCGTCTAAGGCTAGAATAGCATAATCTTTGGGCATATAAGTCAAAACGTCCATTTCTTGATACATTCCGAAGGAGAAATAAGAGCTCTCCTGCCAATCACCCAATTTAAAACCGCCACTAAAAACTTCTAGTTGCTCATTCAAAGTAACCTTATCATTCCTTGAAGTTGAAAACACAACATTTCTTAACTTGGTATTAAAATCAACTCCATTATTAGCAAACAAATCATAAACTGAAAAACTGCTTGAACTCACATTTGCAGAAAATCCAGACAACAAAGGAATACCAACAAACCAATTGTAATTCACATCCGAACCCGGATTTGTCAACATAGATTGAGGCACAGAAGTGAAATTATATAAAAGTTGCTTGTTTTGCGAAAAACAACTCATAGAAATTAATATAATAAATAAGCTGATTTTTCTCATTGCCCCAAAAAGTAAATTGTAGCACTTGAACGCATTTTCAAATTCCCCACACTAGCATCAGTAAGCGGCGTTCCAGGTAACATCGTAATAACAAATGCCACTTTTTTAGTCTTTATTAATATGTCTAGTTTGGTATTCTCAAATATTTCTGTCTTTGATATTACAATTGGCGAACCACTATTAGCAGGTACAAAAAACGGGATAGTATAAAGCTTACTATTATTATCATCAAGCAAATAAAAGTTAACATTATAAGCTCTATTTATAGTGTTATTAAATTCAAAAAACAGATCAACTCTACTTAAATTTTTAGAAAAATCAACATCGCTAAAAACATCAAAATCCATCACATCTCCAACCAGAGATTGCTCTACTCCACCAACAACAAATTGATTAGCCTTAATATCAAAAGCAGCCAAATTTGCTACTGCAATGGGTTCTAATTTCAAATCATTAACTTGCTCAAAATCTAAATCGCTTGAACAGGATAAGAAAAAAACAGATAAGAAAGTTATTCTTAAAAATTTATTCATAATAGTAATGTATTGGTAAATTACATTTTCAACGAAAATATTCATTTTTTATTATTTTCAATGATAGGTCTTGAATATTTTTGTAGCTTCATTATAAGCACTTTCAAAGCTCATAGCGCTTAAATTGGTGTTGGCTTTTTTGGAATTACAATAAGACAACAATTTCTCAGTAGGCATATTACCCGTTAAAACATCTCTTGCCATCGGGCAACCTCCAAAACCTTGGATAGCACCGTCAAAACGACGGCAACCCGAATTATAAGCAGCATCCATTTTTTCAAACCATTTGTCGGGCGTGGTGTGCAAATGAGCTCCAAATTCAATAGTCGTATATTTCGGGATTAAATGCGAAAATAAATATTGAATGGCTTCAGGAGTCGAGCTGCCAACAGTATCGGAAAGCGAAAGAATTTTTACCCCCATAGTAGCTAACTTTTCAGTCCATTCACTTACGATTTCCAAATTCCATGGATCGCCATAAGGATTACCAAATCCCATCGAAAGATAGGCAACAACTTCTTTATTGGTCTTATCCGCAATCTCTAAAATTTCTTCTAAGGTTACTAATGATTCAGCAATGGTTTTGTGTGTATTCCGCATTTGAAAATTCTCTGAAATCGAGAATGGAAACCCCAAATATTGAATTGGTTGGTGCTGAGAAGCGGTAATTGCTCCTTGAGTATTAGCAATGATGGCCAATAATTTACTTTCTGTTTGGGATAAATCTAATCGTGCCAAAACCTCGGCAGTATCTTGCATTTGCGGAATTGCTTTGGGCGAAACAAAACTTCCAAAATCTATGGTATCAAAACCCACTCGGAGCAACGATTGAATGTAAGCCACTTTTCGATCCGTAGGAATAAATGCTTTTATGCCTTGCATAGCATCTCTTGGACATTCGATGATTTTTATTGTTTCCATAGAAATCCAAAGATAAGGCAAAATCAGATTTCAGGAAATCGTTTTTCATTAATTTTTTGAATGCTACAATAATCTCAATTTTCAGAATAGAAGCATTATATTTTCATAAAAAAAGCCCCGAACTAATCGGGGCTTTCTATATATTAACTAATTGCAAATATTACAATTTAGCTACATGTTTCGTTAATTTTGATTTCAAATTAGAAGCTTTGTTATCGTGAATGATATTCTTTTTAGCTAATTTATCGATCATAGAAATAACACTAGACAATTTAGATGCAGCATCTGATTTGTCAGTAGATAATCTTAATGCTTTGATTGCATTACGAGTAGTCTTGTGTTGATATCTGTTTAATACTCTTTTTTTCTCGTTGCTTCTAATTCTTTTTAAAGCTGACTTGTGATTTGCCATTTTTTCTTAATTTTTAATTGTTATAAACTATCAGTTAAAAAAGAAAAACCTCCCACAATTGATTTCTCAATCACTTCAGTTTTAACTAATAAAATTAAAATAAGAGACACTTATCTTTATTTTATAAAACTTATTTACAACTAATTGTAGTCCGTGGGGGAATCGAACCCCCCTTACCAGGATGAAAACCTGGCGTCCTAACCGATAGACGAACGGACCATTGCCTTCCCAGGCGGTATTAATTTATACTCCAAAAGAGTTTTGTAGTCCGTGGGGGAATCGAACCCCCCTTACCAGGATGAAAACCTGGCGTCCTAACCGATAGACGAACGGACC
>Ga0116186_1002479_pt1 | contig 16689 bp, 10 predicted proteins | sample AD_JPNNA4_MetaG_FD_89806 | JGI IMG/M metagenome (GOLD analysis project Ga0116186, IMG submission 89806) | Active sludge microbial communities of municipal wastewater-treating anaerobic digesters from Japan - AD_JPNNA4_MetaG | ecosystem: Engineered > Bioreactor > Anaerobic > Digestate | place...
CATCATCGCCGGCGTCACAGTGTCGGGTGACTTCCCTGTGACGTCCGGCGCATTCTTGACCTCCTACCCGGGTGGCGCTTCACCGGCGGGCTTCGTCGCCCGGCTCAATCCGGTGGGGCAGGGGACGGCGGATTTGCAGTACAGCACGTTCCTGGGCGGGCGTTATGAGACATATCCTCAAGCCGTGGCGGTCGATACAGAGGGCCAGGTCTACGTCACCGGTTATACCACTTCGCCGGACTTCCCCTTCACGCGCGGGACGTTCGACTCGACGCTTAACGGCTGGGAGGATGGCTTCATTGCGCAACTGGCGCTCCTGGGCAAAGGCAGCGCCGATCTGAAGTATGGCAGCTACCTGGGCGGCCGCGACGATGACGGGGGGCGGCGTCTCGCCTTGGGGGCGCTGGGAACCGTCTACGTGGCAGGAACGACCTACTCGAATGATTTGCCACTTCCGGCAGACGGCTACGATCCCACGCATAACGGCGGCGCAGATGGCTTCATTGCCCGGCTGGCGCTGGGTAGCGCCAACATCGCCGGGCGGCTCACCGACAGCAGCGGCGCGCCACTCGTGGGCGTCACCGTGAACGCGGGCGCGTATGCCGCAGTGACGAACAGCCAGGGCCAGTATGCCTTCACCGATCTTCCGGCGGGAACCTACACGGTTGTGCCGGGCGGGAGCTACTTCTGGGAACCGCCGCAGCGCGTGGTCAGCGCGCCGCCGGACGCGACCGGGCAGGATTTTGTGGGACGCAGCCTTGTCAAGACGGTGACGCCATCCACCACCCAGGGGACATTGCTGATGGGCACACGGCTGACGTACACCGTGGGTCTCGTCTTCCCCGACACCACGGCGCGCGATTTCTATGATGCCGTCCCCACCTACACAACCTACGTCCCCGGTTCACTGGTTGCCCATGCCGGTGTGGCTTACGACCCCGCGCAGAACGCGATTGTCGGGCCGCTCACGTTTACGCCGGGTGCGCCGTTCACCGTGACGTTCGCCGTGCAGACGACGATCGCCGGTGGGCCGGATTTCGCCCCTCAGATCGTCAACCGGGCTTGTGTCCATACGCCGGGGAATACGCTGTTGCTGCTCGCCTGTTCCAATGAAGTGCGCACGTGGACCTACGTCTATCGCATTTACTTGCCGCTGACGTTGCGCAATCACTAAACTGTGTTATACACACCCATACAATCTTACAGATGCGTTGCACTTGATGAAGTGCAACGCATCTATGTGCAAGGGGAAATCCAGGATCATGGAACATCAAACTTTCACCTTTGAAGCACGCTTGAACGAAGAACAACGGGCGCTATGGGCCGGATTGACCAGCCCGGCGAAAGTTCAGGCTTTTTTAGATAGTATTGCCTACGCCGCGGAAGACACCAACCGCAGCCCGCTGCGCGTCTTGCGCGACCGCCGCGCGCATTGTCTGGACGGTGGCTTGTTTGCGGCGGCGGCGCTGCGCCAGCTTGGGTATCCGCCGATCATCATTGACCTCTTGCCGGAAGAGGGCGCGGACGACGATCGCGTGCTGGCGATCTACAGGCACAGCGGCTGTTATGGCGCGGTGGCGAAGTCGAATTTCGCCGGGTTGCGCTTCCGCGATCCGGTCTACCGCACGCTACGCGAGCTGGTGATGTCGTACTTCGAGGTCTTCTTCAACATCCACGGCGAAAAGACCTTGCGCGCCTATACCGCGCCGCTGAACCTGAATCGTTACGAACCGCAGGGATGGCTGTGGAACGATGCTGCTGCCGATGCCATCGAACAGCGCCTCAAGACGCTCCGCCGGTTTCCTGTGCTGTCACCGGAAATGGCGACCGTCCTTACGCCGGTGGATGCGCGTTCCTACGAGGCCGGCATGTTGGGCACGGATTTGGCGGGGCTGTACCAGCCCAACCGTTGAAAAGCAGACGGTAGACGGGGGCAGCAAGCCCTGTCTACCGTCTACTGTTTACCCATTCCGCATCCATACGGATCAGGCGCGCCTTCTTCAGATTCTCGTTCATGATCCAGCGGACGTCTTTATCGTCGCTGGCGAGCCATTTTTCCATGAGCGACTTGCCCACATCCGGCAGCGCACAGACGGCGACGCTCCAGCCGTAGCCCAGACCTTTGCGCAAGGCGATGAAGGCGTCGTTGCGCCGGTCGGCGGCCTGGACTATGGAAGCAGTCACGGCATCGAGCAGGCGCAGCACGCGCGCGACTTGTTGTGGGTCGCGCAGCAAGTCCGGCTCGCAGAGACCCGCCACCATCGCGCGTTGCTCATACGGATTACCTGTAGCCCACTGTGCCATTTCCATCAGCAGCGCGTCCATATCGGCGCGCCCCCAACGCTGGAGTGCCATCGCCACGGCCTCGCGGGTGCGCCAGCGTGGATCCGACGCGCACGCGCGCAGCGTCGGGAGCACGTCCATGCGGCCTTCCGCCAGCAGCCGGCCCAGCCCGAGCGTCCCGCAGAAGGCGAGGAACTCGTAGGGCGAGTTGACCGGCGCTTGCTGCGCGTCGTAGGCGCGCCAACGGGCGAACATTGCCTCATCCCCCTCATCGGCGACAGCCTGCGCCAGTTCCAGATTCCCGCGTGGCCCCGGCAGCCCGGATTCCGCCAGCAGAAACGGCTCCCAATCGTCCAGCCCGCGCAACATCTTACGGTAAGCATCAACCTTGCCCATCCCGGTTCCCCAATCCCTCAATCTTCAATCACCAAATCTCAAATCCAGCGAGTGACGTCATCCACCGACTTGCGCGGGCGGGCTGACGGCGTCTCGTCGGGATAGCCCACGGAGACGGCGGCAATCATCTGGTGGGTTTCGCCGAGCCAGGTGCAGAGTTCCGGATAGGCGAAGAACACGTCGCAGATCCACAGCGTCCCCAGGCCCATATCGTGGGCGGCGAGGAGCAGGTTCTGAATCGACGCGCCGATGGATTGCACAGCCACGGAGTTGAAGACCATATCCTGCGCGGTCAATGGCTTTTCGCCGTTTTCCAGGGTCATATCGTCGTTGAAGACGAAGATCGTGACCGGGGCGCGCTCCATGATTTGTACGGTCCACGGGCTGCTGCCCAGGTTGACGCCGAGCGCCTTGAGGTTCTCCATACCGGCGCGCATCACAGCGGCCATCTCGGCGCGCTTTTCGCCGCGCACGACGACGAAACGCCACGGCTGAGCATTCTTGCCCGAAGGCGCGAGGGTGGCGGCGTGCAGGAGCGAGCGGATCTGCTCATCGGTGACGGGTGTGTCTTTGAATTTACGAATGCTGCGACGTTGCGCAATGGCTTCCAGGGTTTGCATAGGGTTCTCCTTTGTTGGAATTAGAAATGGGTAAAGAGTAAAGAGTAAAGAGTGAGGAGTAAAGAGTGAAGAGTGAAGAGAAATGTATCAAGTATTACTGATTACTCGTTACTCATTACTCATTACTCGTTACTCGTTACTCATGACCGTGACTATATGATGCAACTGGGTGGAATGTGACAGTGCCTCATTTGCGTGTGATGGGGATCATCCGCCCGGTGCCGAACGCCTTTTCGCTCACCTTGAGGATGACGCCCATGTGCCAGCGTTTGTGCTCGGCGCGGCGGATGGCGGCGTTGCTGCGATTCTCCTGGATGAGTTGTTCCAGCATAGGCGAAATTTTCGGATAGTCGAAGGGGTCCACCTGATCCGGCTTGAGTTCGGCGGAGGGAGGCCGCTCGATGATAAAGCGCGGGATGATGCTGCCTTTCGTCTCCTGAATCCACTGCGCCAGCGCGTAGACTTCCGGCTTGGTGAGGTCGGCGATGGGGCAGAGCGTGCCGGCCATGTCGCCGTAGAGCGTGCTGTAGCCCACCGTCAGTTCAGTCTTGTTGCTCGTGTTGAGCAACATCCCACCATCGCGGTTGACGAACGCCATCAAAACCATCGCTCGTAGCCGTGCCTGGACGTTCTCGGCTCCTGTCCCGCCCGCCAGCAGGTCGCCGAGCATCTGCTCTGCGGCCGCGTGGAGCGGTTCCAGGTCCACCACCTCGAAGCCGATGCCGAGCGCCTCCGCCAGCTCGCGCGCGCTCGACGTGGAGCGTGGATCGCTGTAACGCGACGGGATGGCAACCGCCGTGACGTTCTCCGGTCCCAGCGCCTCGGCAGCGAGCACCGCGACGATGGCGGAATCCACCCCGCCGGAAAGCCCCAGGAACACCCGCGGGATGCCATTCTTGCGGGCAAAATCGCGGATGCCCAAGACCAGGGCGTGGAAAAGCTCTTCTTCTGGATGCTGGTAACTGGTAACTGGTAACTGGCAACTGGTAACTGGCTGCTGGATGCTCGATTCATGATTCATGATTCTTGATTCATCCATATCCACCACCTGGACGGCTTCCTCGAACGCGGAGAGTTGGGTGAGGAGGTTGCCGCCGGCGTCGAGGGCGAGGCTGCGACCGTCGAAGATCAGCTCGTCGTTAGCGCCGACGAGGTTCACGTAGACGAGCGGGCAGCGCGGGCGGCGCATCACAGCGAGGCGGTGCGCGAACATTCCGCGCCGGAAGGGCGAGGCGGAGATGCCGACGAGGATTTCGGCTCCGGCAGCGAGCAAATCGGCGGGCGGGTGGATGTCGTAGCCGTCATCCCAGAGGTCTTCGCAGATGAGGACGCCGATGCGCGTCCCGCCGATGGTCACAGGCGAGGCGGGCGGCCCCGGCAGGAACCAGCGCGCCTCGAAGTAAACGTCGTAGGTGGGCAGCAGTCGCTTGGCGGCGACCAGGTGCACCTCGCCCCCGCGCAGGAACACCGCCGCGTTGTAGAGCCCCGGATGGTGCGGCAGGCGGCGTCCGCTTGGCGTAATTGTGCCGACGATGGCGGGCGGGCCGTCTGCCGCACTGCGGGCCAGGTCGCGGGTGGCTTCGAAGGCGGCCTCGGTGAAGCTGGCGTCGCAGAGGATGTCGCGGGGCGGGTAGCCGGGGATCGCCAGCTCCGGCAGCACGATGAGGTCGGCGCCCAAACGGCCCGCCGTGGCGATGGCATCCAGGCAGCGCTCGACGTTGCCGGGCAGGTCGGCGACCGTCGGGTTGATTTGCGCCAGGGCGATTTTCAACAGATCATCTCACCCATCAGGTTTGTTTTTATTGCAGAACATCAATTGGTCTCGCTAAGAAACGATTATATACTTTCTCTCCACACAGGTCAATTGACAAGACAGGGCTTTTTTGTTCTTCCGTAGGCTCACTGTCACTCGAACTCGACGGTGTAATTCACATCCCAGCCAGTCGGTCCGCCGGGGCCTTCGCGGTATTTGATCTGCAAGCGCGCGCCGGCCGTCCAGCAGAAGGGCTGATCCCACCAGCGCGTCTGCCAGCTCTTCCAGCCGTCGGCGTCGCAGAAGCCCAGACCGCCCGCCACCCAACCGTCGCCGATGAACGTGCGCACCGTCTCGTTGTTGAACGTCTGCTGGGCATACTCCAGCGTGATGTCACCGCGCAGGCTGACCAGGCAGATGAAACTGCCGAACACGTAGCCGCGCATTTTCCCGCCCCACGCATCGCCTTGATTGCCGGCAATCGACCAATACCAGCCCGCCACTTCCGCGCCGGCCGTCACCTGCAACAGACAACTCGCGCCAAAGATAGGCGTCTGCCCGTGGGCGCGCAGGTAAAAGCCGGTGAAGAGTTGATCGCCCGATCCCGGAATCTCCGACAGCTTGTCCATGAGTTCCTTGAAGTGCGTTTGCAGCACGGGACTGTTGGGCTTGATCGTCCCGACGAGCAGGCTGCCACCCAGGCGCACTTTGCCGGTGCCGCTCGCCACGCCCTCGAATTCGCCACCGATGTAGTTGACTTCCGCGCCGACACCGATGACGACGGTGAGTTGTTCGATGCGCGGGTTCGCTTTGGATAGCATTTCGTAGCCGGTAAAGCCGCCCTCGAACTGCGGCAGGACTGGATTGATGCGCAGGGAGATGTCCATGCGCTTGATCAAGTCCTGGATCATCTGGCTGCTGATGTTGCGCCCGATCAAGATGAAATCGCCGTGCCGGTTGATCTCCATGCTGATCAGTTCGGCGTACAGGCGTGGGTCTTTGTCACCCGATTGCTGCACGCGCAGTTGCAGGCTCAGCAGGAACCGCTCGAACTGGTAGTCGAGGCCCGTACCCGTCATCTCCACCAGCCCGCGCATGCGCGAGAGTTTGACGCCCCACTCATCCATTTTGCCCATAGTGCTGCCGCCAAACAGCGGATCGTCGGGCAGATTGGTGTTGGGCGCGAGTTCGTAGTCGTTCAATACGGCGACGGTGTCCGTGTAGGTGCGCGCGCCGTAAGTGCTCCACACGTTGTTGAGCAGCGTTGTGTATGTGACCGGATTGACGACGGCAAGTTTGGCATACCACACACTCAGCGTGTTCGCGTCCGGCGGCGAGCCGAGCGGCAGGTTTTGATGTTCCGCCAGGGCGCGCGCGCTGGCGATCGCGCTGGCCTGTCCCAGATAGACGCCCAGCAGGTCGGGTTCCATGACAACGCCGGTATCGAGGTTCAACACCTGCGCTTCACTCGGCAGCGGCGGGACGACGTCATCGGGCACCAGCTTGTAATTCTTGAACCCGGCAAACATCCCGCGCTGCGCCTCGGCGTCATAAGCGTAAACCAGCTTATCATAGTCGAACGTGATCTTCACCAGATCCAGATCGACCCACACTTTTTCGGCGCGCAGCGTCGAGGTGAAACCCATGTAGGGATCCCAGCCCAGCACAAAGATGTTGGGGCGCGGCTGGCTGGCCGGACCTTGCAGCGGGCCGAAGTAAGGCGTGATGATCGCCCCCTTCAATTCGACAAAGCCGCGTTGGTTCCAGTTATTCGCGGGTGGGTTGACGGCCGTGGCATCGGCGTTCCACAGAGGCGCTGCCCCGCCGGGATAGAAGTAGGGGAAGGTCCACGGATCGAACGGGACGTTGTTCAACTGGAAGCCTTCCAGCAAGAACGGGAAGCCGTCGAGTGTGAAGTCCGGGCGGTTGTAGAGCAGCGTCGCCGAATAGAATTCGCCCGTGGGATAGAACGAGATGTCGGTGTTGACGGCGGCCGGTCCCACCGCGCCCGGCGGCGTCACGTGCGGGAGGCTGATCGCGGTCTGCGCCCACAACATCGCGTCGTGATACTGGTTCTTCTGATCGGCCGTGCCCAGCGGCCTGCGGAACTCGACCGATTTGAAGCGCGCGTCGATCTGCCAATACTGCAACGTCTTGGCGGCCTGGCCGGGCGGCACCATACCGCCGTCGATACAGCCGTCAATCGGGTTGAACCACAAATTGACCAGCCGCAGGCTGACGTTGGGCGGCGCGGGCAGATTCAGCCAGCCAGTCGCGTTGCGGTCGAAGATGTAGTTGTCGAGCCACTCGAATTCGAGATTGTCGAGCGAGGCGTCGTAGCCGTGAATGGGCAGCGACACGGGCGCGATGATCTTCGCCTTCTGCCGCTGGCTCACCCCGCCCTGCCGGACGTAGGTGTTGAGCGCCGCGTCGAAGATCGCCGACGGTCCGGCGCAGTTGCCGAAGTACAACTGCGCGCTGCTCAAGCGCCGGTTCAGCCCCGGCTCGATCTCGGCCAACTGCGAAAGGCCCACGTCGCGCAAGTCGCTGGGACGGGTGGCCCACATCGCCTGGTGCGGGCGACCGCGCGTGCTCAGCTCGCCCAGGTACAGTTCCCAGTCACCGGCAAAGAGCTTGAAGCCGCTGTTCAGCCACGCCACATCTTGCACGGTGCTGAAGTCGCCGTAAGCTGCGCCGCGCGCATCGAGCGTGAGACTGCCGAACGCGCCGCTCAACGGCGCAGGCGTCGTCGTCGTGAGACCGGTGTGATAGGCCAGCGACACCGCTCCACCGCCCAGACTGCCGGAGACGATCTGCGTGCCGCTGATGCCGATGCTGCCACCGCTCGCGCTCACGCTGAAGCGATACGGGTAGCTGGCGAGCCACGCGAGACTATCGGCGGTCGAGAAAGCGCCGCGCAAGCCGGTCGCAGCGACGCTAATCGTGCCGCCGGTATAGTTGCCGCGCAGATACCCGTCGTTGCTGTCGGCGGGCGATGTGGAACGCGGGCCGTGCTCGCCCGAATAGCGATCGAGGTATTGCAAACAACTGCTCGGCGCGTCGATGCCGTACTGGTCGAAGCTCAGCGATCCCAGCGGCACCACCCTGGCAGGCAGCGTCTCCAGGTTGAAGCCAAGCGCGGGCGCGGCGCAACTGAATCCGGCGAGGCTGGCAGTCATGCTAAACGAAAGATCGCCGTGCAGCGCCAGCCCGTCGGCGGCGAACAACGGCCACACGTCGCTTTCGAGGCCGCTGCTAAAGAGGCGCAGGCTATCCGGCAGGGTGATTTGCACTTCACCTGTGCCGGGATTCGGCTGGGTGAACCACGGCTTGGCATACACCGCGGTGACGCCATAGCGCAAGCCGCCGGGGTATTGCACGTTGCCCGGCAACACAGCGCCGGTGACGTTGAGCTGTCCGGTGCAGACGTGATTCTGCGCGTCGCCCACGCTGATCGAGTCGGCGGCAGTGAAATTGACGGGGATGTAGATGTCGCCGGACGGCGGCGTCAGTCGCAGGTAGCCGCCGCCCGTCAGATTGGTGATGACGATTGGCGCGTCGAGCGTCACCGAGACCACCTCGAACCCTTCGCCGAAGCGGAGCGGTTCACCGGCAGTCGGCATGGTGGGGGCGCAGTCCGCCAGCGGCTGCAAAGCAGCCGGCGACGCCTGAAACGGGCGCAGCGACACAAATGCGGTTGACAATCCGGCGTTTTCAGGCGCGGGAGTATTGTCCAGCGTGAGTGCAGCCGCAGCAGGCGCGGTCCCGTAGGCTGCGCTGCGCGGGCGCGTGTAGCGGATCGGCTCGCCACTGCGCAGGTCGAACTCAACAGCGACGTACCAGTAGCGGTCGTGCTGCGCGCTCGCGTCGAGATAGATCGGCCCGGCGTTGACGATAGGCGTCAGTTGAATGTAGTCGCTGTCGCGGCGCACGCTGCGGAAAACGGCCCAGCCGCGCAGCAGATCGCTCTCCGGGTCCCAGTGCAACTGCACGCCCTGACCGGCCGTCCACGTCACATCCACCCACCCCACTTCGGTGAGAGGCCGTTGCCCGTTGATCACCGCCTTGAACGTGCGCGGGAACGACGAAGCTTCCACACCGAAAAACGGGAAGTTGGGCGGCGTGAGCGCGGTGACGGTGTAGTTGTAAACCGTCTGCAATTCAATCGAGGCATCCGTGAAGGTGCGCACTGTAGGATCGTTGACGATGAACGAAGCCACGTCACCTACCGGCCCTGCGTTGGGGCGGTAGATCGCTTCGCGGTCGATGCGGAAGCCCGACAATCCACCGGCATCGTTTACATCCCAGAACAAGTGCGCGCTGTAGCCGTTGACGCCGCCCAACGCGGTGTTCACGGTGGTGATGATCGGCGTCGGCGCGACCACAGGCCGGGGCGACAGCATCCACGGCACGTTGAACGGCGCGGGATCGCTGAGGTTGCCGTGCGCATCGGCGGCGCGCACCTGGCACGCCACATTGCTCACCGGGTACGGCGGCGAGTAGACGCTCTCCAGTTTGAAGGTGTTGATTTGCGTGGTGTCGCCCAGGGGCATCATCACGCCGTCGGCGCTGAACTGGCAATAGAGGCGATAGCGCGTGGTGTCCACCGTGGTCGGCGTGGCCGTGATGCAGTAGCCTTGACCCTGCCCGCCGGTCTCAGCACACGGCTGAACGCTCACCGTCGGCGGTGTGGGCGGCGTGACATCGTGCAGGATCGCCTGCACGGGCGCGGTGTACCGGCTGCGATTGCCGTCCTGATCCACAGCCTGCAAGCGATACCAGCGCACCTGCTCCAACGTCGGATCGAGGTCGTGCCATTGCAAGGCCGTCGTGCGCGTCACCTCGCGCCAACACTTGGTTTCGTCCACACAGTTGGTTTGCAGCGTCACCGAGATCGCAAAAGCGCGATAGACGATAAAACCGCTCAGGTCGGCTGTGGGCGTGATCTGCCACGAGAGGACGACCGTGGAGATCGGCCCGGTAGCCGTCACGGTGGCGGTCACCTCTATGGGCGGATCGGGCGGGAGGAAATCGCGGGCGCGAGCGGTAAACGGCGCGCTGAACTGCGCCTGATCGGCCGGCCAGACGTGAATCTGTCCCAGGAGGTCGCGCGGCGTCACCCGGTAAACCCACTGCCCGGCTGCCGGCGCCTCGTCGGCGAAATAGTAGGGCACGGTTTCGTAGGCGAGTACGTCGGTTGTGACGGGCGTATCGGAGATCGGGATCGTTGCCGTTAGCGCCTGAATGGGTTGGATGCCGTTGACGCGCGAGAGCGTGGTCGTGCTGGTGATCGGCGCGCGGAAGATGTCGTAACCGGTGAGCCACGGTCCGTTGATCGAATTCGCCTGCTGTTCCGCATCCCAACGCAAGTACACTGTCTGGTGAAAGCGCCGGTTTTGCTGCGCCGTGCCCCAGTCGCCGGCTTTGTCCCGGATCAAGGGGTCGTTGTCATCCAACGTCAGCGCGGTGAGGCCGGTGGGCTGCGCCAGGGGCGTCAATTGTCCCGCCAGCGCCGTCACACTGCCGAGAGTTTGCGCGCCGGCGGGCAACACCGCTTCGACGCGATAGGTGTACGTCGTGCCCGGTGTGATCGCCTTGTCGAGATAGCCCCAACCGATGACCAGCGCCGTCGGGTAGAAATCGCTGGCCATACGCTGCGCGGCGAGTTTGTTAGCACGCATCACGGCATGGAACGAGGGGATGTCCGTGATGCCCAACGGCGCGTAGTTGGTGATGAGGAAGTCGTACAGATTGCTGTAGCGCGGATCGGTGGTATTGAGCAGGCTGATCGCAGCCGTCGGGTTAATCACCGGCGTGACGGTGGCGATCAACGTTTCCGCGCCGCTACCGGTCTTGCGATAGACCCGAAATGCTGACGGTTCGGCCGGTTTGGTCCAGAACCACCGAATCAGCGTGCGGTCGCTGCCGGTGGCATAGCCCACGCCAAACTGATCGCTGTACGGATAGTTGTTGGCGACCAACGGCAGATAGACGGTATGCGTCACCGTCGCCGCCAAAGGCGCCGCTTCCGGCGTGGCAGGCGCTGGCTTTGGCTGCGCCTGAATGAACGATGCCCGCGACAACACCACAAACGCCGCGAGCAGCAACACCCCTAATGAGACACTCAGCATCACATGACGTTTCATCGTCGCCCTCCATTAAAAAAACAACAAATCGCAAATACCAAATGTAGGGCAAACTGTTAGTTTGCCTTTGCCGCAAGCTAACAGCTTGCGCTACATTACTCTTGCTTTCTTTTTCATCGGTTTTCTCCATTCGATTTAACGATTATTATCATAATAATAGTATATATAAACCGCGTCACGTGGCTATCACTTCGAAGCGCAAATTCGGGAAGTCAGGGACGACTACTGTGACAAAATTCAGAGGACCGACGGGTATTTCGAGAGGACTATTGTGACAAAACAGAGCTTATCACAGCTTGCGCTTGCGGGTAGGCAGCGCGACGCCCGCTTGCGCGAGAGCTTCCATATCGCGCAACACGGTGCGGCGACTGACGCCGAGGGCTTGCGCCAGATCGTCGTCGGTGGGGGCGGCGTCCTGAGCAATCGCTTCGGCCAACAAACGCCTGAGCACGGCCTGACGGCGCGCGCACTTGCCGCGCACCCGGTCATCCTCCGGTGTGTGGAGGGTCCATGTCACCAGAACGCAGTCGGCTTCGGTCAGGTGGCGGCCTAGCGGCGTATCGCGGTGCGCCAGGGCGACGGTGCGGTGGTCGGTTTGTTCCTGGTAGGCCAGCCACGCGGCGACCAATTCGTGATTGAGCGGCGCTTCTTCGAAAAAGCGGCGGCGCAAGGCCGGCTCGTTGAGCAGGGCAGCCCGCCGTTGCAGGGTGATGTAGGCCGTCTCAAGCACCTGATGCGCGTCACCGGGGCGGCCCACCGTCTCGAGCAACTGCCATAACGCCCATAGCGTGTATTGCGCTTCTTCTCCTTCCGGCGGAGAAGCCTGAAAAGTACGCCAACATTCTGCGGCGATCACAGCGGCGTGTGTGCGTTCTCCGGTATGCCAGAGCGCCAATCCCAACAACGCCCGGCTGCGCAGCACTTCCTGCCCGGCATGACCGGCCTCGAAAACAGCGACTGCGCGTTCCAGCACAGGCAGCGCTTCCGCCGGGCGGTTCTGTCGCACGAGCAAGTATCCCAGGTCCAACCGGGCAAGGGCCGCGAAGAATTCCGAACCGTCTTGCTGTGCGGCCATGTCGATTTTCAGACACAGTCCCGGCGCGGTCTGGTCGAGAGGATGATCCGGCGGGGCGTCATTGGTGTGGGCGAGGGAGGCATCGCGGCGTATGGCTTCGGCCATGGCCTGCGTCTCAGGCAAAGGCGCGATCGCCAATTCCTGGTGCAGGAGGCGGCGCAGCGCCTCGTAATGCGCCAGCGCCTCATTGCGGCGACCCAGGCGATACAGCAAACGCAGGTAGGTCTGCTGATTCTCCTCACGCAGCGGCTCGGCCATGACCACCTGACGCGCATACCTTAGGGCAGAAGTCAGGTCATTTCGACGTTCGTAGAGACTGATCAGCATCTCAAGCGCAGAGAGGTAACATTCACGCCGTTCGAGACGGGGATTGGTGAGCCACTCGTCGTAAAGGTCGGGGAGCAGGTCGTCCGTGTAGAACGCAATGGCTTCGGTCAACGCCGTCGGATCGGCGCGGCGGATGAGGCGGTCGAACTCGACGACGTCCACCCAGAGATTGGCGAAATTCAGGTGAAGCTGCTCATCGTCAGCGATGAGCCATTCCGCTCCCAATACGTGCCGGATCTGGTAAATGAGGCTGGAGAGCCGGTGGTGACCGCGTTCAGGCGGCGCGTCGGGCCAGAGCAAATCCACCAGACGCTCGCGGGAGCAGTTGGCCGTGGGGAATAGAACCAGATAAGCCAGCAGACTGCGCGCTTTCGTAGCTGGCAGAGAGAACGCTTCTCCGTCACGCGATATTCGAAAAGGCCCAAACAACCGCAATTGGTACATGGGTGTCCTATCCGCCTGCTACACACGAAATTTACAATCCCAACACGCCAAAAATGATCGAAGACACCCCCAGCGCCAAGAGCGTATTGAAGACCGTCGCCGCCATGTAGACGAAGAACGGCTTCCACCCCAGGCCGCGCAAATCGCCCACCGCCAGGTCAATCCCAATGGCGATAAAGGCGAAGGTGAAGGCCCACTTGGAGAGGCCGTCCAGCGCCTTGAGCGCGTCGGCATTGAAGACGCCCAGTGAGGTCAGCACAGAAAGCAGCACAAAGCCGATCACGAACTTGGGGAACCGCTGCCAGATCACCGCCGCGCTTGGTTTTTCGTTGGGCTTGCGCTCCACCGTGGTCACGAAGTACAAGGCCAGGAGGAAGGCCGCGACGCCGATAAAGACGTTCTGCGCCATTTTGACGACCGCCGCCACCGACTGCGCCTCCGGGCCGTACATCGTGCCCGCGCCGACGACCGCCGCTGTCGTATCGATGTTGCCGCCGAACCACGCGCCGGCCACCGTGGGCGACAGCCCAATCGCCTGCGCGATCCAGGGCATCAGCACCATCATCGGCAGCGCGGTGATGATGACCAGCGCCGTCACGTAGGTCACTTCTTCCTTCTTGGCGAGCACCGCGCCCGCCGCCGCAATCGCCGCGGAGACGCCGCAGATCGAAACCGCGGTCGCCATCACCGCTTTGAGCGTCGCCGCGAGCTTGAACTTCCCGGCCAGCCACCAGGTGAAGAAGAACACGGCGCTGACCATGATGACCGCCTGCAGCAGCCCGCCCAGGCCCTTACTCATAATCTCCCCCAGGCTGACGCGCGCGCCCAGCAACACCAGGCCGATCTTGAGAAACAACTCGGTGCGGATGCCGGGTTTGACAAAGGCGTGCGCCTTGGTGCGGCGCAAAATCCAGTTCGCCAGCAATCCCACCACCGCCGCGGTGAGCGGATATTCCAGCGGGTTCTTGCCGACTCCGCGCCCTTTGAACCACGCCGCGATGCCGGTATCCAATTCCGCCACCAGCACCGCCAGCACAAAGACCAGTCCCAACCCGGCCAGGACTTGCCAGATCGGTGGGCGGGGCGCGGTTTGATTCGCCGTTGATTTCGATGTGTTCATCTCCCCCACCCCCTCACTTCAACCAGCCAAACACCGGCCACGGGATGTTGCCTATGACGCCGATGCCCGTCAACAGTGCCAGCGCCAACCCGATTATCAGCGCCAGCCAATCTTCACTTTGCACCACTTTTCGTAATAACTCGGATGTCCCCATTATATCCCTCCAACAAAAGCAGCCACGCAAGCGGTAAGGTTGACAGGATTATATAATGTTGGGTTCGTAGTAACGGCTTTAGCCGTCCAAGAGACCGCTGAAGCGGTTACTACGAACAGATTTTTGATCTACAGAAACGTCAATGTGACCTTATTCGGCGGAAGACAACTTGTACCAAAATTCAGTCGGATACCCCTGAGGATCAACGTTGAGGACCTGCCGGACTACCGCCGGTTTCCCCGCGTCACACTTCCACTCATAGACGGTGGCGTGCCCGGTCACGGCTGCCGGAATGTTATCGGAAGCGGGATTCTCCTCACAGAATTTGTTCATTTCGGCGGTCGGCGTCTGGTTGGTGTCCGCCTTGTCCAGGCAAGGGATGTTGGCCCCGAAATGACACACCCATACCGCCCCCTGCATACACCGCCACGTGGCATGTTTCTGAATTTCCAACGGCGTATCGGCGGTCACAACGCCGGCCGCGATCATGCTTTTCAAGACAGATTCGGGTAACGCTTCCCCGGTGTAACGCGCATCCGGCGCATCCACCGTTCCTACTGCCGCGCAATAGGCGAAGGGATCGCTGTACAACGCTTCAGCCGCAGTGTTCGCGTCGCATGTCCCCGCGAAGTACTCCCCGGCATTGCACATTCGGCCGTTCTTAAATGTGCAGGTCCCTTGTTCTTGCTCCGTTCCACTGTTGCCGGTGATTTGATACGTGCCCCCGGTGATCGCGCAGTACTGCGCAGCCTGCGTGGTGTAGCCCGTGATCTTGACACCGCCAACGGGGCAGTCGCCGCGCTGCAAAGCCCATTCCTCACATTGCCGGTTATCCTCGAAGAAACAGACCCCATATTCGCCGCCATCGCCGCGCTTCTGGATCGTGAGGGTTCCGCCTTGTTTGACGCAGTTTTCAGAGGCCGGGTTGGGCAATCCCGCCTCCGGCGTCGGGGTAGCACAGGCGCTCAGCGAGACCAAAACCAACAAAAAACTCAATAGGTACCGCATCATGTTACGCATAGACAAGAAACTCCTTTACTCGACAGACTTAGAAACCTACTTAAATCGTCGTAGTACGGCGAAAAAGGTAACAGGAAACCTCGCGGTTCCCGTCTTACCCACAATACGCCGCGATAATCTCGTCCATCTCGCGGTTCACCGTTTCATCAACCCATTTGCGACTCGGCTCCGCATCGAACCAGGCCAGCGTGCGGCGGATGCCCTCGCGGAAGGGGATCGTCGCCTGATAGGTAGGCACGAACGTCTTTATTTTGCTGTTGTCGAAGATGACACTCCACGTCTTGTCGCCGAGCAAGCCCGCGCCGAGCGGCGGGTTGATCTTGGCGATGAAGTCCGAGGCGATATGCACGACGTTCGCTTCCACGCCGAGCGCATCGGCAATCGTCGCGTAAATCTGATTCCACGTCAGCACCTCGTCCGACGTGATGTGGAAGGCGTGGCCTAGCGTCTGCGAATTACCGAGCAGGCCCACAAAGCCCTTGGCGAAGTCCGCCGCGTGCGTCACCGTCCACAGCGAACTGCCGTCCCCGTGGATGATGATCGGGCGGCCCTTGAGCAACCGGTCCGCCAGCGTGTAGCACCCCCACCCGCCAATCGCCACCGGGAACACCGAGGAGTAGGTCAGCGACGGGCGCACGATGACCATGGGGAAGTTTTCCTCGCGGTAGGCGCGTTGCAGGCGTTCTTCGCAGGCGATCTTGTTCTGCGAATAGGTCCAGTAGGGATTGTGCAGCGGCGTGGATTCGGTGATGATCGGATGCGCGGGCGGCTTCTGGTAGGCCGACGCCGAGCTGATGAAGATGTACTGCCGCGCGATGCCCCGGAACAGCTCGATGTCGCGCTCTATGTGATCGGGCGTGTAGGCGACCCAATCCACAACAACGTCAAACGTCATCCCGCGCAAGGCGGCCTGGACTTGCGCCGGTTGGTGGATGTCGCCGGTAATCCCATTCGCGCCCGCAATCTCCACCTTATGCTTGCCGCGATTGAGCAGGTAGAGATCAATCCCCCGCTCCACCGCCAGCTTGCTCACTTCCGTGCTGATGATGCCCGTGCCGCCGATAAAGAGAACTTTCATCCGATAGCCTCCCCAAAATAAGTCAGCAGATTAAGCAGATTTAGCAGATTAGCAATCAGAAAATCCGCTCAATCTGCTCAATCTGCTGACAAAGAACTGTTACGTTACGCACGTATTTTTAGATACCGCTGATACGCCGCATCCCATGCTGCCGTATCGCGCGGCGCGAAGGTCTTCAGCTCGAAGGAGCGCGCGACGACGTCACGGCCTTCGGCGACGGAGCCGATGTAACCGAGCGCAATCGCCTGCACGAGCACGTTGCCGAGCGCGGTC
>Ga0116186_1002492_pt1 | contig 16649 bp, 13 predicted proteins | sample AD_JPNNA4_MetaG_FD_89806 | JGI IMG/M metagenome (GOLD analysis project Ga0116186, IMG submission 89806) | Active sludge microbial communities of municipal wastewater-treating anaerobic digesters from Japan - AD_JPNNA4_MetaG | ecosystem: Engineered > Bioreactor > Anaerobic > Digestate | place...
CAACGACGAGCCCGGCACCGACGCCGGCGGCCTCACGGCCGTCCTCGTCGATGCCGAAACGGGTCTGGTGCTCAACTCGGCGCCGGTCAATCCCGATGGCACCTATTCATTGACCGCTCCGATCAACACGGATGTCTACGTGCAGATCACGTCCGCCCCCGTGCCTGGTTTCGGACAGCCCGTGGGCCCCACGGTCGTGCCGACCGGATGGATCAACACCTCGCCGATGACCTACACCGTCTTCGACACCGGCACGCAGACGACACCGGACCGTGACTTCGGTCTGGAGCGACTTCCCGACACTGACGACAAGACCGAGCCGGTCCGTCCCAACCCGGGTGGCTCGGTCCAGGTCCAGGTCCCGACGCTGACGGGAAGCGACCCCGAGGACGGCATTTACGCCGGCGCGGGCGACACCTTCGTCATCGTGACCCTGCCGCCGAGTGAGCAGGGTGTCCTCTACTACGACGGGTCCCCGGTGACTGCCGGGCAACAGATCGTCGATTACGACCCGGCCAAGCTCACCGTCGATCCCGCACCAGGTGCCGTCACGGTCATCTTCACCGTGGCGTCCGTCGATGCCGCGGGCAAGGTCGACCCGAGTCCGGCCACCGTGACGATTCCGTTCTCGGTGAGCGATGCCGCATCGCTCTCAGGGATGGTCTGGCATGACGTGAACGGCGACGGAGTGCGCGACGGTGACGAGCCCGGCATCGGTGGCGTCACAGTGCGCCTCACCGGCGTGACCGAGTCCGGCGAGCGCGTCACGCGCACCGTCACGACGGCCGACAACGGCAGTTATGTCTTCGACAACCTGGCTCCGGGCACCTACACGGTCCGGGAGACCCAGCCAGCGGGCTACGCCGATGGAGCCGATCTCCTGGGGATCGGGGCCTCGACAGCAGGCACACTCGGCAACGACGTGATGCGGGGCATCGTCCTCAACGGTGGCGACATGGCCATTCACTACGACTTCGGCGAATTGACCAAGCGCATGGTGGACCCGCCGAAGCCGCCGGCCAAGGGCCGCGGATTGGCGAGCACGGGTGCTCAGGGGATCGGCGCATTGCTCGGTCTCGGTCTGGCTCTGGTCCTGATCGGAGGCTTGCTGGTCTGGAGGCGTCGCACGCACCTCACCAACTGATCGATCCGACATGAGGGCCCTGGCCGTGCCGCATGGCGCCGCCAGGGCCCTCTGGCATGTCTTTCGTACGCGTCTCGCAGGTCACACCCGCACCACATGTCACAGACTGTGACCGAACCGTGATCCCACGTTCTAACACCCATGTCATTCCGCCCCCAACTGCGGAAAGACATGGGTGTCATTTCGAAAATACAAAGGTGTGATTTCCATTCCCTTTTGTGTCATGGGCATATTCCTGTGACGCAAGTGAATTGGGTGAATTCAGGGTCCTATTCTCGGCAGGCCGACCTCATTTCGACCCCTGCGAGAGAGGGCAACACCTCGTGCCTGCCGTGCCCCGCCGACCGCGCGCCCTTCGCGGTCCTGTCATCCGCGCCACGCGGACTCTCGCCCTCACTGTCGCTCTGGTCGTTGCGCCCCTCTCCCTCGTCCACACCGCGACGGCCGGGGTTTCGGCCGATGACATCCCCACCCAGGAGCAGGTCGACGCCGCCAAGGCAGCCGTCAACGTCGCCGCCGGATCGGTCGCCGAAATCGAAGCGGCGTATGCCGGGGCCTCCCAACGCTTGAGCCAGGTCCAGACCGAGGCAGGCCTGGCCGCGGCCGCTGCCGACGCCGCCAAGGCCCTCCTCGTCGAGCGCACGGCCATCGCCGATGCGGCCAAGGCGGACGCCGTGGCCGCCGCCGCCGAGCACGCGAAGGCTGACGTGGCGGTGCGGCGCACTGCCGCCCAGATCTATCAGGAGCAGGGCTCGCTGGGCGGCATCGGCGTCTACCTCGAATCCGATGGGCCGCAGGAGTTGGCCGACCGCAGCGCGGCCCTCGAGATGGTCACGGGGAAGCGCCAACAGGCCCTGGCCAATGCGAGCTCCACCGCCAACGTCCAGGCCGAAGCCGAAAGAAATGCCGGCGTCGCCAAGACCCAGCAGGACGCAGCCGCGTCTGCTGCGAGCACCGCGAGTGCCCACGCCGACCAGCGCGCGCGATCCGCTGCCGAGGAAGCTGCTCGGATCCATGCCGAGCAGGAGCAGCGGATCGCCGCTCTGGCCGCCGCGAAGTCCACGTCGGTCGAGGTCGAGCGCGAGCGTCAGGACGGGCTGGCCCGCAAGGCCGCGGAGGAAGCCGAGGCCAAGCGCGTGGCCGAGCAGGCGGCGATCGCCGCGCGGCTCGAATCCGAGCGGGTCGCCGCGGCTCAGGCCGCCCAGAAGGAGGCCGAGCGCCAGGCTGCTGCAGCAGCGGCTGCTGCTGCCGCAGCGTCCGCGGCCGCCTCTCAGCAGGCAAACACGCCCGCTGCACCGCAAGAGCAGCCGAAGCCCGCACCTCCGGCGCCCCCGGTCAACTCGGGAGCCAACTACCCGCAGCGGGGTCTGACCCCTCACGCGCAGGCCGTCTACAACGGCGTGCGCAACACCTTCGGGATCACCAACATCGGCGGCTACCGTCCGACCGACACCTGGGGTGACCACAAGGACGGCAACGCCGTCGATGTGATGATCCGGTCGCAGGCCGAGGGCGATGCCGTCGCCTCGTGGGTCCAGTCCAATGCCGGTTCCCTCAGCGTCACCTACGTCATCTGGCGCCAGCGCATCTGGTTCCCGGGCACGTCGGCCTCAGCGTGGCGCTGGATGGAGGACCGGGGCTCGATCACCCAGAACCACTACGACCACGTCCACATCAGCGTCTGGTGAGGAGAGACCACACCACATGACAACGGCGGGGTGTGCCGGGCGCAGGGGCCACGGCATACCCCGCCGTTGTCTGTGGACGACGCCGGCTTGATGCGGGTTCAGTCGTCGCTGAGTGGGCGTTCCTTGGTCGCGAGTTCATGCACGGCGCGCTGCACGGCGGCCTGCAGTTCCTCGTCGGTGTGACGCACCCGGGCGTCGGCGATGGCGCGGTTCCCCTGGTCGGGAGTGCGCCAGCGGGCGGTCGAGACACCGGCGCTCGTCGCGCGTTCGATGGCCTCCAGGACGGTTTGCTCGGCCTCCTCGCGGCCGGTCCAGTGCGCACCCTCGACAGACTTGCCGGGCTCGAGGTCCTTGTAGGTCTCGAAGAAGTGCTGGATCTCCAGGCGCCAGAACTCGCTGATGTCCTCGAGTTCCTTGATGTTCGCCTTGCGGGGATCGCCCGCGGGGACGCACAGGATCTTGTCGTCGCCGCCGGCCTCGTCGCGCATGTGGAACATCCCGATCGGCCGGGCCCGGACGAGGCATCCCGGCCAGGTCGGCTCGTCGAGGAGGACGAGAGCATCCAGAGGGTCGCCGTCCTCGCCCAGGCTGTCCTCGACGTAGCCGTAGTCCGATGGGTAGGCCATCGCGGTGAAGAGCATGCGATCGAGGCGGATGCGCCCCGTCTCGTGGTCCACTTCGTACTTGTTGCGGTGCCCCTTGGGGATCTCGATCGTGACGTCGAACTCCACTGGTCGTCCTTTCGCTGTCTTCACCTAGGCTCTTGGGCACAGTCTTCCGCATCGACGGGAGTCGGCGTGACAGGTGAGGGGCCGGAGAGACGTGAAACGCATCATTGTCGCGTTGACCGCACTCCTCTTGGTGGTCGGCACGGGCGCGTATGCCGTGGCGGACGCGAAGGACATGGTGCCCGGGATCCTGACCCTTCCCGAGCCCATTCCGGCCGGCTTGGCGGCCGCTCCCCAGGCGATCGCTCCCGCGCAACTCCCCGAGCCGCCTGCGCTCAACCCGGCAGCCCTCGAGGCCGCCATCGCGCCGGTCGTGGGGAGTGCTGCGCTGGGGCGCGACGTCGGCGTGATCGTGCGCGACGCGGCCTCGGGCGAGGTGCTCCTGTCCCGAGCCGCCGACCAACCGCGCGTCCTTGCCTCCCTCCAGAAGTTGCTCGCGTCGGTCGCCCTGGCCGATGCGCTCGACCTCGACGCGACCATGACCACCAAGGCCGTCTCGGGTGCGACTCCAGGCGACGTCGTCCTCGTGGCCGGGGGCGACACCCTGTTGGCCCGGGGCGCTGGCAACCCGGGGGAGGTCGTGGGACGCGCCGGGCTCGCCGATCTGGCGGCCAAGGTCAACGCAGCTGCTCCCGCCGGTCCGCTGACCCTCCACCTCGATGCGACCTATGCCGCAGGTCCGAGGACGGTGAGCACCTGGGCGAAGTCGGACGTGACCCTGGGCTACACCCGTGGTGTCGCTCAGATCGGTCTGGCCGACCTGCGTCCGATCCGTGGCCGTGTCCCCGCAGTGGAAAGCGATGCGGACGTGATGGACGCCTTCGCCGAGGCGCTCCGGGCGTCTGGGCGAAAGGTGGAGGTGGCGGGTGATTTCGCATTGACCACCCCGGTGGCCAGGGATGCCACCGTCTTGGGTGCAGCGCAGTCGGCGCCCTACATCGATGTCATCGCCCACGCGCTCGCCGAATCCGACAACGCGATCTATGAGAACCTCACACGCCAGGCGATGGTCCACGACGGCGCGGAGGTCCCCGCTGACGGGGTGACCGGCGACTACGTCCGGGACCGACTGGAGCAGGCGGGCATCGACGTCACGAACGTGGGCATCAAGGACGCATCCGGCCTCACGCCCGGGCAGACGGCTCCGCTCGCGGTCATCGACGCGGTGCTGGCGCGCGCCGTGGGCGGCAATGACCTTGGGCTTCGCCGCATCATCGCCGAGCTCCCCGTGGCCGGGCTCTCGGGCACCCTGGCCGAGCGCTTCGAGGCGGCGGACACCAGGCCCGCGGCCGGCATACCCCGGGCCAAGACCGGCTCGTTGACGGGCGTGTCGTCCTTGGCCGGAACGACGGTCGATGCGCAGGGTCGGCTGCTCACCTTCGCCATCGTGACCAACTCGGTCCCGCCGAACGGCCCGGGAACGAAGGGTGCCCGAGAGGCGTTGGATCGCTTCGCGACAGTGCTCACGGCCTGTGGCTGTCGCTGAGGCCGGGGCTGGAGGGCACGTGGCGAGTTACGTCGACTGGGATTTCGCGAAGGCGACCGGACGGACCTTGGTGTCCTCCGGGCCGGACATCAGTGCCGAGGAGGCCGCTGCCGAGGTCGGCGCGATCCGCGAGGCGGCCCGGTCGGCGCACGGGCCGGTGGCCGAGACCTCTCGCCTGCACACCCCCGATGACGCGCCGGCCGCGGTCGTCGTCGACCGCCCGACATGGATCGCCGCCAACGCCGACTCGATGAGGGCGCTGCTCGACCCCGCCTTCGACTCCCTCCTGGCCTCCCGCGCCCACGAGCCCAGCGCCGTCGTCACCGCCATCGGGTCGAAGGTCACCGGGGCGGAGGCCGGCGCCCTGCTGTCGTTCATGGCGACCAAGGTGCTCGGCCAATACGACCTGGCGCCCGCGGGCACACCCCAACTCATGCTCGTCGCTCCGAACCTCGTGCAGGTCCAGCGCGACCTCGACGTGGACGCTGCCGACTTCCGGGCCTGGGTCTGCATGCACGAGGAGACCCACCGGGTGCAGTTCACGGCCGTCCCGTGGTTGCGTGACCACCTCATCGGCGCGGCCCGTCATCTGGCAGTCGACCTGGCCCCCGATCCCGATGCCGTGCAGGAACTCGCCAAGCAGGTGGCCCAGCGGCTGCCCCAGGCGTTCGCTGAGGGCGGCGCCGGGCTCGCCGACCTCTTCACGACCCCGGAGCAACGCGAGCAGATGGCCCGCCTCACGGCGATCATGTCGCTGCTCGAAGGACATGCGGACGTGGTCATGGACGACGTCGGTCCCGTGCTCATCCCGAGCGTCGCCGAGATCCGGGCCAAGTTCACCGAGCGCCGCAAGGGAGCAGGCGCTCTCGACAAGATCCTGCGCCGGCTGCTCGGCCTCGAGGCGAAGATGGCTCAGTATCGCGACGGCGCGGTCTTCGTCCGCGGTGTCCAGGACAGGGTCGGGGTCGATGGCTTCAACGCGGTCTGGACCTCGCCCGACACACTGCCGCTGCCCGAGGAGATCGCCGACCCGCAGGCCTGGGTCGCCCGCGTCCACGCCTGAGGGCCGTGTGGGCAGTGGCCCACGGACGTGCGGTCCGCACCATCTGACGACAATGTGGGTATGCCCGGTCCGCATCCCGCCACGGCCGCCATCCGGTATGCCGTGCGCTCGGCTCTCGCGGAGCTCTCACCCGACGCGGTGGTCCTGACGGCCGTGAGCGGAGGGGCCGATTCGATGGCGCTCGCCGCCGCCGTGGCCTTCGAAGCGGACAAAATGCTCCTGCGGGCCGGTGCGGTGGTCGTCGACCACGGACTGCAGCCGGACTCTGCTGACATCGCCACCATGGTCGGCGAGTGGGCGGGCCTCCTCGGGCTGGCCCCCGTCGAGGTCGTTCGCGTGCAGGTCGATCAGGGCAGCGACGGCCTGGAGGCCGCAGCCCGAGAGGCCCGCTACACCGCGCTCGAGGATTCAGCCCGACGACTCGGGGCCGCGGTCGTCCTGTTGGGACACACCCTCGACGATCAGGCCGAGCAGGTGCTCCTGGGCCTGGCACGAGGGAGCGGGGCGCGCTCGCTGGCCGGGATGCGAGCACATCGCGGCACCTTCCGGCGACCGCTGCTCGGCGTGACGCGTGAGCAGACCCGTGCTTCCTGCCAAGCCGAGCGGATGGCTTGGTGGGACGACCCGATGAACGACGACCCGGCATACCTGCGGGTGAGGGCGCGGCGAGCGCTCGGCGACCTCGAGCGCGACCTCGGCCCTGGGATCGCCACGGCACTGGCACGCTCGGCCGACCAACTGCGCGAGGACGCCGACCACCTCGACGCCCTCGCCGATTCGATGTATTACACGACCGGATTCCGGGCGCCGAATACATCGAATCGGCGGGAGCCGGTGACTGTCGAGGTAGCGGCGCTGCTGGAGATGCCGCGGGCCATCCGGACGCGGGTGTGGCGACGGCTGCTCATCGCGGCGGGTGCGCCGGGAGGCCAGGTGAGCGCACGGCATACCGACGAATGCGATCGACTGCTGACTGACTGGCACGGCCAGGGCCCCTTGCACGTCCCTGGGGACCTGCGGGTCGCTCGGCGAGGGGGAGAGGTGACCATCGGGCCGGCCGCGCCGGACCGATAGTCTGGACCGAGACCACTGCACGGACACCCCCGCCGCCACCTTGAGGAGAGCCTCGTGGACGCTGCCCACATGTCGAACGATCTCGAGCACGTCCTGCTCACCGAGGAGCAGATCCACGCCAAGCTCGACGGACTCGCGGCCGAGATCGCATCCGAGTATGCCGGGAAGGACCTGCTGCTCGTGGGCGTGCTCAAAGGGGCGGTCATGGTCATGGCCGACCTCATGCGCGCCCTCCCGATCACGGCGCCGGTCGACTGGATGGCGGTCTCGTCCTACGGGTCAGGGACCAAGTCGTCGGGTGTGGTGCGGATCCTCAAGGACCTCGACACCGACATCACCGGCAAGCACGTGCTCATCGTCGAGGACATCGTCGACTCCGGCCTGACGTTGTCGTGGATCCGGGCCAACCTGGAGTCACGCAGCCCGGCATCGGTCGAGATCTGCACGCTGCTGCGCAAGCCGGATGCGGCCAAGGTCGAGGTCGACGTCAAGTGGGTGGGCTTCGACATCCCCAACGAGTTCGTCGTCGGCTACGGGCTCGACTACGCCGAGCAGTATCGCGGCCTGCGCTGCGTCGGGACCCTCGCGCCTCACGTCTACTCCTGAGGGCACGCGGCCACCTGGCTGCCAGCGTGGAACGTCCGGCGCTCGTCCGGCGTTGACCTGCACGGATCACCGCTGCCGGGACCTCCGGTGGCGGGTAGCGTGTACCCGATGACGGGGTGGCGAGCCCTGCCGCACCCGTGCACCCGCTGAACGAGCAGGAGGAGGGGCCCCCGGGCCCACCGATCAATGGACATCAAGCGCGTCTTCCGAGCACCCCTCTTCTGGGTGCTCATCGTCATCGCCCTCACCCTGGCGGTGTTCTCCTTCGACAGCAGCGGCGGCTATTCCAAGATCACCACGGCCCAGGCCGTGCAGTTGATCCAGTCCGACAAGGTCGAGAAGGCCCACTTCACGAGTTCCAACCTGCTGGACCTCGACCTCAAGAAGGGTCAGTCCTTCACCGACAAGGACGCCGGCATCAGCGGCGCGGCCAAGGTGCGCACCGAGTTCATCGATGCCCGCGCACCGGAACTCGTGACCCTCGTCAACGAGCACGTCGCGGACAACTACACCGACGAGATCAAGGGCGACAGCTTCTTCTGGACCTTCCTCATCAGCATCTTCCCGGTGCTCCTGCTCGTCGGTCTCTTCTGGTTCATGATGAGCCAGGCTCAGGGCGGTGGCTCCCGGGTGATGCAGTTCGGCAAGTCGCGCGCCAAGCTGGCGAGCAAGGACACTCCGAAGGTGACGTTTGCGGACGTGGCCGGCGCCGATGAGGCCGTCGAGGAACTTCACGAGATCAAGGACTTCCTCGCCGACCCGGCCAAGTTCCTCGCGGTCGGTGCCAAGATCCCCAAGGGTGTCCTGCTCTACGGACCGCCCGGCACGGGCAAGACCCTGCTCGCCCGTGCGGTCGCCGGCGAGGCCGGAGTGCCCTTCTACTCGATTTCCGGTTCGGACTTCGTCGAGATGTTCGTCGGTGTCGGTGCCTCCCGCGTGCGTGACCTCTTCGAGCAGGCCAAGGCCAATGCCCCGGCCATCGTCTTCGTCGACGAGATCGACGCTGTGGGTCGTCACCGCGGCGCCGGCCTCGGTGGCGGGCATGACGAGCGCGAGCAGACCCTCAACCAACTCCTCGTCGAGATGGACGGCTTCGACGTCAAGACCAACGTCATCCTGATCGCTGCGACCAACCGACCCGACATCCTCGACCCGGCTCTGCTGCGCCCGGGCCGCTTCGACCGCCAGATCGCGGTCGAGGCTCCCGACATGATCGGCCGTCACCGGATCCTCGAGGTGCACGCGCAGGGCAAGCCGATGGCCGCGGGCGTCGACCTGCTGGCCGTGGCTCGCCGCACCCCCGGGTTCACCGGTGCCGACTTGGCCAACGTCCTCAACGAGGCCGCGCTCCTCACGGCCCGCACGGACAAGAAGCTCATCGACAACGAAGTCCTTGACGAGGCCATCGACCGCGTCATCGCCGGTCCGCAGAAGCGCACGCGCATCATGTCCGCCAATGAGCGCAAGATGACCGCCTACCACGAGGGCGGTCACGCCATCGTCGCCGCCGCGATGAACCACCTCGACCCCGTGACCAAGGTGACGATCCTGCCTCGGGGTCGCGCCCTGGGCTACACGATGGTCATGCCGATCGACGACAAGTACTCGACCACCCGCAACGAGATCCTCGACCAACTCGCCTACGCCCTGGGTGGCCGCGTCGCCGAGGAGATGATCTTCCACGACCCGACGACCGGCGCCTCCAACGACATCGAGAAGGCCACCGCGATGGCCCGCAAGATGGTCACGGAGTTCGGCATGAGCGAGCGCGTGGGTGCGGTCAAGCTCGGCCAGAGTCAGGGTGAGGTCTTCCTCGGCCGCGACATGGGACACCAGCGGGACTACTCCGAGCGCGTGGCCTCCGTGGTCGACGAAGAGGTGCGCCGCTTCATCGAGGCCGCCCACGACGAGGCCTGGCACGTCATCAACGACAATCGGCACATCCTCGATGCCCTCGTCCTCGAGTTGCTCGAGAAGGAGACGCTGCAGGCCGCGGACATCGCCAGGATCTTCGAGCCGCTGGTCAAGCGACCGCACCGTCCCCAGTGGCTCTCCGGCGAGCACCGTTCGGTCAGCACGCTGCCGCCGGTCCTCACTCCGGCAGAGCGCGCGGCGCTCAACGGAGGCTCCAACGGTGTTGGCCCGACACATCTGGGTGAGGAGATCGCCGAGCGAGTCATCACGAATCCCGCGGGCACCCCCGAAGGGGCCACTCCGGCGCCGGGTGACGCCGGGACTGCCGACGCCATCGACGCTGCCGCCGCGGCTGGTGCGGTCTCGCCCGAGGACAGCGACGCGGGCAAGACCCAGATCGTGGAGACGCCCGACGGTGAAGGGGTTGACCAGGATGCCCGCTGATCTGGGCCGGGTCGACCAGCCGCGTGCCGAGGCCGCCGTTCGCGAGTTGCTCATCGCGATCGGGGAGGACCCCGATCGGGAGGGTCTGCAGGAGACGCCCGGGCGCGTCGCACGGGCGTGCGCCGAGCTCTACGCGGGCCTGCACATGGACCCGGCCGACGTGCTCTCGACCACCTTCTCGATCGACCACGAAGAAATGATCATCGTGCGCGACATCGAGGTCTACAGCACCTGCGAGCACCACCTGCTGCCCTTCCACGGCGTCGCCCATGTCGGCTACATCCCGGCCGTGAGCGGAGTGGTCACCGGTCTGTCCAAACTGGCCCGACTCGTCGACATCTTCGCGCGTCGGCCCCAGGTGCAGGAGCGTCTCACGTCGCAGGTCGCTGACGCCCTCGTCGAGCATCTGGATGCGCAGGGCGTCATCGTCGTCGTCGATGCCGAGCACCTCTGCATGACCATGCGCGGCGTCCGCAAGCCGGGGGCGCGCACCATCACCTCGGCCGTGCGCGGACAGTTGCGCGACCCCGCGACCCGGGCTGAGGCGATGTCCCTGCTCCTGGGGGGCCAGCGGTGACCGATCCGGTCCCACCGGAAGATCACGATCGACCCGTCCCGGACCATCCGACGCCCGGGACCCCCACGGAGTCCTCACGGGCCAGGCGAGCCCGCATCAAGGCCCAACGCGACGCTGCGATCGCCGAGGCTCTGGCCAGCGGCTCCTCTCCCGAGGAGGCGGAGCAGCGCGCGAACCAGGTGATGCGGGAGCGCGCCAAGGCCGAAGCAATGGCGACCCCCTCACCGATGGCCAAGGAGAAGGCGGCGACCAAGGCTGCCCGGGCGGAGCACGGCATACCCTCCATCAAGGCCCCCCGCGAAAACCGCAGCCCGCAGGTGAGTGCTCCGGCAGCCAACGAATCCGGCCCCTCGGCTGATGTCCTCAGCCGATTCCTCGCACCCTCCAAGGCTCCCTCGCGCATCGGGACCCTGATCTACCTCGTCGGATTCCTCAACATCCTGTCCGCGGCTGTGCGTCCATGGCGCTCGCGGATTGACGTGATCGCCGAATACGTGCCGGGCACCGCAGAGAGCGTGGCGACGGTCTTCTCGATCCTCTCCGGGGTCTTCCTCATCATGGTGGCCCACTCGGTCAAACGCGGGAAGGTGCGCGGTTGGTGGGCCGCAATCGCACTGGTCGCGACGTCACTGGCATTGCGTCTGCTCGAGGGCCACGTCCTCCGGACCCCTGTCGCGACGATCCTCGCGGCGACCGTGCTGATCCTGCTCCTCGTCTATCGCAAGGAGTTCAACGCGCACAGTGATCCGCGGACCAGGTGGCAGGCGCTCTGGGTCTTCCTGGGGTTGCTCGTCGGGTCACTGGTCATCGGCACGCTCTTCGTCCGCCGCAACTCCGTCGGTCTGTTCGGGGAGCAGCGCCTCGGGCTCAGTGATGCCCTGTCAGTGGCGGTCAGCGGCATGCTCGGGCAGGACCTCAACGACTATGCCGTGACACCTTCGCCCCTGCTCCAGGTGATCTCGTGGGTCCTGATGGGCCTTGGGCTGGTGACCATCCTCGTCCCGCTCTATCTCTTCCTGCGCTCGCCGCGACAGTCGAGCACCATTGACGCCCAGGATGACGCGCGGATCCGCTCCCTGCTGGAGGCCCATCCGGACTCGCTGGGCTACTTCAACACCCGTCAGGACAAGGAGATCGTGTGGTCGGAGACGGGCAAGTCGGGGATCGCCTATCGCGTCGTCTCGGGCGTGGTGCTCGCCTCCGGTGACCCGCTTGGTGATCCCGAGGCCTGGCCCGGGGCGATCCGCGCCTTCCTCGACCTGGCCGATTCTCACGGCTGGACGCCAGGTGTGCTCGGGTGTTCGGAGTTGGCGGGCACGATCTGGGTCCGCGAGACCGGTTTCCAGGCCCTCGAACTGGGGGACGAGGCGATCGTCGACACCCGTGTCTTCAGCCTGGACGGGCGCACGATGCGCAATGTCCGGCAGATGGTCAACCGCATCCGCAGGCAGGGCTATGCGACCGAGATGATGCGGGTGCGTGACACGCCAGCGCCGTGGCGGGAGAAGGCCCTCAATGATGCCGAGGCGTGGCGCGTCGGCAACACCGAGCGCGGCTTCTCGATGGCGACGTCGCGGGTCTTCGACGCCGATCGGGACCCGGATGCGGTCGTCGTCGTGGCGACCAAGGACGGCATCATCGAGGGCATGCTGCAGTTCGCGCCCTGGGGCGAGGACGGCATGTCGTTGGATCTCATGCGGCGCAACCATGCGGCCGACCCGGGGATCAACGAACTCCTCATCGTCGATGCGCTCGCCAAGGCGCCGGAGCTCGGCATCAACCGGGTGTCGCTGAACTTCGCGATGTTCCGGAGCACCTTCGAGCGTGGCGAGAAACTCGGGGCCGGACCGGTCCTCAAGACATGGCGCAAGCTGCTCGTCCTGGGTAACAAATGGTTCCAACTCGAGAGTCTCTACAAGTTCAACGCGAAGTTCCAACCCGTGTGGTTCCCACGCTTTGTCATCTACCCCAGGGTGGCCGACTTCGTGCGGGTCAGCATCGCCGCGGGACAGGCCGAGGCCTTCATCGTGTTCCCGCGCCTCGCGCTTCCCTTCCGCGGCGGCCGCTGATGGCCACCGGCAAGAGACCAGACGCCGGTATGCCGGGGCGTGGTGACGATCTCCCCTCGCCAACACCCGTGGCGCCGACCGTGGATCCGGGAAGCTGGCGGCGGCCGATCGTCATGGGGGTCGTCAACGTGACCCCTGACTCCTTCAGCGACGGTGGTCAGTGGTTCGAGCCGGGTGCCGCAATCCGCCACGGGCTCGCGTTGTGGCGCGAGGGTGCCCAGATCCTCGACGTCGGGGGTGAGTCGACGCGTCCGGGCGCGCAGCGACCCGACCTCAGTGAGGAACTGCGTCGGGTGCTCCCGGTCGTCGGAGCGCTCGTCGGTGAGGGATGCGTCGTGTCGGTCGACACCATGCGCGCCGCGGTCGCCGAGGCTGCCGTCGCTGCGGGGGCCACCTTCATCAATGACGTCAGTGGCGGCCTGGCCGACCCCGACATGGCCTCGTTCGCGGCGTCGACGGACCTGCCCTTCATCGCCATGCACTGGCGGGGCCACAGCGTGGACATGCAGTCGCGCGCTGTCTATGACGATGTCGTGACGGACGTGGTGACCGAGTTGGGGGAACGCCGGGATGTGTTGTTACAGGCCGGGATTCGCCCCGAGCACCTGATCCTCGACCCGGGCCTGGGGTTCGCCAAGACGGCAGAGCACAACTGGGCGCTGCTACGGCACCTCGGCGATCTCCACGCCCTGGGTCAACCACTGCTCTTGGGCACGTCCCGCAAGGCTTTCCTCGGTCGTGTCGGTCGAGCTGCCGGCGCCGAGCGCCTGCCGGAGGCCCGAGACGTCGCCACTGCGGTGACCTCCTTCCACGCAGCGCTGCACGGGGTCTGGGGACTGCGCGTCCACGAGGTCTGCGGCACGGTGGACGCCCTCGACGTCGCCGAGGCGCTGAGCGGCGCTGACTCGAACGAGGAGCATGGTGATGGCTGACGTGATCAGGTTGACGGGAGTCTCGGGCACCGGGCACCACGGCGTCTTCGACCATGAGAAGCGCGACGGACAGACCTTTGTCGTGGATGTGGCCCTTGAGCTCGCGCTGGCGTCCGCCGGTCGCTCCGATGACCTCGCTCGGACCGTGAACTATGGGGAGATCGGCGCCCAGGTCCTGGGGCGGATCGAGGGCGAGCCGTTCGACCTCATCGAGCGCCTCGCCGAGGTCATCGCCGAGGACGTTCTCGCCGTTCACCGGCTGGTCGATGAGGTGACGGTCACCGTGCACAAGCCACAGGCACCGGTCGGCGTGCCCTTCGGTGATGTGACCGTCAGCGTGACGCGCCGCCGTGCTCCCGTGCCCGTCGTGATCGCGCTCGGCGCGAACCTCGGCGACGCCGAGGCCACCTTGTTCGCGGCGGTGGCAGCCCTTGATGGCCTGGCCGGTCTGTCCGACCTCTCGGTCTCGGCCACCTTCGAAACGGAGCCGGTCGGGGGACCCGACCAACCGGCATACCTGAATTGCGTCGTGACCGGGCGGACGCGTTGGTCCGCCCCACGACTGTTGGGCGCGCTGCACGAGATCGAGGCGGACCACGGTCGAGTGCGCGAAGTCCATTGGGGTGCAAGGACGCTCGATCTCGATCTCATTCAGTGGGGCGAGCCCGGGGGTGTCACCGAGTGGCGCAGTGACCTGGACGACCTCACGTTGCCCCACCCGCGAGCGCAGGAGCGCGGCTTCGTCCTGGCGCCCTGGCTCGACGTCGATCCCGAGGCGCGGCTTCGTGTCGGAGACGAGGTCGTGGCCGTCGCGGAACTCGTGGGTCGGGTGGACCTCACCGGCGTGCGGGCACGTCCTGATGACACCGGCGGGTGTTGCCAGTGACCCGTGCTGGACTCACGCAGGGACGAGTGGCTTCGGTCGCGCTGGTCGTCGGAGGGATCTCCGCGATCGGTTGGACCCTGTGGCAACGCAGTGGCCGACTGATCCCGGCCCCACCGCTCCTCGGAGCGGTCCTCTTCGCACTGCTCGTTGTCTTCGTGCTCGTGCTCGCCTGGCCGGTGCGCAACCACCTGCAGGGCAGGGCCAGGCGGGTGCTCGACCCCTTGCGCGCGGCTCGAGCCCTCGTCTTCGCGCAGGCAGCGGCGCTGACGGGTGCTGCCCTCACCGGTTGGTATGCCGCGCAACTCGCCCTCGCGGTTGCCGAGCGAGACCTCACGGTCTATCGGGAGGCCATCTGGCGCTTCGCGGCACTGACGGTGGGAGCCATGCTGTTGGCCGGTGCCGGACTCCTGGCCCAGTCCTGGTGTCGTGTCGAGCCACCTGACGACAGTGCCGAGGACCGGAGCCGGCGGGGGTCAAACTCCTGATCTGTGGGCTCGGCGGGTGTCGGCTGGAGGGCGCGCGTTCACTTGTCGACGTCGCCGACGACGAAGAACATCGAGCCGAGGATGGCCACCATGTCGGAGACCAGTTGACCCGGCAGCATGTGTGAGAGGACCTGGACGTTGTTGAAGGAGGCCGATCGGAGCTTGAGCCGCCAGGGGGTCTTCTCACCACGGGACACGAGGTAGTAGCCGTTGAACCCCAACGGGTTCTCGGTCGCCACATAGATCTCGCCCTCGGGCACCTTGAGCACCTTGGGGAGTCGCTGGTTGACCGGCCCGGCCGGCAGGGTGGCGAGTCGATCGACACAGGCGTCGGCCAGGTCGAGGGAGACCCGGACCTGCTCGAGGAGCACCTCGAGGCGGGCCAGGCAGTCACCCTCCGTCCGGGTCACGACGCGCCCGGGTCCGCTGGGACCGAACAACTCGGCATACGCCAATGACGGCGCATCGCGCCGCAGGTCGATGTCCAGACCGCTGGCTCGGGCGATCGGACCGGACACCCCGTAGGTCGCGCATGTTGCCGCGTCGAGGACACCCACGCCAAGGGTTCGGGCGCGCAGGATCTCGTTGCCGACCAGCATGGACTCGAGGTCCGGGAGCCGACGTCGCACCGACGTGATGGCGGCGGACACCCGGCCGAGCCATCCCGCCGGCACGTCCTCCTTCAGGCCACCGACCCGATTGAACATGTAATGCATCCGGCCGCCGGAGGCTTCCTCCATGACGGCCTGGATTTCCTCCCGCTCTCGGAAGGCATAGAAGATCGGCGTGATCGCGCCGAGCTCGAGCGGATAGGACCCCAGGAACATCAGGTGGTTGAGCACCCGGTTGAGCTCGGCGAGCAGCGTGCGGATCCACACGGCACGCTCGGGGACCTCCATGCCGAGCATGTCCTCGACGGCGAGGACGACGCCGAGCTCGTTGCTGAAGGCCGAGAGCCAGTCGTGCCGATTGGCCAGCACCGTGATCTGGCGGTAGTCGCGGACCTCGAACAGTTTCTCCGCGCCCCGATGCATGTAGCCGATGATCGGGTCGGCGCTGACGATGCGCTCACCGTCGAGGACGATCTTGAGTCGAAGCACGCCGTGCGTCGCTGGGTGCTGGGGTCCGATGTTGAGGACCATGTCGGCACTGGTGAACCCCGCCCCGAGGGCAACGGTGGTCTCAGCAGGCGTGGTGCTCACGGTTCCGAGTCTGCCCCATCGAGCCGGTCGACTCCCGTAGTCACCCACGCGTCGCGCCTCCCGATGCAGCCGTGCCATGTGCCCCGTCGTCGTGGGGAGGGCCAACTGCGTGCCGTATGCCGTGGGGCACCATGGTTGGCCACGTCGCGTCTCGAGGGTCCGGCGACGGCCCGAGGCCGGGATGTTCAGAAGGGTGGTTCGTCGAACTGTGGTCGGCGGGGACGGCGGACGAGTTCGCACTCGGGCAGGTCGAGGACGATGTGTCGGGTCTGGCCGTGGACCGGGAGACCTGCCCTGTTGTGGCCAGTTCCGTCGTGGCCGAGTTGGACCTTGCCGAGTCGGGCCTGGCCG
>Ga0116186_1002495_pt1 | contig 16638 bp, 14 predicted proteins | sample AD_JPNNA4_MetaG_FD_89806 | JGI IMG/M metagenome (GOLD analysis project Ga0116186, IMG submission 89806) | Active sludge microbial communities of municipal wastewater-treating anaerobic digesters from Japan - AD_JPNNA4_MetaG | ecosystem: Engineered > Bioreactor > Anaerobic > Digestate | place...
AAAATAGCAACAGTGCTATTTTGCTAAAGATTAATAACGTTTTTTTCATAGCTGTAATGATTATTTGTTTTTAATAATTTCAAAAGTTTTAATTGAATGGTTGGATGAAACTTCAATCGTTAAAAAATACTTGCCCGAAGCATAGTGTTGCATAGGATACTGTATGGCAGTATTGGGCAGCGCTGTATATTCATCTGCATTAATTTGCTTGCCCAGTGCGTCCATTAAGCGGATAGTTGCTTTGAGTTCTTGGTCGTTGTTGAACTTAATTTGTAGTTGGTCGGTAGTTGGGTTAGGAAAAATATTGATGTTGGGTTCTGTGTTTTGATACTGTGGCAGGAGCGTGATGTTATAATGCGGTTGTTGGTAACCCTGCGTAAGTATGGTTGTTCCGTCAGTACCGGTTTGGATTACGGTTTCGCCAATAGTATAACTAATGGTGGCATTGCCTTGTTGGCTGATATTTCCGCTTGTAGCAATAACCTGAGGCGAGGTTTGCTGAGCATTAGCAAGAAATGAAAATAAAATCAACGATAAAGAAAAGAAATGTTTCATAGTTTAAATTTTTATACAAAAATAAATCAAAAAAAAATAAAAAAAAAATCGTCCCAAATGTAAGAGACGATTTTTTTATGCGGTAGGATTTTATTTTTTAATGAACATGACCATGAGCTAATTCTTCGGGAGTTGCTTCACGAACTTTTTCAATCTTTCCTTCAAAATAAAGGTCTTCACCGGCAAGTGGGTGATTGAAGTCAATACTAATAGCATTGTCGTTAATTTCAACAATGGTACCTTCCATTTCGTTGCCGTCTTCGTCTTTAAAAGGAAGAGCTGAGCCAACATAAAGGTATTCTTTGTCAATATTTAATGCTGAGGGTGGAAAATCGATGATGGCTTCTTCGTCAACTTCGCCATATGCTTCTGTAACAGGTAGCATGAATTTGAAAGTTTGACCTTCGGTTAGTCCGTTAAGTTTATTTTCGAAGCTTTCTAATAATTGCCCAACACCAAAAATAAATTTAAAGGGTTCTTCTTTTGCGAATTCTTGAATAAGCTCGCCATCGTAGCCACTTAAATGAAGTTGAAATGATAATTCAACTACTTTGTTTTTGTCAATATTCATGTATAAAAAATTTAAAAAATTAATTTTATAAAGGTAAGGTTATTTTTTGAAAGAAAAAAGGTTACATTACTTTATTGAATGGTTTTAATAATGAATCATGCCTTAAATCGATGTTGTATAGTTCCATTTTCTTTTCAAAGATAATAAATGTATGCTTGTTTACTAGATTTTTAATTGAAATGTTCATTTTTAGTTGTTCCTTATAAATATGCTTTTTTATTGATATATCGATTTCTTTGTGTTTTTTTAAATATTTATAATATCTTATATATGAGCTTATTAAAATAAAAGGATAGAAGATTGGTACAAGAAATAAGGAATCCTTGCTTATTCGCATGTATTTAATTTCCTTAATATCAAATCCGGCCAGTTTAGCAAGTATTCTTAATTTCTGATTTCCAATCAGGAAAATGTGTCCATAATAAATATTGTTAGTTAGTGTTTTATCCGACATCCAAATATCGTCAAGTTCGTTGGGTGGCATTTGTTTAAAGTTTTCGCTTTCGAAAAGCAAATAGCTGAATTTTGCAGCAATATTTGAGTAAGATGGAGTTGTAATACAAAGCGTACCGTTGTTTTTTAATAATCTGTTAAACTCTTTAAACGCCTTGAGTTGGTCGCTAAAATGTTCAATCCCTTCTTGGCAAATGATGTAATCAGCAGTTTGATTTTCTAATGGAATTCCAGCGTCAATATCTGCGCGTTGACACTGAATTTTATCAAACATAAAATACTCCAGAAAAAGATCAAAAGCTATAACATTAGCGCCATATTGATGTAAAATTTTTGATGTAACTCCATTTCCCGCCGGAATGTCGATTACAACTTTATTTTTCAGTGTTTCTTTTATGGAGTCTAAGTATTTTTTTACATAAAACTTTGGACTTTTTGGATTGTTGATGTGTTCGTCCATAAATTATTTCGGTTTTACCATTATTTTAGGTTCCATCATTTCCATTATGGCATATTTTACTCCTTCTCTGCCGAATCCGCTGTTTTTTACGCCTCCATAAGGCATATGATCAACTCTGAATGTGGGAATGTCGTTAATAATTACTCCTCCAACATCCAGATGTTCAAAAGCATGATTCATTTCAACGATAGAATCTGTAAAAACGCCGGCTTGAAGTCCGTATTCGCCATTGTTAATTAGGTTTATCGCTTGTTTAAAATCTGTATAAGGCTCAATAGTTACAACCGGTCCAAAAATTTCTAAACCACAGACTTTCATTTCTGATTGCGTATTAGTAAGTACGGTGGGTTCTACAATTGCTCCATTTCTTTTACCTCCGCATACTATTTTTGCTCCTTGTTCAACGGCTTCGTTTATCCATTGTTCTACTCTTATTGCATTTTCTTCGTCTATCATGGCAGAAATATCGGTGTCGGGGTTTAAAGCCTGACCAATTTTAAGTTGCGAAGTAGTGCGGCAAAATGTTTTTATAAATTCATCAAAAACAGATGAATGAACATAAATTCGTTGTGTATGAATACAAATTTGACCTGAATACGAGAAAGCTCCGACGATACATTTTTTTACTGCTACATCTATATTAGCAGAAGGTGTAACGATAACTCCTGCATTGCCACCTAATTCGAGCGTAATTTTCTTTTTACCTGCTTCGCTTTTCATTTTCCAGCCTACTTCGGGCGAACCGGTGAAAGTAAGCATTTGAATTCTGGTGTCTGTTACAAGTTGTTGTCCGGCTTTCCTGTCCATGGGTAAAACAGAGAAAGCTCCTTTGGGTAAATCAGTTTTGTCAATGATTTTAGCTAATTCTAAGGTAGAAAGTGGAGTTGAGCGTGCAGGTTTAATAATAATGCAATTTCCTGAAGCAATTGCCGGAGCAATTTTATGGGCAGCTAAATTGAGTGGGAAATTAAAAGGAACGATACCGGCAATAAGTCCAACTGGAAAGTATCGTATTATTCCTTCTTTTCCTAAACCGGCAGGAGTCCAATCAATCGAAATATATTCTGATGGCAGACGTTTGCTTTCTTCTGCTGCAACAATAAAGGTTTGAATTCCCCTGTCAATTTCGCTTAGTGCGTATTTGATAGGTTTGCAAGCTTCCAACGCCAATATTTCTGCCAGACGTTGTTTATCTGAGCGAATTCCTTCAGCAATTTGCATAAGTATTTCGTATCTTTTAAAAGAAGGCAGTTCTTTCATGCTCTCTTTTGCTGCCGTTGCTTTTAAAATAGCTTTTTCTAACTCAGCGGTTGTAGCTAAGTATGTTTCTGCTACCAGCTCATTTGAGAATGAATTTCTGATTTCTAGTTTATGTTCGGTTGTAAGAAATTCACCTCCAACATATATTAAATAAGGATTCATCTTCTTATGAATTAAAAAAGGCTGCCAGACAATGACAGCCTTTAATTGGTTAAATATACATTATTTTTCGTAGCTACCTTTTTTTAATATTGTAGCGTCTTTCATCATAAATTTTCCCATTGCCATAACGTGGTAAATTCGTTGATTGTCGATAAACACCAAATCAGCATCTTTACCTACGGCTATACGTCCTTTTTGATGTAATTTTAAAATATCAGCGGGGTTTGAAGTCAGCACTTTTACCGCTATTTCTAATGGAACGCCTTCTTGATTAACTGCATCCATCAGTTCGCGAAAGTTCGCCGATGGAAGTCCCATCTCTAATTTAATGAGGTTTCCGTTTTCGTCAAATCCGGGTAATGAACCGCAAGCGTCTGAAGTAAATGTTATTTTTTCAATGGGGATACCTGCTTCAAGCAATATTGGAATACATTTAGATGGTTTTACTTCGTATTCCGGGAAATAAGGATAAGAACTTGTAGTAATATCAATATATCCGCCGCGTTTTGCAAATTCTTTGGCTGATTCTAAGGTATAATCATTCCTATTGCAATGAGTTGGGAAGAATTGTGTTAGCTTCAGCATTCCATGGCTTCGTTCAATCACATCGTACATAGGTTGAAACGGATCTTGTTGGTCGCCAAGGTGAATGTTTACAATACCTGCTTTACCGCCTAACATTCCTCCAACGCGTGCATGTTCAACCAAACGAAGTAATTCATCGGTATTTGGCCAAGAAGAACGGTGATCGCTTAACGCTACTTCGCCCACTCCAATTACCTCATCAATAAGTGCAATGTCTCTTCCAACTTCACCTGTAATGGTTGGGGTAGGTATTTGATAAGAGCCTGTATAAATCCAACTCGAAACGCCTTCTGCACGAAGTCCTTTTGCTTTCATAAGAACCGATTCTACCGTGCGAGTCATACCATCAGTGCCAAGACAACCAATCACTGTAGTAACTCCTGCTTCTACCAACATGCTGAGTTGCAGTTCCGGTGTGCGTGTAGAGGGACCGCCTTCGCCACCTGCTCCGGCAATATGCACGTGTGCATCAATTAAGCCCGGAATGACTTTTAGACCTTCTGCAGAAATGACTTCGCATTCAATACCGTTAGGGCTTTCTAATTGATCGGCAATGGCTAATATTTTACCACCGCCAACTAAAATGTCTTTTCTCCCAATATAATCGGGTGTGTAAACATCGGCATTTTTAAATAATGTGAACATAGCTTATAATTTTAATTAAACATGATATTTTTTTAATAGTTGTTCCATTTCATCGGTAATTATTTGAGCTACAACTTTATATTTATCTTCATCTGAATAAAAAGTAAATCGGTTCAATTCATCATCGTTGCGGTATAAAATTCCTTTGTCGTTTTCTAAAACAATGATTAGTCCATCTTTAAGAAGTTGTTCGTTTAGTACTTTCTCTTCAGAATACGAAGGTTCGTCTAATATTATAATGTCGGCTCCTTGATGCAATATTCCATAGTCGTATATATCGTCTTTGGTATGTTGAAAGATGGCAACATTTACATCGGGATTACGAAGTATTATTTTTACATTTTGATCGTGTTCGGGATTATTAAAAAAATAATCATTGTTAAAGAATACACCTTCGGAGCTAAGCGTACCTACAAATAAATCTTTGTATTCATCGTTTAAAATAGAGACAATTTTTTCCATCATTTGTTGTGGAATAAAATTACCGGCAATTATTGGAATTCTTCCTTTCGTTTGTGTGTCGAAATGTGAGAGCATTATATGCTTAGGTACATCAATGCTTCCGCCGTATGCTGGAGCAAGGTGCATAAAAACACCGGGACCGGCATTGATTTCTATGATTCCGAAATTTCCTTCTCGCCACGATTTCGATATATCTTGAGCTAAAACATCAATGCCTAAACATTTTACTTTAAAATACCGAGCAATATTTTCAACTAATTTTACATTGTCGGGATGAATTTTTGAAGTAACGTTTATAGAAACACCTCCGGCAGAAATGTTGGCTACTCGTCTGAGTGTTATTTTTTCGCCTGCATCAGGAATATAAGTTAAATCTTTATTTTGAAGTGCCAGAAAGTCTTTTAGGTTATCATCAATTTTAATTTTGCAAAGTGGCGAGCGAGCATTATCTAATCTAATTTCTTTAGCATTTTCTTTTTCAATGAGCATTTCGATGGTTTCTTTTCCGTTGCCTTCAACATAAGCGGGAACACGCTCTAATGCAGCAACAAATTTACCTCCTACCGAAAGTAATCGGTGGTCGGTTCCGTATATCTGTTGTTGAACGAGCGCTCCTTCAAACGCCACACCTTGTTCTTCGGCTAAGCTTACTATCTGTCTAAACGATTTTCTTGCTTCTTCTTCCGACATGATTCCGGTAGTAACACCTTGTCCTTTATGTCCGGCAACAGGTTTTACTACAATGGGAAATCCCAATTTCTTTGCTTCGCATACAACTTCCTCTTCCGAAAAACAATTTACTCCCTGTGGAGTAGGGAAGCCACACATCATCAAAAAATCGCCAACCATATCTTTAAACATGGTAAACTCCGTGTCTTTTATTCCGTCTGTATGGAACGTTGTGGAGCGACCACGTAATTGTTTTACTCCATAGCCCCATTGAAACTGATTTTCTTCGTATAAATAAAATACCGGAATATCGAGTTTAACACCTGCTTCGATAAGCGAATACAAAGTAGGTCCGCCAAACAATGATTTGTCGAATCGGGCTTGCAACGCTTCATAATTTGTTTTAAAATTGAAATTTTCGTTATTTTCAATGGCATTAAACCATTCGCTGACCAAAAAGGCGGCTGCTTTCGTTGTCCCTTTGTCAAGGTATTCAACAGCTATAACATATTCATTGCCATCAGTTGAGATGTTATAATGACTTATAAATAAATCAATATCCATTTTTAAAATAGCCATGAGGGTTTCTGCAAATAAACCAGCTACATCAGGTATTTTCTTGTTTTTAATAGATGGGAAGAATTTATAAACCTCATCTTCGAATGTTTTTATCGTTGATTGGTTTGATATATTCAAATTAAAAACACATGCAGGTTTGCTTAAATAATAGCTTGGACCTGTGTAAAAATAAAATTTTGAAAGTTGAAAATTATTCATGTTGTATATACGATATAATTAAGAGGGTAAAATTAAACCAAAAAAATGGAAATAACGTTATGAATTAAAAAAATCTTTGGCTATAAAAAATTATTTCTATACCTTTGCAAAAATTTTTTTGTAAGTGAAATCGTTGAATGATTATATTGTTCCAATAGTTGGCACGAAAGATGGTTTGCATCAATTTGATTTTTCAATTGATGCATCATTTTTAAAGCAATATAATTATTCCGATATCGTAGATATACTGGCTAAGGTTCATGTTAATTTTTATAAATCGAATCGCTTATTTGACATAAGTATTTCGATGAAGGGTGAAATAAAGGTGGAATGTGATCGCTGCTTGGACGAATTTATGATGCCGGTTTCTTTTGAGCATCATTTGGTTGTAAAAGCAGAAGACAATAGCTCAGATAGCGAAGAAGAGGTGGTTTTTATCCCAGAGGCTTCGACAGAGATAGATTTAGCGCCCTACGTGTTTGAAACAATTGTGTTTTCGATACCCATGCGAAAAGTGCATCCCCTGGACAGCGATGGAAATAGCTTGTGTAATAAAGAAATGATTTCGAAATTAAACAAGTACTTAATAAATGAAAGTAATACGGACCCTCGTTGGGATTCGTTAAAAGAAATGTTGAATTAAAAAATTTAAGAAAATGCCACATCCTAAGAGAAAACACTCAAAACAGAGAAGAGACAAAAGAAGAACGCATTACAAAGCTTCTTTACCTACATTAGCAACCTGTTCAAATTGCGGTGCTACTATTATTTATCACCACGTATGCCCCGAGTGCGGTTTTTATCGTGGTAAAAAAGCTGTTGAGAAAGAAGTTACTGCTTAGTAATTTTTTAAAATGAAGTTAGGTATTGATATTATGGGGGGCGATTATGCTCCTCTAGTTTCGTTACAGGGAACTGTTATGGCGTTGGAGCAACTTCCCAACGATGTAACCGTTGTTTTGTTTGGTGATGCACAAAAAATTCAATCTTACCTTAACGAAAACCATATTTCCGATAGTAGAATTGAAATAGTTCCTACATCGGAAGTAATAGAAATGCACGAATCGCCGGCTCAGGCTTTTGTTCAAAAACAAAACTCGTCTATTTTCGTCGGTTTTCAATATTTAAAAGCTGAAAAAATCAACTGTTTTGCCAGTGCCGGAAGTACCGGTGCTATGATGGTTGGAGCCATGCAGGTAATAAAAGTAATAGAAGGAATTATACGTCCTTGTATTGCTTCGTTTATACCAAAACCCGATGGCAACTTTTCGATTATTGCTGATGTAGGTTTGAATCCCGATGCTAAACCCGATGTGTTAAATCAATATGCTATCATTGCATCTAAGTATGCTCAATTTGTTCTCGGCGTAGAAAAGCCTAAAGTAGCCTTGCTAAATATTGGCGAAGAACCTGAAAAAGGCAATTTATTAGCTAAGGCGACGTATGAACTCATGAAAGAAAATGAGAGCATCAATTTTATTGGTAATGTTGAAGGGTTTGATATCTTAAAAAACAAAGCAGATGTTATCATTACGGACGGATTTGTCGGAAATATTGTTTTAAAAATGGCAGAAGGTTTTTATTCTGCAATGAAAAAACGCGATATTAATGATGAATACATCCATAAATTCAATTTTGAAAATTATGGAGGAACGCCAGTATTAGGAGTAAATAAACCTATTATCATTGGCCATGGTGCATCTACAGCAAAAGCTATTATGAATATGATTTTACTCACTTATAAAGTAACCAAAGCAGAATTAGTTCAAAAATTAAAAGAAGCTTTTTAAAATATTTTAAAAAATGAATAATATTAAGGCAGTTATTACCGGGGTCGGAGCATTTGTTCCGGAGTATATTCTGACTAACGAAGAGTTAAGCCGGATGGTTGATACCACCGATGAGTGGATAATGACAAGAATTGGAATTAAAGAGCGACACATTTTAAAGGAGCAAGGTAAAGGAGCAAGTGACTTAGGAACGGAAGCTGTTAAAAACTTGTTGGCAAAAACCAACACAAAGCCCGAGGAAATTGATTTATTAATATGTGCCACAGTAACTCCCGATATGCAATTTCCTGCTACTGCCAATATTATTTGCGATAAAGTAGGGATTAAAAATGCTTTTAGTTACGACATTAATGCAGGTTGCAGCGGTTTTCTCTATGCTTTGGCAACGGCGTCAAAGTTTGTAGAAAGTGGTAAGTACAAAAAAGTAATTGTGGTAGGTGCAGAAAAAATGTCATCTATCGTAGATTACACTGATAGAACGACCTGTCCTATTTTTGGTGATGGCTCGGGTGCTGTATTATTAGAACCCACTACCGATGAATATGGAATTATTGACGATATGTTGCAATCGGATGGTGTTGGCCGCATTCATTTACATCAAAAAGCCGGTGGTTCTGTAAAACCTGCAAGCTTTGAGACAGTAGCTGCTCGCGAACATTTTATTTATCAAGAAGGACAACCTGTTTTTAAGTGGGCTGTTTCTAAAATGGCGGATGTTAGTGTCGAAATTATGAAACGCAATAACATAACTCCCGAAACATTAGCATGGTTAGTTCCTCATCAGGCAAACATGCGAATAATTGAAGCAACTGCCAATCGAATGGGAATTAGCAAAGACCAGGTTATGATCAATATTCAGCGTTATGGCAATACAACATCGGCAACATTGCCTTTGTGCTTGTTTGAATGGGAACATCAGCTTAAAAAAGGTGATAATATTATTTTAGCTGCTTTTGGAGCCGGTTTTACGTGGGGAGCTATTTATATGAAATGGGGATACGACGGAAAAAAATAATGACAAAACATTAATGTCCGATAAAAGTACGAAAAACATTTTTTGCTAATAAACACTATTAATTATCAAAAAGATAAGAAACAAATTTATTATTTTTCAAAAGTAAGCCCCCCTCAAAACAAACTATATTGCATAGATTTGGTAGATTCAAGTTATACGTGCAACTTTTCATGCTGTAAATTTACTAAATATTTCTTAAGGTGAATAATAGTTTAATTTTTTCCATGTTTTCTGGTTAAATGTTTATACTTATCGCAACTTATTTTTGGCGATTTAGGGGGCATTATCACCATTCAGAGAAAGAAGCAGGGATTTTTCTCTGCTCTTTCCTGAAAAAAAAATTTAAACTTCATAAACTAAATCAACCGGTTAAAAAAGTTGCACTTACTAATTGAACTTACAAGATGGGTGGCATTTATTATTGTTACTTTTATTTGAATACGATACAAAGTCAGTCTTCGACTACGCTCAGACTGACTGTAAAAGAATAGGTCCATTTAGTCATTAACAATTAAAAACGCTCAGACTGACTGTAAAAGAATATGTCCATTTAGTCATTAACAATTAAAAACGCTCAGGCTGATTGTAAAAGAATATTTTAAACGTTAAAAAATTCTACTTTTGAATGACACGAAAAAAAGTGAAGCATAAAAGAAGATGCTGAATCAAGTTCAGTATGACGTTATTCTAACTTTTTAACCCTTACTTTTAACTTTCAACTTTTTTCTTTCTCGTTTTCAAATAATTCTTTTAAATTTGCACTCTTTTAGCATTATGGCAACCAACGATTCAACACCTTTGATGAAGCAATACAACAGCTTTAAGGCAAAGTATCCCGATGCCATTTTGCTTTTCAGGGTTGGCGATTTTTACGAAACATTTGGCGATGATGCCGTTAAAACATCATCGATACTCGGCATTACCCTTACCAGTAGAAACAACGGCTATGCTTCCGAAATGGCTTTAGCCGGGTTTCCTTATCACGCTTTAGATACTTATTTACCAAAGCTAGTTCGAGCAGGCCAACGTGTTGCTATTTGCGACCAACTAGAAGACCCTAAACTTGCCAAAACAATAGTAAAAAGAGGAGTTACAGAACTTATCACGCCGGGTATTGTAACACACGAGAATGCTCTTACTAACAAAGAAAATCATTTCTTAGCTTCCGTATATTTCGAAAAAAAACTATTTGGCATTGCTCTTTTAGACATATCAACCGGAGAATTTTTAGCTACCGAAGGAGATCAAGAGCAAATAGATAAATTACTACAAAGTTTTCAGCCCAAAGAAATACTTTACGAACGAAGTCAGCACGAACAAATACATGCATGGCTTTCACAACAATACTATTTATATAAACTCGACGATTGGTATTATACGTTAGACACTTGCAAAGAGAGACTGATTCGGCATTTCGAAGTAGATTCGCTTAAAGGCTTCGGCATTGGAGATTTTTCAGTTGGAATTGCAGCATGTGGCGCTATTTTGCAATACCTCGATACAACTCAACATGACAAACTCAAACACATTACAAGCATAGCACGCTTATATCACGAAGAATATGTCTGGATTGACAAATTCACACTACGAAATCTTGAATTATTATATTCGACCAATGAAAATGCCAAAACGCTAATCGATATTATCGACCGAACTCAAACCCCAATGGGTTCGCGTATGTTGAAACGTTGGGTTGCTTTCCCGCTAAAAGACATTGCACAAATTAATACACGCTTACAACTAGTCGAATTCTTTACAAAATCTTACGATTTTGTTCAAGAGCTCATCAACAATCTACGTCATATCGGCGATTTAGAGCGACTTATTTCTAAAGTTTCTATTGCAAAAGCAGGTCCCAGAGATGTAGTACAGATAAACAATGCGTTGTTTGCCATAAAAAAAATAAAAAATCTTTTTCCACAACAAAGCCCGGTTTCAGTATTAGCCGGACAGTTGAATGAATGTCAAACACTCTCGGACAAAATTGCCTCGCTCATCAACCCCGATTGCCCTATAGTAATAAACAAGGGGAATACCATAAACTCAAACGTGGACGCAGAATTAGATGAACTTAGAAACATCTTATACCACAGCAAAGAATATTTAAACGATTTACAAAACAGAGAAAGCATAAGAACGGGCATCCCATCGCTCAAAATCAGTTTCAACAATGTTTTCGGCTATTATATTGAAGTTAGAAATACACATAAAGATAAAGTACCACCTGAATGGATTCGAAAACAAACATTGGTAAATGCCGAACGCTACATCACTCAAGAGTTAAAAGAATACGAAGATAAGATATTGGGAGCCGAAGAAAAAATTCTTGCCATCGAAACACGAATATTCCAAGAACTATTAGCCGAAATACTAACCTACATACCTACGCTTCAACTGAATGCCTCCATCATTTCCAAACTCGATTGTTTTCAATCGTTAGCCACCATAGCAAGCGAAAACAATTATTCAAAGCCCGAAATAAACGAAAGTTTTGTAATAGATATCAGTGAAGGACGTCACCCTGTTATCGAAAAACAACTGCCTGCTGACAAACCTTTTATTCCCAACGATATTTATTTGGATTCAGATAATCAGCAAATAATTGTTATAACCGGTCCAAATATGTCGGGAAAATCGGCATTGCTCAGACAAACGGCCATTATCGTGCTACTTGCACAAATGGGTTCTTTTGTTCCGGCAAAAAGGGCAAAAATAGGGCTTGTCGATAAAATATTTACCCGCGTTGGTGCAAGCGACAACATTTCGCAAGGAGAAAGTACCTTTATGGTAGAAATGATTGAAACAGCTACCATTCTCAACAACCTTTCGGCACGCTCCCTTATATTGCTTGACGAAATTGGAAGAGGTACCAGCACGTATGATGGCATTTCCATTGCATGGGCTATTGCCGAATATATACACGAATATGCTCATGGTAAACCAAGAACCCTCTTTGCAACGCATTACCATGAATTGAACGAAATGGAAAAATCGTTCAACAGAATTAAAAACTTCCATGTCAGCGTTAAAGAAGTAAACAATAGAGTACTTTTTTTACGAAAACTTGTTCCGGGTGGTACTGAACACAGTTTTGGTATTCATGTTGCAGAAATGGCAGGCATGCCCAAAAGCGTTGTACATAGGAGTAAAGATATTTTAAAGCAACTGGAACAAAGCAACTCTTCAAACGACATCTCAAAACCCATTAGCACCATAGCTCCCGAACGCGAAGGCTATCAACTTTCCATTTTTCAATTGGACGACCCCGTTTTAAAACAAATTCGCGATCAAATAAAAAATCTGGATATCAATAACCTGACACCCATCGAAGCGCTGAATAAGCTCAACGAAATAAAAAAAATAACCGGTTTATAATATGAAAGAACAACCATTTCATATCTTTCATATTAAAAATATGTTGTGTCGTTGTTGCATCAAGCAAGTCGAATCAATTTTACTTCAAAACAACTATACCATCGAATATGTACATCTTGGTAAAATTTCAGTATCCAGCCATAATTTTAACGAAAAAGAACTGGATAAACTATTGACCAATCATGGCTTTGGCATTATAAAAGATCGTGATTTTATTCTCGTCGAAAAAATAAAACAAGCAGTTGTCGAATTAATACATTACTCCAACAATGTGGACTCAATTGTTCGTAAATCAGATTATCTGGTAGAACGGCTCAACATGACCTATCAACAAATAAGTAAAACATTTTCTAAATACAACTCCATAACCTTAGAACGTTACATTTTGCTTAATAAAATGGAACGAGTTAAAGAACTTGTATTGCAAAATGAATTTACTCTTAGCGAAATAGCATATATGATGGATTTCTCCAGCGTTCACCATCTTTCTTCAACATTTAAAAAAATTACCGGAGTAACCGTTACCGAATTTAAAGAAAATCCGTCAGAATATAAACGTTCCATCGACGAGCTTTTGCAATAGTGCTCTTAATGTTTCCTTTTCTTTTTCCCAATTTAATTCTTTCGATGCCTTTCTGCAATTTTCTTTCCACTCGTTTAACTTAACTGTATTGCTTAAAGCATCTTTTATGATTTGAGCTAAAACGTTGGGCTGACGTTGCGTTTCATTAAGACAAATGCCAACATTATAATGGTGTACAAGTTTTTTCATCTCGGGCAAGTCAGAGCAGACTACCGGAACAGATGCCTGAATGTAATCAAAAATTTTATTCGGCAAAGCAAAACGATAATTCAACCCCCTGTCATCTTCGAGCGAAAAACCCAAATCAGCATTTAATGTGTATTCACACAGTTCTTCGATCGGAATTTTTCCTAAAAACTTAACCCGCTCATTTAGTTTAAATTCATTAACTTTTTCGTGCAATTCTTTTTCAACATCACCTTTTCCGACTATCAGCAATACAGTGTCGCTATCAAGATAAAGCATGGACTCAATAAGGTTTTCGATGCCCCGACCTATGTTTAAGGCTCCTTGATACATCAACAGATTCGTAAAAGAATGAAAAATCAGCGATACATCTTTTTTCTTTTTGTTTTCTTTTATTGTCGGAACATTTCGTATGGTGTAAACCGGCACATTATACTTCTTTGAATATTCGTTGGCGATCGAATCGCTTACGGTTATTGCAAAAGGCAATTTAGGAAAAATTTTATTTTCAATTTTTGACCAAAATCGCTGTATTTTTTTGCGATGAATCAACTCCGGCACTTCCGTAAAATACTCGTGGCTGTCATAAAGCAAGGGGCATTTTTTTATTTTTGAAATGTAAAAATTTGCAACCAATGTATCCAAATCATTCGCTACTAATAAGTCAGCCCGGTGAAAAAGCAAGAAAAAAAATAACCGTACATTGTATTCCGCATAAAAAGTGAATTTTCTCTTAAACAACAGCTTAAAACGATGCGTTTTATAGGCACGCTGTATGGGCAACGAGCCGGTTAATCTTCTTCCAACAAGAATCACTTCGTACCCCATTTCGGTCAATACGCTACACGTTCGGTGAACACGATTGTCAGAGACTAAATCGTTGGTAACGCTTACTATTGCTTTTTTTACTTTTTGAGATTTCATCTTTAATACAAACGTAAGAAATATATTTTAAATGCTCAAAAAATCGAAATAAAAAAAGCCACCTGTGTTGGTGGCTCTGTGATCCAGCTGGGATTCGAACCCAGGACCCCTGCCTTAAAAGGGCAATGCTCTACCGGCTGAGCTACTGAATCATCCTTAAATTTGAGACTGCAAAGGTATAATCAAAATTTTATTTTACAAAAAAAAACACCTTTTTTTTCAAAAAAAATATCATCTTTTGCTATATAACTGATATATAATTGGTTGCAAATTTGATTAAGTCAATATAAATAAATACTTTTGCTCAAAAAAAATGGTTAGTCAAAAAGTTTTCATCGTAACCGGAGCCTCATCTGGTATTGGGAAAGCAATTGCTGTTGAAGCAGTCAAAAGGAATAATTTTGTTTGTATAGCAGCTCGAAAAGAAGATGCACTTGTTGCAACTTTTAACGAATTGGAAAAAATAAACCCCGGGCATTGTGTTTATGTCGTGGCGGACGTATCAATAGAAAATGATTGTAAAAAAATAATCGACACAACCATTCAAAAATTTGGTAAGATTGATATACTTATCAATAATGCCGGTGTTTCCATGCGTGCCATGTTCAATGATCTTCATTTAGACGTCATTAAAACGCTTATGAATATCAATTTTTGGGGAACCGTTTATTGTACAAAACATGCTCTACCCTATATTTTAAAAGAAAAAGGAAGCATTGTTGCCATTTCATCTATAGCCGGCTTTACTCCCCTTCCTGCTCGTACAGGTTATTCTGCTTCAAAAGGTGCTATTCATGGTTTTCTAAATACCCTTCGAGTAGAAACAATGAAAAGCGGAATTCATATTATGATAGCAGCTCCGGGATTTACTGCTTCCAATATTCGCAATACTGCTCTTACAGCCGATGGCTCTGCTCAAGGAGAAACGCCTCGCGATGAAGATAAAATGATGACGGCAGAAGAAGTAGCTTTGCATATTTTTAACGGAATAGAAAAGAGAAAAAGAACGTTAATTTTAACAACACAAGGTAAGTTAACCGTATTACTTTACAAGTTTTTTCCAACATTTACCGACAAATTAATATATAATCATATGAAAAAAGAACCCAACTCACCTTTACCATAAAAATTATTTTTTAACTTTAAACAATTTATTATTAGAAACAGAAATTTATTTATGTCATTCATTAACAAGCAAATAACATTTCACTTAACTTTATTTTTTCTATCGTTTTCTATCATAAGCTATGGTCAAAAAAACGGTTACTTAAAAATTTCCGGACAAGTTAAAAGCGGTAAGTCTAAAATATCCAATGCCAACATTAATTTATTTGAAAATTCAAATAAAATTAGTTCGACGGTTTCATCAACAAACGGTGATTTCACGTTTAATTTAGATTACGATAAGTTATACACTATAGAGATTTCGGCCACCGATTATGCCTCAAAAAAAGTTTTAGTTGACACAAAAATTCCAGAGAAAGATCTTATATACAAATACACATTTACAGTTGAATTATTTCAAAAAGTTGATGGAGTCGATTATTCGGCGCTGAATAAACCGGTTACTAAAATTGTTTACAATAGCGAAGCCGATGCTTTTGATTATGATTTACCCTATACAGAAAGCATGCGTAAGCAAATTGAACAAATTACTTCTCAAATTGAATCGGTAAAAAAACAATCGTACAATCAAATTGTAGCAAAAGCCGATGAGAAATTTAAAAATCAAGAGTACGAAGATGCTATAACCCTATACGAAAAAGCAATTGACATTGACCCTTATAACGATTATCCCGATAAACAAATAATGCAATGCGAAAAACTTATCGCCCAAGTCAGATCAAATGAAACAAATTACAATAAATTTATATCGCAAGGCGATAATCTTTTCAATAAACAAGATTACAAAAACGCTAAAACCGCCTATCAAAATGCATCAAATATTAAACCTACTGAAATCTATCCAAAAACAAAAATAGCAGAAATTGACAAGCTCTTAGCACAAAGTCAAGAACAAGCCAAAGATGAACAATACAAAGCAGCCGTTGCGAAAGGTGATGCGGCACTCGCTAAGCAATCCTTCGATGAAGCAAAAACAGCTTACAATCAGGCGTTGACCATCAAACCGACCGAGCAATATCCCAAAACCAAACTCGCTGAAAT
>Ga0116186_1002496_pt1 | contig 16631 bp, 16 predicted proteins | sample AD_JPNNA4_MetaG_FD_89806 | JGI IMG/M metagenome (GOLD analysis project Ga0116186, IMG submission 89806) | Active sludge microbial communities of municipal wastewater-treating anaerobic digesters from Japan - AD_JPNNA4_MetaG | ecosystem: Engineered > Bioreactor > Anaerobic > Digestate | place...
GAAGGTCGGCGCGTCCATCGTCAAGAAGGCCGCCGCCGAGCCGCTGCGCTGGATCGCCGAGAACGCCGGCCTCCAGGGCTACGTCGCCGTCGCCAAGGTCTCCGAGCTCGAGCCGGGCATGGGCCTCAACGCCGCGACCGGCGAGTACGAGGACCTGATCAAGGCCGGCGTCATCGACCCGGTCAAGGTCACCCGCTCCGCGCTGCGCAACGCCGAGTCGATCGCGTCCATGGTCCTGACCACGGACACCCTCGTCGTCGAGAAGAAGGAAGAGGAGGCCGCTGCCGCTGGCGGTCACGGCCACGGCCACGGTCACTGACCTTCCCGCTTCACCCGCTCCGCCGATTCGATGTATCCAGCGCCCTGAATCAGGTCGCCCGATACATCGAATCGGCGGGCGTGCAAGACGCAAGACCAGGTATGCCGTGTGCTCACCTCGCGAGGTGAGCACACGGCATACGTCTTTGTCGGGGTGGATGGCGTCACCGCGGTGACGTTGGCAGGGATGTATCACTTGAGGTGATACGCCCTCTTCCGGTGCATGAGCATCATCACCGAGGAAATCCAAGGGCCCCATCCAGAGCCGTGGGCTCCCTTGGTCACGCCCAGCGACCGGCGCCACCACCTGCCGAGTCCGAGGCTCGAGCTCGATGTCTCCATTGCGGTCGAACGCTTCCGTCGCCTGAGCGCAGTCCTCCCGGATGCGCGGATCCGGTATGCCGTCAAGGCCAATCCGCACCCGGCCCTGCTCCGGGCGTTGGCCGCGGAGGGCTGCGGCTTCGATGTGGCCAGTCCGGCCGAGGCCGGTGCCGCGATGTCGGCCCGCGTCCCCACCGATCACCTGATCCACTCCAATCCGGTCGCCCGCAGGGACCACCTGCGCCTGTGCGGCGCCTTGGGCGTCAAGCGCTTCGTCGTCGACAGCCTCGCCGAGCTCGAGAAGCTCGCCGATGCTGTGCCCGGGGCCGAGGTCCTCATCCGGATCGGCACGTCGGGAAAGGGCTCGGACTGGCCCCTGTCGAGGAAGTTCGGGGTGCCCGCGCCCGATGCCGTCCCCCTGCTCGTGGCCGCTGTGGGCCTCGACCTCGTGCCTGCCGGTGTGGCATTCCACGTCGGCAGTCAGCAGCGTGATCCGAACGCCTGGACCGTACCCATCGCGGCAGCGGGGGAGGTCTTCGCGGCGCTCGCGCGCTATGGCTTCCCACTCACGGTCCTCGACCTCGGCGGGGGTTTCCCAGCCGACCATGTCGGGGGAGTCCCGGCGCTCGGGGCCTACGGACGGGTGATCGATGAGGCACTGACGGCCACGTTCGGTGGTCGGCGGCCAGAGATCCTGCTCGAGCCCGGTCGCGGCATCGTCGGTGACGCCGGCACCCTGATCTCACGGGTCATCGGGATCGTGCATCGCGGCGGTCGGCGGTGGGTGCATCTCGACGCGGGGGTCTTCACCGGGCTGGTCGAGACTCTCGATGAGGCGATCCGCTACCGCCTCGAGACCGATCGACCGGGCCCGCTCGGTCCCTGCGTCCTGGCCGGTCCGACGTGCGACAGCGCGGACGTGCTCTACGAGAAGGTGCCGGCGCAGTTGCCGATCGACCTGGCCGAGGGTGACGAGGTGCGCTTCCTCAGCGCCGGCGCCTACACCAGTTGCTATTCCACGGTCGGGTTCAACGGCTTCGAGCCGCTGCCGACGGTGCTCGTTCGATGACCCGCGAGTCGGCCGTGCTCAGCATCCCGGGGGTGGCCCCGCCTGCTCCAGCGGGTGCGGGCTCGGGCACCCGTCAGCGTCTGGTCCTCTCGCACGCTCTGGCGGCGCTGGGGATGTCGATGCCATGGCCGGTCCTGCTCGATCTGGCGTGGGAGCAGTCGGGCAGCGGCTTCATGCTCGGTCTCGTCGGTGCGGCCCGCATGCTTCCCTACGTCCTGTGCTCCTGGTGGGTGGCAAGCCTCGCGGATCGCTTCGGTCGCCGACGGGTGCTGGGGCTGACCCTGTGGTCGCGCATCCTGCTCCTGGGAGCCGCGGCGTGGGTGATCGGGGCCGGTGGCGCGGTCGGTGGAGCCGGTGGCCAGACTGCTGGCCTCGCGTGGGCGATCGTCCTGGCCACGCTCGCCGTGGCCTGCGGCACGCCGGCCTATCCCGCGCTCGTCGCCTCGATGCCGGCCGCCGGACCTGGGAATGGTCGCCGGGCCACCGCGCTGCTCGTGACCGTGGAGGTGTCCTCCTTCGTCGTCGGTCCGGCCCTCGGTGGTCTGGTCCTCGGTCGCTGGTCACCGGCGATGGTCCTGCTGGCCGGGGCGTGTCTCACCGCTGGCGGCCTGGCCCTCATCGGTCGGGTTCGGCTTCCCCACGTTGACTCCGGTCCCACGGCGGCGGCTGCGGCAGGGGCGGAGTCGGAGTCGGCGGAGATCAGCACGGACCTACCGTCCAAGGTGGTCCCCCTGCTGCGGCGATCGGTCAGGGTGCGCGGGGCGATCGCGGCCATCTGCGTCATGAACCTCGTCGACGCCAGCCTGCTCGTGGCCCTCGTCCCGATCGCCGACGGACGCTGGGGGATCCCGACGGCTTACGGGCAGGCGACTGCTGCGTTCGGTTTCGGTGCCCTCGCCGCTCCGGCATTGTTCTGGCTGGGCCGGACTCCGACCCGTCAGGTGCACCTGGGCATGGCTCTCTTCGCTGTCGCTCTGTGCGTGCTCGTCCCTCTCTCTGCCCTCGTTCTCGTGCTGCTGCTGTTGGGCGTGTCAGGGGCGGCGTCGGTCCACGTGGAGGCGGCCGCCACCGAGTTGCTCCAGAGCGACGTCCCGGATCGTGTCCGGGCGCACGTGCTGGGCGTGACCGATGCACTCATGGTCGGGGCCGCCATGATCGGGTCCTTCGTCGGTCCGGTCCTGGTGGAGGCCGTCGGGGGATCGGCCTCCCTCGCCGTCCTCGCCATCGTCACCGTCGTCGCGGGCGCGCTCGTCCTGCCGGTCGTGAGGCACTCGGCGACCCTCCGGGGGTCCTCCGCCGTCGAGGCCGACTGACGCTCACCCGGCGTCAGCGGAAGCGGTCGGCGATCGACTGAAGCGAGGCAACGTATGCCGGCCAGTCGGCTTCGTCGTCCGGCGGCAGGTTGTCGTTGGCCGGGCGATAACCCACCTCGCCGTCGATGAGCTCGCGCAGGATGTCGACGTGGCCCGCGTGCCTGTTCCACTCACCGACGAGCCGGACGAGCACCGCGTGCAGGGTCACCTGGTTGCGATCCTCGGGCCACCAGGGCACGCGCCCCTCAGCGTCGAGGGAGAGCGCCGCGATCGTGGCATCGCCATGCACGCGTGCGCGTTGAGCGAGGGCGCGGATGTCCTCGGCGGACTCATCCGCGGTCGCGAACATGTCGGCGTGCACCGAGTCACCGGGTGCGTCACCGGGCATCGGCTCCCCGAAGGGTCGACCGAAGGTGTCCCCGAGATAGCCAGCCTCGACATGGGACAAGTGCTTGAGGACCCCGAGCAGATTGGTCCCGGTCGGCGTCATCGGCCGGCGCAGGTCGAACTCCGGCAGGCCATCGAGTTTCCAGAGCACGGCATCGCGCGCCGCGTCGAGGTATTCGACAAGGTCCGCCTTCGCCCTCGCTTCCGCGTCCGTCACGAGCGCGCGATCCGGAGGTGCTCGTCGCCGATGCGGATGACGTCGTTCACATGGAGTTGGCGACCGCGCCGGGTCTCGACGACACCATTGACCGCCACGTCACCGGCCTCGATCGCCTCGCGCGCCTGTGCCCCGTCCTCGACGACCCCGGCCAACTTGAGGGCCTGGCCCAGTCGGATCATGTCGTCGCGGATCTCCAGGTCGATCATCTGAGCACCCAAGCCGTCGTGGTCCATGTCGTCATCCTCGCACCGCGACTACCGTGGCGGTCATGCGACTGCTCGGGGTGCTCGGTGGGATGAGTTGGGCGAGCACACAGACCTACTACCGCCTGCTCAACGAGGGCGTGGCGGCTGAGCTGGGTGGCCTGCACTCGGCCCGGCTGCTCGTCCACTCGGTTGACTTCGCCCCCGTGGCTCAGGCGCAACACGAGGGTGACTGGGGCGCTACCGCCCGGATCCTGGCCGACGCGGCTGCCGGCCTCGCCGCCGCGGGTGCCGAAGCCCTGCTCCTCGCGACCAACACGATGCACAAGGTGAGCCAGGAGATCGAGGAAGCGGCCGGCATACCCCTCCTCCACATCGCCGACGCAACGGCAGCGACGGCCCTCGCCGCCGGCCACCACCGGGTCGGCTTGCTGGCCACCGCCTTCACGATGGAGGAGGACTTCTATGTCGGTCGCCTGCGGGAGCACGGACTCGAGGTGATCACCCCGGAGGCTGACGACCGGGCCGAAGTCCACCGGATCATCTACGACGAGTTGTGCCACGACATCGTGCGACCCGAGTCGCGTGCGGTGTATTCCGGGGTGGTGGATCGGCTTGCGGCCGCCGGTGCTGAGGTGGTCATCCTGGGGTGCACCGAGATCGGCCTGCTGATCGGTGATGAGGACGTCGCTCTGCCCACGATCGACACGACCCGAGTGCACGCCGCGGCCGGAGTGGACTTCCTCCTCGACCGTTGACGTCGCGGCCTTGACTCCTCGTCGGCTCCGGACATGGGGTCGGATGTGGGGTCAGAAATGGGGTCGGACGTGGGGTCAGACATGGATCGAGGCGCGGCTCCTTGGGGGTGGAGTCGCGCCTCGACCGGGCACAGGGATTGCCGGTCTCAGACGGCGATCCCCGGAAGAGCTGGAGGATGCTCGGCATAGATGCGCTCGCGTTCGTCCTCGGAGAGGCCGCCCCACACTCCGTAGGGCTCGCGGACGGCCAAGGCGTGCTCACGGCAGCGAGTGAGCACGGGGCAGGCGGAGCAGATGGCCTTGGCGTGGTCATCCCGGTTGCGGCGCTTCGAGCCGCGCTCGCCCTCAGGATGGAAGAAGGTCTCGGGCGAGCCCTGCCGACAAGCACCCTGCAACTGCCAGTCCCAACGGTCCGAGGCCGGTCCCGGCAACCGCAACACTTCGGCCATGAAGGCCTCCTTCCAGATGCCGCCTGTGGCGGCCCGCCCGCTCTGGGTCGCGGCCCCACGGGCCCGCAGTGACCAACGTAGGGAGGAGGCGGTACACGATGGGCAAGGCCGAGGTAAGAACTTGGCAAAGTGCCAGCGGTTCCCGGGCGGGGTCGCCCCTTGGACGGTGACGGCTCACCCCTCAGGCGCGTGGGACCATCCCTGTCATGGCCATTCCCGTCGACCCTGCGCCGGACGACGGATCAGCCGCACCCGGGCCCGGCCCACGATGGTTCCTCGTCGCCCTCATGGCAGTCCTGGCGATGTCCTTCAACTTGCGCCCGGTGGCCACGGCCGTCGGGCCGGTCCTCGAGGAAGTCAGCGCGGATCTGCATCTCGGCCCGGAGATCGCCGGCGTGCTCACCGCCCTGCCGGGGCTCGTCTTCGGTCTGATCGCCGGCGTGAGTGTCGCTCTCGCCCGCCGACTCGGTGTCACCGCAGCCCTCGTCGTCGGTCTCGTCATCCTCGGGGTCGGACTCCTGGCGCGCTCGCTGGCGGGCAGCGCGGCCGTCCTCATCCTGCTGACCGTCGTCGCCCTGTCCGGGGCAGCGATCGGCAACGTCCTCCTCCCTGCCTTCATCAAGCGCCATTTCGTGGGTCGTGAGGCGAGGGTCATGAGCGGGTATGCCGCGTCGCTGGGTTTGGGTGCCATGATCGCCGCGCTCGTGTCGGCTCCCGTCGCGGCCCACGTGCCCGGCGGCTGGCGCTCGGCGCTCGGCAGTTGGGGACTGGTCGCCCTCCTCGCGCTCGTCCCTTGGCTGGTGATGCTCGTCCACGAGCGGCGCCTGCACGGTGGCGCCCCGCCTCGCGCGGTGGCCTTCAATGCGCAGGTCTGGCGTTCGCGGCAGGCGGTCGCGCTGGCCGTCTTCTTCGGTGTCCAGTCGATGCAGGCTTATGTCCAGTTCGGGTGGGCGGCACAGATGTTCCGCGATGCCGGTCTGACGCCCACAGCCGCCGGATCACTCATGGCGCTGATCGCCGCCTTCGGCGTCCCTTCGGGCCTGCTCATGCCACTGGTCGTGGCGCGCGTGCACGACCTGCGCCCGATCATGATCGGCCTCGGGGTCTTGCTGTCCGCCGGCTACCTCGGGATCCTGTGGTGGCCGACGACTGTGCCCTGGCTCTGGGCCACTTGCTTGGGGTTGTCCGCCTTTGCCTTCCCGACGGCGCTGGCCCTGATGACAGCGCGCACGCGCAATCCGGCGGTCACGGCCAAGGTGTCGGGCTTCACCCAGAGCCTGGGCTACCTCCTGGCGGCAGCCGGCCCGTTCGCGGTCGGCGCGATGCTCGCCGTCACCGGGAGTTGGCACGTGCCCCTCATTGTGCTGGCGGCGTGCGGTCCGATCCTCGCGTGGACCGGGGTCATCGCGGCCCGGCACCGCTTCATCGACGACGACCTCGGCGAGCGGTTGGGCGTGTCCTGAGGCCGAACTAGACTTGGGCAATGAGCTTGGGTCTGGACTCCGCCTTCGACCGATTCGACGCCGACCTCACTCCGGGGCCGCTCGTGGCCGAGCTGGGACTGACCTACGACGACGTCCTGCTCCAGCCCGGTGAGACCGATGTCATCCCCAGTGAGGTCGACACCACCTCGCGACTGACGCGTGAGATCAGCCTCAAGGTGCCGATCGTCTCGGCGGCGATGGACACCGTCACCGAGGCCCGGATGGCCATCGCCATGGCCCGGATCGGTGGACTGGGCATCCTGCACCGCAACCTGTCGATCGAGGATCAGGCCTATCAGGTCGACCTCGTCAAGCGCACCCAGACCGGCATGATCTCCAACCCCGTGACGATCGGTCCGGACGCGACCCTCGAGGACCTCGACGAGCTCTGTGGCCGCTATCGCGTCTCCGGTCTTCCCGTCGTCGACCCGGAGGATCACCTGCTGGGCATCGTCACCAACCGCGACCTCCGCTTCACCCCGGTCGCCGAGTGGGCCACCACGCTCGTGCGTGACGTCATGACCCACATGCCTCTCATCACCGGCAAGGTCGGCATCAGCCACGAGGACGCCACCGCGCTCCTTCGCCAGCACAAGCGCGAGCGACTCCCGCTCGTCGACGATGAGGGCCGCCTGCGCGGCCTCATCACGGTCAAGGACTTCGTGAAGTCCGAGCAGTTCCCCCACGCGTCCAAGGACGGCGACGGCCGACTCCTCGTCGGCGCAGCCGTCGGCTACTTCGGTGAGGCCTGGGAGCGCGCCACGACCCTGATCGAGGCGGGCGTCGATGTCCTCGTCGTCGACACCGCCCACGGCCACGCCCGGCTCCTGCTCGAGATGGTGCGGCGGATCAAGGCCGACCCGGCCACCCGGCATACCCAGGTGATCGGTGGCAACATCGCGACCCGCGCCGGTGCCCAAGCCCTCGTCGACGCCGGCGTCGACGCCGTCAAGGTCGGCGTCGGACCGGGCTCGATCTGCACGACCCGCATCGTGGCGGGAGTCGGCGTGCCTCAGGTGACCGCGATCAACAACGCCTCGCTCGCCTGTCGCCCCGCCGGTGTGCCGCTCATCGGCGACGGTGGGCTCCAATATTCCGGCGACATCGCCAAGGCCCTCGTGGCCGGCGCCGACACCGTCATGGTGGGTTCGCTGCTCGCCGGCTGCGAGGAGTCACCGGGCGAGTTGGTCTTCATCAACGGCAAGCAGTTCAAGGCCTATCGCGGCATGGGCTCGCTCGGGGCCATGTCCTCGCGGGGCAAGAAGTCCTTCTCCAAGGACCGCTACTTCCAAGCGGATGTGTCCAGCGACGACAAGATCATCCCCGAGGGCATCGAGGGTCAGGTCGCCTATCGCGGGCCGGTCGGGGCAGTCACGCACCAACTCATCGGGGGTCTGCACCAGTCGATGTTCTACGTGGGGGCGCCGACCATCGCCGACCTGCAGGCTCGCGGACGCTTCGTCCGGATCACCTCGGCGGGGCTGCGCGAGTCGCACCCGCACGACATCTCCGGGATCGTCGAAGCGCCGAACTACACCGTCAAGCCCTGACTCCCTGACGCCCTGACCACACTGAAGGATCACCCGTCCCCTGGGGCGGGTGATCCTTCGCTGTGGTGCGGAGCGGCTACTTGGCCTGGAGCTTGAACGTTGCCGTCGTGCTCGATCCGCTGTAGCGGTTCGGGGTGCCGGCGAAGGTCGCGCTCACGGTGTAGGAGCCGTTCTTCTGGGTCAACTTCAGCGAGGTGTTCGCGACCCCATTGGCGTCGGTCACCGCCGTTGCCGACTGGGACCCGACGACGAAGCGCACGGTCACACCCGACACCGCCTTGCCCGTCGCGTCCTTGACCTCGGCCGACAGCACCGTGACCTTGTTGCGTCCGGCTGTGGTGGCGCCGGTGTAGGTCACCGTCGTCGCCTTGGTCCCGATCGTGAAGGCAGCATCCGAGGCGGCCGGTTCGTAGAGCGCTGAACCGGCATACGTGGCGTGGGCCGTGTAGCCGGCGGCCGCGAGGGTCGATGTGGCGGTGCCCCGGGCGATCCCGGACGAGTTGGTGGCGACGGTGCCCACCGACTCAGCCCCGATGGCGAACTGGATCGGCGCCGCGTTCACCGCCTGACCGAACTGGTCCACCAGACTCGCCTTGACCGCAAAGGCGGTGTCGTATGCCGTGCCGGAGTCGCCGAGGTAGGCGAGGCTGACGCTTCGCTTGACCACCGTCACCGTCCGGGTCGAACCAACGCTGCACGCGCCGTCCTTGTCGCACGCGACGAGGCTGGCGGTGTAACTCCCGGGAGTGGCGTAGGCGTGCGTGGCCGTGGCGCCACCGGAGGTCATCCGCGGCGTCCCGTCACCGAAGTCCCACGTGTAGGCCAACGTGCCCTGGTCGACCGGTGACGGGTCGACAGCGCTTCCAGCGAAGGCCACGTCACGACCCCAGAAGGCGCTCGTGTCGGGCCCGGCGTTGCTCGTCGGGGCCGCGTTGGCGATGACCACCGAGAAGCTCTGGCGCGCCGCATTGCCCTGGGCATCGGTGACGGTCAGCAGCCCGGAGTGCGTCCCGTTGTCGGCGAAGACGTGCTGCGGGGCCGGACCGTATTCCGTGCCACCATCGGAGAGGTTCCAGACGTAGGTGAGCTGTCCCGGGCAGACCGACGTCGTCCCCGAGGCATCCAACGGGACAGCGGTCCCTTCGGTGCCTGTGTAGCTCGTCGGTGACACGATCGTCGGCGGGATGTTGTTGGCCTGGACCGGCCCGAAGTCCACCGGCGCGCTCGGGGCGGTGAGCGTCATCTGCGATGAGTCCGGTCCGACCGTGAGGATCGTGGCGTCGACCAGGTTGGTCGTGAAGACCACTGTGGCGTCGACCCTGAGGTTGACCTTGGTGGTCGCATCCACGCTCGGGGTGCTCGTCGTGCTGGTGAGGTCATAGACCAAGTTGTTGCCGGGAACTGCGGTGCAGGGCACCGAGACGGGGTCGGCGATCGTCGACGGTGACGGGCCATGCCAGGTCAGCGTCTGCGTCTCGGTGGTGTCGCCGATCGTGACCGCTCGTACGGTCGTGATCCCGTCCGGCGTGATCGACAGTGTGGTCCGGAGCGGCACCGACACCGTGATGCCCTGACCAAGGACCGTGGCGTCGTAGATCTCGAAGACGTGGGTGGCCGAGCAGAGGTAGCCGCCATCACCGTCGAGCTTGAGCGGGCACAGGTCCATCTTCGTCTCGGACAGGTTGACCGGGATCGTGTCCTCAGACGACCCGGCGGCGGGGAAGGCCGGCTTGGACGCGTCCGTGAAGTTGTACACGCCGACGCGCCCGGAGAGCGACCACTTGAGGCTCAGTGGCCCGTAACCCGGTGTCAGCTTGTCGGTGAGATCGAGCACCTGGCCTTGGCGTAGCCGTGACTCGGAGAATTGGTAGTTGACTGCGGCGGTGGGCCGCCAGTCGGCCTCGACCGAGGCCGTGAGCACGGTGCCCAGGCCGGAGTCTCCCGGAAGGCAGTCATCGCAGCCAGCATTGATGTCATAGGACTGGAGCGTGCCCTGTCCGGTGAAGTTCAAGGTGGTCGTCGGGCTGGCCGCATGGGCGGGCAGCGTCTGGAAGGCGACCGTGGCAAGCAGCACCGGGATCGCGAGCGCGACCCGGGCCCGGAATCTGGCCATGTTCATGCGTGTCCTCTTCTCGTGGGCGTGGGTGGCGATCACCCATGTCCAGAAGAGGCGGGGGGCCGGGCCTTTGATACGTGCCCAGTTCGGCCAACGGCGAGGGGTTCAGTGGTGGTCCGACTCCATGAGCGCATTGCGCACGTCGGTGTGGGTGAAGTCATCGCCCTTGAAGAGCAATGGCTCGTCCTCGGTGATCGCAAGCGCGTAGGAAAAGCAGTCGCCGAGGTTCAGACGTGCCTGACTTCCGGAGCCGCGCCCGAAGCGCTGATGGGCTCGGCGCGCGACTCTGGCCTGCTCCTCGGTGAAGACGGCCAGCGTGATGTTCATGTCATCGAGCACCTCATCCAATCGGCTTCGCCCCGAGAGCGAGCGTCGGTCGAGGACCACGGCGCACTCGACATAGGACGCCGCCGAGAGGCGGGGCGCGCGACTGTCGGCGAGCACGTTGCGCAAGGCCACAGCGTCAGGCTCGCGATCATGAATGGCGACGATCGCCGAGGGGTCCACGATCATCTGGGCAAACCGAGCTCGTCGTACATCTCGTCCATGATCTGCTCGACACTTGGAGCATTGGGGTCGCGCTCCGCATCGATGAGTGCCAACGTCCTTTCGAGTCGAGCCTTGCGTTGACTTGCGACAGCCGCCCGTCGCGCATCCTCCGTGTCAGCCAAGAGTTCCTCGAGGTAGCGCTCCAACGCACTCTCGATCGCTCCGGTCTGCGTCTGCCCGGACTCCGCCGCCACGCGCTTGGCGAGTGCGCAGACACGTTCGTTCTTGATGTTCAGACCCATGGGTAGAAGTCTACCTTCAGACTTCTACCCTTCGGCCTTGAGTGCGTGGAAATTCCATGCCAGGGCAGAAATCTCCACGCACCTAACAAGGGAGGGCACGGGTCGGTCAGGTGAGGGCGTCCAGCCACGATCGGGCGACGAGGCCACCATCGGCCGAGCGGTCGACCGACGTCGCGGCGAGCATCGCGTGGACGATGGCCCGGCTCACGCAGTCGGCCGCCGCCGTTTGCAGGTCGACGAGATCGAGTCCGTTGGGGGCCGGTCGGGCGCCGGTTGCGAGGGCGAAGAGGGTGTCTCCGTCGTATGCCGTGTGCACCGGTGAGATGGCCCGCGCCATGCCGTCGTGACAGACACCAGCGAGCTTCTGGCACTGGGCCTTGGTCAGGGTGGCGTCGGTGGCAACGACTCCGATGGTCGTGGCCATGGCGGCCCGCATCGCCGCAGCGCCAGCGGCCCGCTGCGCCCAATAGCCTTGCGCTGCCTGAAGATTCGCTGGCGCCACATCGTCGAACTCCCCGGCCAGCCCCAGACGACGCCCCAAGAGCTCACCCGAATGTGGGTCGACCGGGGAACCCACGGCATTGATCGCCACCAAGGCACCAACCGTCACACCTGACTCGAGCACCGCACTGGCAGAACCGATCCCGCCCTTGAGGCCGCCAGCTTGCGCCCCCGTCCCGGCCCCGACGGCGCCCTGGGCCACGGCGCCCGCGGCGGCCACGGCATACGCAGCCTCTCCATCAGCCGGCTGAGGGTGGTGCAGCCATTCGCCACCCCGTCCGAGGTCGAAGAGGATCGCGGCCGGGACGATGGGGACCCGCTGAGGAGGTGGGCCGACGGGCCAGCCCAGCCCCGCGGCATACACCGCTTGGGCGACGCCGTCGGCGGCAGCCAACCCGAAGGCCGAACCACCGCTCAGGACAACGGCATCCACCGCATCGACCATGTTGCGCGGATCGAGCAGATCGGTCTCGCGCGTGCCCGGACCGCCTCCTCGCACGTCGACCCCGCACACCGTCCCCGGTGGTGGCACGACGACGGAGCAGCCGGTGAGCCACCCCGGCTCATCGAGGGTGGTGTGGCCGACGCGGATGCCGTCGACGTCGGTGATCGCATTGTGGGTGCCAGGGCGCATGGGCCCAGCATGCCGAACGCCGGCCTCCCGTGGTGGGAGACCGGCGTCAAGCGGTATGCCGTGGGGCTGGCGCCCCCGGGCGGCCACTCAGTGCATCATCACCGGGACCTGCATCTCGTCCTCGTCGACACCGTCGTCGAGGAAGTGACTCTCCTCGGTCTTGCGCGGCAGGAAGGCTGCGGGGATGAGGGTGAGGAGCACGAGGAAGGCCGCGACCCAGAAGGTGTTGGCGAAGGCCGTGGCCATCGCCTCGCGCACGGCCTGGAGCAGGCCGGCCTGAGCCGCGGCCTGATCGGCACCGAACTTGGCGAGGATCTGCGCCACCTCCGGGAACTTGGCCAGGATCGCCGGCATCTCCGCGGGGCTCTTGACCGCCTTCGCCGCGTCACCGAACTGCTGGGCCTGGCTGATGAGGCTCTGGTTCTTGATGCCCGTGGTGAGGACGACCGAGATGATCGCCACACCCATCGAGGAGCCGATCTGCTGGGTGATGTTGAGCAGGGTCGAGCCGCGCGCGACGTCGTGCGCCTTGAGCGACTTCAGGGCCGAGGTCATGATCGGCATCATCGTCGCGCCCATGCCCAGGCCCATGAGGAAGAGGACCGGGAGGATGTAGCCCCAGTAGGACGTGTGGGCGTCGATCTGGGTGAGCAGGAACATGCCGCTGACGATCGCCACGAGGCCGAAGGGCACGATGCGTCCGACGGGGAACTTGTCGGCGAGGGCGCCGGCGATCGGCATGGTGACCATGGCGCCCAGACCCTGAGCGGCCATGAGCAGACCGGCGTCGGTCGTGGACTCGCCACGAACCTCCTGGAAGTAGGTCGGCACGATGAGCAGGCCACCGAAGAAGGCGAGCGCAAAGAGGAACATCGTGAGGGCCGCGACGGTGAGGTTGCGGTTCTTGAAGAGGCGCAGGTCGAGCAGCGGGTGCGCCGGCTTGAAGCTGTAGAAGATGAAGCCGATCACGAGCAGCAGGCCGATCGTGCCCGGGACGATCACCTTGCTCGAGAAGAAGGTGCCTTCACCCGGGATCGAGGAGATGCCGTAGAGGAAGAGCGCCAGGCCGGGGGAGAGCATGAGCATGCCGACGATGTCGAAGGACTCGGACGGGTGCGGCTTGTCGGCCTTGAGGGCCCAGGCGGCGTAGCCGAGGGCGAGGATGCCGATCGGCAGGTTGATGAGGAAGATCCAGTGCCACGAGTGGTGCTCGATGAGGTAGCCACCGAGGATCGGGCCACCGATCGGGCCGAGCAGCATCGGCACACCGAGGATCGCCATGAGGCGACCCATGCGCTGCGGGCCGGCCGCCTTGGTCATGATCGTCATGCCGAGCGGCATGAGCATGCCGCCGCCGAGGCCCTGGAGGGCGCGGAAGCCGATGAGCATGTTGATCGAGGTCGCCATCGCGCACAGGGTCGAGCCGAGGGTGAAGAGGACAAGCGCGAGCATGTAGAGGCGCTTGGTGCCGAAGCGGTCGGCGGCCCATCCGGTGAGCGGGATGACGGTCGCGAGCGCCAGCGTGTAGGCGGTGACCGTCCACGCGACGGTGGAGTAGGCGAGCGGGTCGCCGCCGGCAGGGGCGAAAACCTGCTGGAAGGTCGGGAGGGCGACGTTGACGACGGTGATGTCGAGGATCGACATGATCGCGCCGAGCACGACGACGCCAGCGACCTTGAGGACGGCGGCGTCGATCTTCTCGGGGTACTCGATCGCCGCAGGTGCCACGGGGGCAGCAGACATGGGGGGAGTCCTTCGTGGACGAGGCGGCCCGGGGCGGGATGCCGCTTCCGGGAGGAGGTGCTCGGCCTCGCTGCCGGACCTCGAGCATCACTCGCGTTCTTGCAGTTGATGCAAGAAGGAAGTATGCGCCTGCGTGGGCCGTGCGATCAAATCGTTTACGCAACGACCAAGGCGACGGGTATGCCGTGTGCTCACGCGGCATACCCCTCGCCTTTGCGTTGTGGCCGGGTTGGGGGTGTCTCAGGGGTTCATGCGCGCCTTGCGGGCCTGCATCCACAGCCCGGCGCCGACCGCGATGAAGACGATGCTGACCGGCAGGATGGTCATGAGGATGATGGCCTTGGCGAGGACCAGGGCGAGGATGCCGTTGATCACCAAGAGGGCGAGGCCGGTGAAGAAGAAGACCTTCCCAGTGGTCTCGTTCTTGCTGTTCTTGGCCTGCGTGGTCTGAGCCTGCTCGGTCGGCTGCGTGTTCATCGTGCGCTCCTGTCGTGGAGGGTACCTCGTGGGCCTTGTCCGTGGCTTGCTTCCCTGGCTTGCTGGGTTCAACTCTGCCGGGAGATGCCGTCTCAGGGATCCGCCTGCGGACGGGTTCTGGACTCCGCCGCTGGGTGGGGCAGGGTCCGCCCACGGAGGGAGGCCACGGCATACGGGCTCCACAACTAGGCTGGCCCGCGTGAACGAGATCGAGATCGGTCGTGGCAAGCGCGGGCGTCGTGCCTACTCCTTCGACGACATCGCGGTGGTGCCCTCGCGGCGCACCCGCGACCCCGAGGAGGTCTCGGTCGGGTGGCAGATCGACGCCTATCACTTCGACCTGCCGATCATCGCGGCGCCGATGGACTCGGTCATGTCACCCGAGACCGCCATCGCCTTCGGCCGCCTGGGCGGCTTGCCCGTGCTCGACCTCGAGGGTCTGTGGACCCGCTACGCCGACCCACGACCGCTGCTCGAGGAGATCGCCGGGCTGCCGGTCGAGGGTGCGACGGCCCGGATGCAGGAGATCTACCGCGAGGAGATCCAGCCCGAGCTGATCGTCGAGCGACTGCGCGAGATCCGTGCGGCTGGGGTCACCGTGGCTGGTGCGCTGTCCCCGCAGCGGACCCAGCAGTTCTGGCGGACGGTCGTCGACGCCGGGGTCGATCTCTTCGTCATTCGCGGCACGACCGTCTCGGCCGAGCACGTGTCCGGCCAGGCCGAGCCGCTCAATCTCAAGCGCTTCATCTATGAGCTCGACGTCCCGGTGATCGTCGGCGGCGTCGCGAGTTACACCCCGGCGCTGCACCTCATGCGCACGGGGGCGGCGGGTGTCCTGGTGGGCTTCGGCGGGGGAGCGGCGCACACGACTCGACGCACCTTGGGCATCCATGCACCGATCGCTTCGGCCATCGCCGACGTCGCTGCGGCTCGACGCGACTACCTCGACGAGTCCGGTGGGCGCTATGTCCACGTCATCGCCGATGGCGGCGTCGGCACGAGTGGCGACATCGTCAAGGCGGTTGCGTGTGGCGCGGACGCGGTCATGCTCGGAGCGGCGCTGGCTCGGGCCGCGGAGGCGCCGGGTGCAGGTCACCACTGGGGTCCCGAGGCGCACCACTCGACCCTGCCGCGTGGCGAGCGGGTCGCGGTGGGATCGGTGGGCTCCTTGGAGGAGATCCTGTTCGGCCCGAGCCGCACCGCTGACGGCACGACCAACCTCGTCGGTGCCCTGCGCCGCGCCATGGCGACGACGGGCTATCTCGACGTCAAGGAGTTCCAGCGCGTCGAGGTCATCGTCGCCCCCCACCAGCGCTCCTGACCCGCCACCTTCCGCGCTGCACGAACCTCCGTTAGCAGAAGAACGAGTCGCGGGGACAGGTTCCTACCTGTCCCCGCGACTCGTTCTTGGGTTAGCAGAGGTTCGTGCCGGGTCGGCCCGACTCAGCTGAGGGCGGCGACGGCTGCCTCGTAGTCGGGCTCTTGGGTGATCTCCGGCACGAGCTCGGTGTGGATGACCTCACCGGACTCGTCGAGGACGATGACCGAGCGGGCGAGCAGGCCGCGCAGCGGACCGTCGGCCATCGTCACGCCGTAGGTGTCGCCGAAGTCGCTGCGGAAGGTCGACGCAGTGGTCACGTTGTCGATGCCCTCGGCGCCGCAGAAGCGGCCGAGCGCAAACGGCAGGTCGGCGGAGACGCAGACGACCGAGGTGTTGTCGAGACCGGCGGCGAGTTCGTTGAACTTGCGCACGCTCGCGGCGCACGTGCCGGTGTCGATGCTCGGGAAGATGTTGAGGACGACGCGACGCCCATCGGGGCGGACGACCTGCCCGAGGTCGGAGCCGGTGAGGTCGTGGAGCTCGGGGGCGGCGGAGCCCGGTGCGGGCAGGTCGCCGACGGTGTGGACGGGGGAACCCTTGAATGCTGTGGTGGCCATGAGGCCAGTCAATCACGCACCGCACGGCGAATGGCCTCGGGACTGGGACTGTCCGTCCCGCTCCCGGGTGCCTACTATCGGGTAATGACCGACATCATCGCCGATCCCGCGCTCGACCCCACCGCCACGTATGCCGTGGACCCGGCTGAGGTCCGTCGCCTCGCCCGCCGCGTCGTGGCCGGACCGGGTGCCGAGACGATCGCCACCCGCACCCCCCTCACCGGGGCGCCGCTCGCCACGTGGCCGGTCTCCAGCCGCGACGACGTCGTGCAGGCGATCCGCAACGCGCGGGCCGCTCAGGCGCGCTGGGCCCAGCTCTCGGTCACGGCACGGGGCGAGGTCATGCTCCGCTTCCACGA
>Ga0116186_1002501_pt1 | contig 16600 bp, 13 predicted proteins | sample AD_JPNNA4_MetaG_FD_89806 | JGI IMG/M metagenome (GOLD analysis project Ga0116186, IMG submission 89806) | Active sludge microbial communities of municipal wastewater-treating anaerobic digesters from Japan - AD_JPNNA4_MetaG | ecosystem: Engineered > Bioreactor > Anaerobic > Digestate | place...
ATCCTTTCTATTCTGATTATCAGTACTTAACTGCTGATGCCCGTCGGATTTTGTTTCATATAACTCAAATTCTTTTAAGAACACTACATTATGTGAAATAAATTCATGTATTTCCTTATACGAACGATCCGATTTAAAAGATATCCAAAACCCGTTATTCTTGATTATTTCTATACTGCCATCGTTATCAATAATGTCTTCCGGAACATAACTGATATCCTCAGCTATTTCCTTCAGGTTGTTGATGACCAAGAAAGCTCTGACATTTTCCATTTGGCAGCCTTCTTCGAAATATATGACAGCTTTATAATTTTGTTGGAGAAAGTCGCTCAAGTTTATCTGATTACTACTGTCCTCTGAAATGCTGTCAGTATCTTCATTTTTCGAAGGACTCTTGCCTTTCTCCGCATTTTCCTTTGAATTATCCGCCTTCAGGCGGGATAAGTAATTCTTAATGCGTCTGATCAGTTCCGAACCGTCACCATCGGATTTCCTGCCCTCCACAATTTTATCCGTTTCATGCTTGATAAAATCTGCGCTTTCCAGTACTATATCCGTCAATTTCAGGCAATCAATTTTCTTAGGCTTTTCCTCCCGCAAAAAGTAAAAGAGGTCTTCTATAGTATGAGCAATTAATGATATATTTTCATAATGCATCATGGCAGAAGAACTTTTTATGGTATGCATTACTCTGAATATTTCATTTATCGAGTCTTCCGTATAGCAGTTTGACCTTTCGATCTCTATTATTGACTGTTCAAGCTGTTCAATAAGCTGAACAGTTTCAAAGATAAACATATCCAGCATAGGATCATTACTATAGTTATCCGACAAACAGAACACCCCCATAAGTAAATTCTATTGCTTTCACATTTCCAGTACCTGTGTTAATACTTTAACCAGATGCTTTTCCTCAAAGGGCTTGACTATAAAGGATTTTGCCCCAGACATAACAGCTTCATAAATAAAGGGCTTTTGCCCCACAGCAGAAATCATCACAATCCTGGCATCGGGATCAAAAGTTCTTATCTCCTTCAAAGCCTGCACGCCATCCTTTATCGGCATTGTAATATCCATAGTCACAACATCAGGCTTTAATTCCTTATACTTTTTTACTCCGATATCTCCGTTTTCAGCTTCACCGGCTATTTCAAACCCGTTTTTTTCAAGAATTTTCTTTAAAGTTAATCTCATAAAAGCTGCATCATCAACTATTAGAACTTTTTTCATCATAGTACTCCTTTATTGATTGCTTTGCAGCTTTTCCTGCAAATACAACCCTTCGCTTTTTCGTTCGATTTGCGTAAATGTAAAAATCATATATGATGGTTCAATTTCCACTATATTATAAAAATAATAGTCAATTCTAAATTTTCTTTCAACGCGTGTCCTGATTATGTCCTGGAATATTCCCTGACGATTTTAAATTAACTATTGAAATCAGAAATATCGTATTTAATTTCAAAAAAAGTTTGCTAAAATATATATGATAAAGAAATATTTATAGTTGTATTATTTGAAATTATTCGGAGCAGTATTTGGAGGAATATATGTCATTAAATGAAACATTCGGAGTATGTCTTAATAAGCTGTTGAAAATCATGAACCTGAAAGGCAGTTCACTGGCAAAAGGTATTAATGTGGACCCATCCCTGGTATATAAATGGCTTAGAAATGAAAGGATCCCTTCATACAACTCATCCCATATAGATTCTATTGTGGATTTTTTTATGAAATGCATGTTTAATTCCTTTCAGAAGATGAAAATCGCCAATGCATTAAAGGAATACGGTTTTGAAATAGCGGATGACGATCTAAAAAACCTTGAAAATGCTTTACGTTCATACCTTTTTGAAGCACAGGGTTATTCTATTGAAGTTCTCACAAACAAAAGTATTTCGGATAAAGAAAAATACAAATCAAAAGTTAAGGATTTGGTAAAGCCCCTGAGCATACCTCCGTATATGTCAGATAATGAAAGCCTTCAGAGAAATGCTTACGGCAATAATATAATAGAGTTGTCCGAACATAGCCTTTTCTTTGATCCGGCATTGGACTCCGATAGAGTAATAATTATAACAGGCATTAAGGAAATATTATATTCTTCTTTGGCATTGCTGCAAAGTGCTCCAATCAGACCTGACAGTAAGGATGACATAATCCTTTTGACTCTTAACAGCAGCATAAATCAGTTTTATGATTATTATGAATATAGGAAACAATTGAAAAATGCCATTTCCACAGTATTAAAAAGAGGGTGGATGGTAGTTTTATTGGCCGAACTGAATAATGGCAGAAAAGAAATAATAGAGCTGATTGAAAGTTTGCCGCTTGCACTCGCTTTGGGAAAATTACGTATTTATTATTACGAAAGGAATGACAGGCTTACTATTAATGAACTTTTTGCTGTTCCTGGGAAGGGAGCTTTGTATTGTTTTTCATCAAAACTTATGAATCAAGTGGACAGTGCATTTTTATTCAGGTCTAAATTAAGCATAAAACTAATATCCGAGCACTATTGCCAATTCTTTTCATCAGCTAAGCCTTTACTTCATGAATACCCCTCTTACGCCAAAGCGGATTTCCAGCTTAAAATCACTGAAAGCGAGGAGAGTCTTGGTAACAGATATTATTTTAACGGAGGTGTTAGCTCTATTACCATACCAATGAACCTATACGAAAAATATCTGAAGATGTGTAAGATACCAAAGCAAGAAGCTTTATTATGGCTTGATTATCATAGACGGAGACTAACAGCTTTTGAAACTCAAATACGCTGCTTTAGATATAAGGATATTGTGCTTAAAGAAGCTGTAGAAATGCTGGTTCGTGAAAAAAAATATTTATACAGCAAAAACTATATATTGGAGAATTGCATTCCTAATGATGAAGATATTGCCTGCCACCTTGAAAATATGGTAAATATGCTTAAAACATATGAAAACTATGAAATTGCACTTGTCAGCAGGAATGACTTCAAGAGTGCATGCGGAATACTTTGGATGGTAAAAGAGAATTGCAGCGCATTTTTCAAGGCAGTAGATATCAATACTCAAAAGAATATCAACTGTGACTCCGGCAAATCAGTAATTAATGCATTAGTAACCGAAAAAGATGTAATCTCTGCTGTACAATAATATTTTAATAATATATGGAATGAAATAGAATTATATAAAAAGCAGAAGGAGAGAACAATAAAGTGGCTTAACAACCAGATAGACTTAATCAAAAAAAAGGTTATGTAGCTAGTTTTATAGATATATTCCCAGCATATGCGCAAATTAAAACAAAAAACTCCGAAGCTTCAACTTCGGAGTTCAATATTCATTATGGTGCGGTCGATGGGACTTGAACCCATACGGTCACCCACACGCCCCTCAAACGTGCGCGTCTGCCAGTTCCGCCACGACCGCGTGTCACATAGATTATTATATAACCTAATGTCTTTTGTGTCAATAGTATTGTAAATGTCAAAGCAGTTAAGTTTTCTAAGTTTTTCTATGTTTTTCTCCCGCTGTAATCCTTCTATCGCTTGCTTTCCGGTACGAACCATTTGTGTATGCTTCTATATGGATTCACCACGTCAGGTTTTATTTCTCCCTGTATTTTGTCCCGCACAACTAAAGCAGCTTCCCTGAAAAAAAGGCTTATGCACGGAACCTCTTCCCTGAAGCTTTTCTGCAGGTTCTTGTATATTTCCTTCCGCCTGTTGTCATCCATTGCAGTATATGCTTGCTGGAGAAGCGCATCAATTTCAGGGTTTGAATAAGCCATGAAATTTTTTCTGCTGTTTATTTGCGTGCTATGGAATGCAAAGGACAAGTCCTGCGTATTTGACAGATTGTAGCCTGTGTGTACTGCATCGAATTTTCCGGTTTCTATAGCGGCTTTTACTTCGTCAAATCCGGCAAATTTAATTTCGACACGAAATCCGATGTCCTCCAGGTTTTTCTTTATTTCCTCAGCTGCTTTTCTCCTGAATTCATTCTCGTCATTGGTCAAAAGCGTGAAACTCAGCTGCTGTACAGCTTCTTCAACTTTTCTCTCCAATATACCGTCATTATTTAAATCTTCAAAGCCTGCAGCCTTTAACAGGTTTTGAGCTTCAGATCTGCTGTATCCATATCTTTCGGCATCCGCATCCTTCAACCAGGAAGCCGGATTAATCGGTACATCTGTAACTACTGCATTCCCGAGCAAATATTTATCAACAATTGATTTTCTGTTAATACCTTGAATCATTGCCTTTCTTACTGCCTTATCCTGAAATATGGCATTATTGTAATTCAGGCCGATAAAATCATAGTACATGGTTGTATACTTATAGGCATTGATATCTTTCATCTCGCTGTACTTTTCCCAATCATAGGAGGTTGTGTTCAACAGGTCCAGTTCCTTAGACTGAAAAGCTATGGAAAATGCATCGACATCATTTATGAAAGTTATTCTGATTTTCTCTATATATGGCTTTACTTCACCATTCCACTTGTCATTGTATACCAGTTCCATGGATTTGAGCCTATTGTACTGCGAAACCTTGAACATACCCGTTCCTACCGGAACTGCATTCGGATTACTCTTATAAATATGCCGGGGTATTATCGGAAAACTCAGCATATCAATCGCAGTTGCAAAGGGCTGGTCATAAGTTATTTCTATTGTTGAGGCATCTTTTACTTTATAAGAATATATGTGCTCCAAATTGCCCTTGTATATAGAATCTTCAGATGCTTTAATCGTATCCAAAGAAAATTTTACATCTTCTGCAGTGAAGCTTTCTCCGTCGCTCCAAAGCACATTTTCTTTCAATTTTATCACGCACTTGTTGGAGCCATCCGTAAAGTCCCAGCTCTGTGCAAGAACTGGAGTGATTTTCAAACTTGCATCATATTCAACCAGGCTTTGAAAAATCAACTTCGATATCTCATTATATGACTTGCTTTTGTTGAGCAGCGGATTCAATGACCCCGGTTCTACCGAGCTTATATTTATTGTCCCGCCTTCTGAAGGTTCTTCATTTTCTACGGTAATTTCCGCTTCCTGCGGCACAACTGATTCTTCGCAGGACACCAATGCAAGCAGCATAAGCAATATCAAAATCAATAAAAACCTTTTATCCTTCATTATCTGTTCTCCATCCTTTATCACACCGTTTATGTTAAGGATCGGCAGCTTCCCTTTAGTAGATCATCTTATAAATATTATAATTCTTTTTTAGTTTTTCAAGGTATTTTTTCGTCTCAAAAAACGGAATGGTATCCAGTGTCATGCCATCGCTGCTCAAATTCTTATCTTTAAGCCACTTGTCCACATTTCCGCGTCCCCCGTTATAAGCGGCAAAAACCAATTCGAAGCTGCCCTTGTAGTAATTTGTCAGATGCTCAATATACCAGCTGCCAAGCATAATATTGGTCTCAGGATCAAAAAGCATATCCTCGTTATAATCATTTACCCCTATGGTTTTTGCTATCCATTCTCCTGTTGAAGGTGTAATCTGCATAAGCCCCTTTGCCCCTTTTCTTGATTCTGCCCGGGGCTCAAAGTTGCTTTCTGTCTTTATCAGTGCAGCAAGCAGCAAAGGATCTACCTTGTGCATTTGCCCGTATTTTATTATTATCTCTTTATGCTCTATTGGGTATAAAAGCTTTAATAAGCTCGGTATGTTAAGTACCGCAGCATATATGAGCAATACTGCCAATAATAGCTTGATATGCTTTAATTTCCTGACTTTAGCCAAATACTATTCTCCCCCAGTAATACTATTCCATAATTCTTCCAGTCCTTTTTCGACTTCCTCAATAGGTTTGCTGTTGTCAATTACCACATCTGCATATTTTTTTCTTACTTCGTTGGTAAATTGTGAGTTTATCCTGTTTTCTGCTTCCCTGTATTCAAATTTGTCCCGTTCAATAAGTCTTTTTATCTGGGTCTCCCTGTCTACCGTTACCACCCAGACACTGTCCACATATTTGTGCAATCCCATCTCAATGAGTATGGCAGCATCCACTACTATTACCCTGGCCCCTTCCGCCTTAAGCTCTTGGATTCTTTCCTTCATTCTTTTTATTATCTCAGGATGGGTTATATTATTCAGCAGCGCCAGCTTTTCTTTATCCGAAAAAACAATATTCCCAAGCTTCTTCCTGTTGATATCCCCGCTTGGCAGCAAAATATCCGCTCCAAAGCACTGAACTATTCTATTATATGCTATTTCCCCTTTTCTTACAACATCCCTCGCAAGTAAATCAGCATCAATAACAGCTGCTCCCAATTCTTTAAGTTTGGCCGAAACAGTACTCTTGCCGCTTGCTATTCCTCCCGTCAAACCAATAACCACAGTACATCCCACCCATTCCTATTTAGCATTGTACCAATTATCTCCGCTGCTGATTTCAGCAATTACAGGCACACTTAATTCGATAGCGTTCTCCATGCATTCCTTCACCAGCTTCTTTACTTCCGAAAGTTCACTTTTGTGAGTTTCTACAATAAGCTCGTCATGTACCTGCAGTATCAGCCTTGACTTCAGGTTTCTCTTTTTTAATTCATCATACACCTTAACCATTGCTATTTTTATCAGATCAGCCGCACTGCCCTGAATAGGAGTATTCAAGGCTATTCTTTCTCCAAAGTTCCTGTTCACTGCATTCCTGGAGGTTATTTCCGGGATGTATCTCCTTCTGTTCATTATGGTCTTGACATATCCGTCTGCCCTTGCAGCTTCAACAATATCATTCATATATTGCTTTACTCCGGGATATCTGGCAAAGTAATTATCTATATATTTTTTTGCTTCTTTTCTTGGTATTTTAAGGTCCTGTGACAGGCCATAATCGCTTATTCCGTATACAATACCGAAATTCACCGCCTTAGCCCTTCCCCTCATAAGGGGTGTCACATCCTTAATATCTATTCCGAATACCTCGGAAGCAGTTCTTGCATGTATATCTTCATTCCGGTTAAAGGTGTCAATAAGGCCCTTATCTCCGGATATGTGCGCCAATACCCTCAGCTCAATCTGTGAATAGTCGGCATCCACCAGAATATACTCCTGGCTTCTCGGTACAAAAACCTTCCTTATCTGCCTTCCATTTTCGGTTCTTATGGGTATGTTCTGCAAATTGGGTTCTGTGCTGCTGAGTCTTCCCGTAGCTGTAACCGTTTGGTTCAGCCTGGTATGTATCCTGCCGGTTTCGGGATTTATTATGCCAATGAGGCCGTCTACATAAGTGGATTTAAGCTTTACAAGCTGCCTGTACTCAAGAAGCTTCTCAATTATCGGATGCTTGTCATAAAGCTGCTCCAATACCTCTACATCTGTAGAATAGCCTGTCTTGGTCTTTTTCATCGCAGGCAGCCCCAATTTATCGAATAATATAGCTCCAAGCTGCCTGGTGGAATTAATATTGAAATCTTCTCCGGCTTGTCTGTATATCTCTGATGTAAGAGCATCTATCTGCTTTGCAAAGTCATCGGACAGCACCTCCAGCATGGCTTTATCCACACTGAAGCCCTCATACTCCATATCCGCGAGTACCTTTACCAGGGGCAGTTCGATGCTGTGATACAACTCTATCATTCCAAATTCCTCAAGTCTTGCTGTAAGTACCGGCTGCAGCTCCGCCGCCGCTTTTACAGTAGCTGCGTACTTTTGAACCTGCTCCGCTCCTTTAGCCTCATACCCGTCCATGCCATAGCCCAGATACTCCTGGCTCAGGTCTTTTATCCTATAGGAGCCCTTTGAGGGATTAAGCAGGTATGCGGCTATCATGGTGTCAAAGCCAATAGGGCAGACATCTATTCCATACCTTCTAAGCAGCAATATATCCTGCTTTATATCGTGCCCAGTCTTTAATACCCCGGAATCTTCCATTATCTCCTTAACTAGGGGTACGTTACTGTCATTTATGTTAAACCGATACTGCTTCCCATCTGCATTAATATATATGGTTCTGAGCATTTCTCCCAGTTCATCATCTATCTTGAAGGCAAATTTTCCGCATTTTGATACTTCTTCAAATACCTTCTTCAACTCAACAGTTCCGTCTATTTCTTTTACAGTAATTTCAACAGCCTCTGCTGCTTCAGTGCAGGAAGTCCCGCCGCACATCTTTTCTATCAACCCCTTGAACTCCAGCTCCGCAAAAAGGCTGTACAGCTTCTCCTTATCCGCTTCCTTCAAAGCAAAGTCTCCAAGCTTAAAATCAATCGGAACATCTCTTACTATGGTAGCCAGTCTCTTGGAAAGGATTGCCTGATCCATATTAGACGACACATTTTCCCTTACCTTGTTCTTCTTGATCTCCGATACATTCTCAATGGTACTTTCTACCGTTCCGAACTGGTGTATAAGCTCAAGGGCTGTTTTTTCCCCTACTCCGGGCACTCCGGGGATATTATCCGAAGCATCCCCCATAAGCCCTTTAAGGTCTGTTATTTGAGCAGGATCAATTCCATATTTCTCCCGGAGCTTTGCTATGTCATATTCTTCTATTTCGCTTATTCCTTTTTTGGTCATCAGTGTATGCACATTATCGCTTATAAGCTGGAATGCATCCTTGTCTCCGGTTACTATAAAGGCAGGTATGCCTTCTTCATCACATCTGGCTGCAACCGTTCCGATTATATCATCCGCTTCAAAGCCGTCTATTTCCATCTGTCTGATGTTCATAGCGGCCAGGACCTCTTTCAGCACAGGAATCTGCTCCGCCATTTCCTCAGCCATTTTAAGCCTCCCTGCTTTATATTCGGCATACTCCTGATGCCTGAAAGTTGGTGCCTTAGTGTCAAAAGCAATGCCTATGTATTGAGGCTTGTATTCTTCTTTTATCTTGTTAATCATATTTACAAAACCATATATTACACTTGTATGAAAGCCCTTGGAATTAGTGAGGTTAGGCAGTGCATAATAAGCTCTGTGCATCAGGCTGTTGCCGTCTATGATAATGAATTTGCCTTTTTCCATTCCTTATATCCTCCGTAATTGAATTACTGTGCATTATTCCTAAGATAATTCAAAGCATTTACCAGCGTATTTTCATTTCCGAATGCTCCTGCTTTTGTAACCATTTTAAGCCCTTCAAAAGGCCCCCCTAATAGTCTTACATAAGGTACACCCGTTTCTATTTCTTCTATTATGAGTGAACCGAATGCTGAGAGCTTTTGTATTACATTTATAGCGGTATCCCCACCTGTTATAAATATTCCAGATATCTTACCTGTTTTCAGCACTTCCTGTACAACATCCCCTAAAAAACCTGCTATGACGGTACTTATATGATTAAGAGGCACTCGGAAATTTTTGCTTAAGGCTGAAGCTGCGGCTACCTGTCTGCTGTCCAGAGCCGAAGCAATTAAAATATCAAGTCCTCTATCCATATAATCTGCGGCTTCTGCCGCAATCCGGGCCTTCTCCTTATCAGGCTTCAGAAGTATACTTTCTATATCTGGTTTTATATTTGCGATGCGTTTATCTTCAGCAGCCTTTTGTGCCTGTGCCATACTAATGCTGTTTACACTACCTATAACAGCCAGAACAGGCTTACGTTTTACAACCCTGCCCGACAGTTTTCTTGCAATGGATCCGGCAAGTCCTGCAGATCCTACCCATAATGTCAGCTTATTCTGAAGCATCACCTGGTTTACAATCGTATCTATATCCTCATCCGTTTCTGCATCAAATGAAAAATATTTGCTTCCCGCTGTGCCAAGGATTTTATTAATCTCACCGGCTCTGATACTGCAAATATCCACGTGTGTAAAGTCCATACCCGCACATTTGTCCAGCAGCTTACGCAGATCGGAAGTTGCAGCCGAATGCTTCGGGTCTTTTGAAATATCAGTCCTATCTGCAGGAATACCATTCAAATACTGAATACCATGCACCGTTGTCCTATTATTACCCGGATAAGCCGGTGCAAACACTATTATGTCCGGATCTATACTATTGTTAAGTGCTTCAAGTTCAGACACAATATTTCCCCTGAGTGTAGAATCTATTTTTTTATATAATATGCCGTCATTGATAAGATACCTGATGAATGCGCCTATTTCCGCAGATTTCCCGTATGATTCCTCAGGGGTCATGTTGCGGGTTTCACTGTCTATGATCACGACATCATAGCCACATACCCTCTTCAGGTTATCCTTATCAAGAATAGTCACGGCAGAAAGTCCATGCTCTTTGAATTGTACCCCACAATCATTGGCACCTGTAAAGTCATCTGCGATCACTATAAATTTATGAGAAGCCATATCCATGCAACTCCTTATTTTTTGTTCAAGGCAAATTGTACCGCCATTTCTATTGCCTTTATCATACTGCTTTCATCCGCAGTCCCCTTGCCTGCTTTGCCGAATACGGTGCCATGATCAACAGATGTCCTTATTATGGGAAGTCCTACCGTAATATTGACTCCCCCCATGAAGTCCAAAAGCTTAAGCGGTATGTGACCCTGATCATGATACATAGCCACTGCCACATGATATTTACCGTTCTTGCAGTGCAGAAATACCGTATCGGGGGGTACGGGTCCGGTTACATCCATTCCCTCAACTCTTGCCTTTTCTACTGCTGGGATTATCTCATTTATTTCCTCATCCCCAAACAATCCGTTTTCTCCTGAATGAGGATTCAGCCCTGCCACTGCGATTCTGGGCTTTTGTATGCCAAGGCCTGTCATGGCATTATGGGCCAATTTTATAACAGAATATACCCTATCCTTTTTAATCATATCACAAGCCTTCCGCATAGATACATGAGTTGTAACATGAATTACTTTCAAGGGCCCGCCGGACAGCAGCATTGCATACTCCTTAGTATTTGTAAGATCTGCAAATATCTCCGTATGGCCCGAATAGTGAATACCCGCACTATTCATAGCCTCCTTGTTAATTGGTCCGGTTACTACGGCATCAATATCTCCGGCCAGCGCAGACTCTATTGCTCTCTTAATAAATTCAAAGGCAGCCTTTCCGCATTCTGGCTGTACTTTTGCAAATTCATAATTACATGCCATGTTATCTAGAGATATGAGATTTATCACACCTTCGGCATACTCGCTAATATTGTTTATTATGTTGATTTTTGTCTCACATTTGACAATAGACGCAGCCTTTCTTAACACATTTCTGTCTCCGAAGAGTACAGGCCTGCAGTTATTCAAGACATAATCGTTCTTCAGCGCCTTAATACATATCTCAGGGCCGGCGCCCGAAGGGTCTCCTATAGTAATTCCGATAATTGGCTTTATCATACTATATTATCCTCCTAGCTTTCAAATTCTTTAGTGCGAATAATTCATGACATTTGTTTAGAAATATACCAATTCACTGCCGTCGCCAAATAAATCCCTTAATTCCCCAATAACCTCAATATTCCTATTATCCCTGAATTCTTCCAGTATCGATTGAGATACATAAATCTCACCAAGCTCCAGTGTGTTTTTTATCCTGATAATTCTGGCGTTTTCAGTTTCAATAGGCCCGCAGGTCCTTAGAGCGTACTCTACTGCCTGCCTGTCCGTATCTGCAATAATAGGTATGCTCCCCCTTTTAAGGAAGTTGCTGGTAAGCACATTTTCATAGGTTATTTTCAAATCTATTTTATTAAAAAGCCTTTTCGTAATTATATCTGCCAACCCGACGCCAAGTCCGTTTCCATGGGATTCCTCCGTAAGGTCGGTAATAACTATGTTTGTTATATAAGGCTTTTCCGGTTCCTTTTCCCCTCTTATGCCTATCCTTCCTATAATGTTAGTGTCTACACCTGTTCCGCTTATATTCTTGCCCATTTCATCAATTATCAGCAAATCAAATTTATCTACAGGAAAGTATGGCATATTCCCCTTTGATATCTCAAGAAGCTTTGCTTCCTCATTTTCTATTTCATCGGGTTTTAAAGCCTTGATTATTGCTGTGTCATCATATGCATTTTCAACAATGCCGATTCCCATTATGATATTTCCATGTTTTAAGATTTGTCTTGCCGTAGGGACTATCATATCTTTCAGCCCTTTGACTCCGTACTTGTGCAATTCCAGAGCCTGCTTATGCTTGCCAAGGCCAACTACGCAAATTTTCATAAGGCCGCTTTCGTGGCTTCCATGGAAATCCGTATGATATTTAATCCTGTTTATTATTATTGTACCATCAGCCTCATAGGCGTTCTTATCCATGTATACTTTGTTTTCCAAACCTTCTTGGGGCAGCTCAACCACCTGCATTGAAGACCTGATAGGTGCACCTGTGTATTCCTCCGTTACGCCGTAACCCTCCAGCACACCCCTCTGCCCCTCTGCGGTAGCCCCTCCGTGGCTTCCCATCGCAGGGACAATAAACGGAAATCCTCCCATATCCTTGACATACTGAACAGCAGCTTTTACAATTCTATGAATATTTTTAATGCCTCTGCTCCCCACTGCTATCGCAATATTTGACCCCTTATCAATCTTTACTCCTGAAGACTGCATCTGCTCTCTTACTGTACCTTCAATGTCCCTGATGTGCTCATTGTTAAATACATGTCTTACTTTAATTAAGCTTGGAATTTTCATATTGATAATCCTTTCTTAAACCCATCATGAAAAATTAAATTTCGTTTACAATTATACATTAATCTTACACTATTATCAAATTTTATCAGGTATAAGTCGTTGAAAAACCATCGTTTTCAACATTTTGCATAATAAAAACCATGCCGATAGAAAGTCTTGCATGGTTTTCATATTTATACAACTCTATTTAATTTTACTTAATTTTACCTTCCTTGCTATTACAAACCCTAAGGCGGCAATCACTCCGACGATAAACAGATAAGGTATTGCGGCAACCAGCAGTATCAGTGTCTTCTGAAGGCCCCCCACCACGTTGTTGACCGCCTTTATGAAACCCTGATATGCTTTTTCCCACGTTCCGGGGACATCCACACTCTTAAGCTCTTCCGGCTTAAGCTCTCTCATATATATATAGATGGTGGACAACTGAACCAGGTTATCCCAACGTTTGAGGTTCCCTGTGTTAATATCGATGTCGGTTCTTACCCTGTTCAGTTCCGATTCTATTTTCAGTATCTCATCCACAGTCTTAGCCTTTGTCATAAGCTGCTGCAGGCTCTGTTCCTGAATCTTCAGGTTATCCACCCTTGCTGTCGTATCCCTGTATTCCGCTGTTATATCGCTGCCGCTCATATTCTCGCTGACCAGTTCGCCCATGCCTTTAATATTGTTGAATATATCCTCAAACCTGGTTTCAGGAACCCTCACAGTCATATTTGCATACTTCTGTGTTTCCCCCCTGGCTTCAGGACCTGCATCATAGACAGGAACCTGAGGCACTGTTACATTATCTATCTGAGAATTCTCCACATAGCCCCCGCTGCTTTCAGTCATCTGCCTTATATCAGCGGCTGCCTTATCTACATTCTCCACATTCACTGATATGTTGCCCGATCTTATTACCATCCTGCCTGACCTGGAACTCTCAACAGCCTGACCGTTCAGGCTCTGACCGGGCGCCATTTCCTTTGCCATAAGGCTTTCATTGAATTGCATGCTGACAGAATCCTCTGAAACACCCCGCTCCTCTGCCCTGGCTATTTCAAATTCTCTCGACTTGGCTTTATTCATGGCAAGGTCTGCATCAAAGTATTCCGGCGATGCGGCAGGTGCGGGAGCTGCGCCATAACCCGAGTCAGGTGCGGACTCTTGTGTCATTTTCATGCTATTATCAAAAAGTAAGGATGAACTTCCTATTCCTATCGCAATTACCAGTGCTGCAGCAACAAGTCCCGTTGCCATCTTCATGCGCTTGCTGCCCATTATACCGCTGAAGAAATTCCTTTTACTTTTCTCCTCATTCAATCTTTGGTGAAGTTCCGTTCTGAAGTTCTGAGGCAGTTCAATTTCTTCGAGATTGCCGCATGCAGCAATTATGTCAAGCAGGCTCTCATATTCTTCTCTGCATTCTTCGCATACTGCAAGGTGCTTTTCGAATTCGGCCTTTTCTATATTATTCAAATCCTTATCTATATATGAGGACATCATATTCTTTATTGTTTCGCACTTCATAGCCCTTCTACCCCCCTTCACCAAATTAGACTATATTTTCACGGGAAAGTTCCATGCTGTCTTTCAGCTTATCCCTCAGCATGGTTCTCGCTCTGTTAATTCTTGACTTTACAGTACCCAGGGAACAATCAAGCATGCCGGATATTTCATCATAGCTGAAGCCCTGTATGTCTCTCAGCACTATTACAGTTCTATAATCTTCACTCATTTCCCGTATTGCATTCCTGATAAGTTCCCGCTGTTCAATCCTGTCATAAACACTTTCAGGGGTTTCTTTTTCAGAACACAGCTCCATGTGCAGTTCACCATCTTCCGTATGTATTGTGCTGTCCATGGATACATACTTTTCATTCTTCCTGCGCCTTAATTCATCCAGGCAAACATTTGTCACAATTCTATACAGCCATGTAGAAAAGGCCGCTTGTCCCTTAAAATCCTTCAAAGATTTGAATACCCTGAGCAGCGCCTCCTGTGCCATGTCCTTCGCATCTTCTTCGTTTCCCATAATACGGTAAGCAATATTGTATGCCCTTTTATCATAGGAGCTTATCAGGAGCTCAAAGGATTCAACATCTCCGGACTGGCTCTTCTTTATTAGCAGTTTTTCCAGGTCACTCACAGCATTTCCCCCTCTCGCTATTTAAATACATCCGTCATATGCGTTTTGATAAGCCAAAACCCCACGTGTCACTCAATCAAATAATATTTTCAATAAATTAATGCCCAAGGAGGCACTAATAATATAGACACAATCATCAATGCTATTAGACGTAAAATTTGAAAAAAAGTTCCGAATCTCCGGCAAGAATTTCAAAATATTTTTAATCAGCAGCCTTTTCTGTTTTTTTAAGCTTGCTTACAAGTATATTATACTACTAATTTTCCTTTAGTTTAATATCAATTAACGTATAAAAATTATTCACAGTATAGTCATAGTCTTCCAAAAAAGTTTTCAGGTCTATTATATCGTCGATATTCTGACCCTGTGCGGAAAAGGTTTCAACAGCCTGACCGCTTCTTTCGCATATGCTGTAAGCTGTTTCCGCATTCAGCACTGGTTTTCCTTCCATGTTGTCCGTTTTGAAATACTCTTTGCCAACTCTTAAATAAGTCGGAAGCCTGAGGTCCACAATCCCGTACCGGGAGCTTGTATCTTTAGAGCCTCCCAATGCTTCAGCAAGATTATCCGCATTAATAACCCAGGCATTCTCTCTCTTAAGCTTCATTATCCCTTTGCCGAAAATCCTTATATCAACAGCGTCTTCGGAATACTCATATCCAAGGTTCTTAACCGCTTCAACGGTCAAATAGTCTGATTTGTCATAGTCCCCATAATTTATTCCTGCAAAAGTCCCGTTGACCTTGACAACTTCCATGTCTATATATGCATTACCAACCGCTTCATCATAGCTAACAGCCCCTCCGAAGCTATCCGCCGTATCATTTAGATTTATGTATATCGCCCCTTCCAGTTCCTTAATCCCTATATCAAATTGGCCGGCCAATTCCGGAGTCAATCCCAGAATATCCTCTGCAGCTTTGTAATTCACATATATTTCTCCTTCCTCCTCCAGAGCATCGCAGGTCATAAGGCTGTCGTTCAGGAATACTCCGATTCCGCCGGATACCGCTATAGGCTTGGAAATGGGCTTTGCTATAATTTCCTGAGCTTTTTTCAAAATTTCTTCGGGTATGTCCCTGTTACTTAATTGCCCCAATTGCTGTCCGGCAATTTCTGCACCTTTTTTGTAAATATCCGGATATATTATTATGCTCTTTTCCATTGAATACTTGTCTTCAAACAGCTTTAGCCTGTCATATCTTATATTTACGGGAGTATTTACCGTTACCTGATTATATACTTCAACCACATCCCTGTTGAACATTCTTATGCACCCCGCAGATGCGTATGTCCCTATGGACTCCGGTTTGTTATTCCCATGAATGCCTATGCCCCTGGTGATTCCCATCCACCTTACGCCCAGAGGATTTTGAGGCCCCGGAGGCACCACTTCACCCTTGTTCAGCCAATAGGGGTTAACAGCCTTGTATATTATCCTGTATTGCCCGACCGGCGTGGGAGTTGACTGTTTCCCAAGGCATAAGGGATACTCCTTGACCAAATTGCCGTCCTTGTACAAGCTCAAGGTGCCTGAAGGCAGATTAATCTCAATGGCTGATTTATTTAAGCTGCCGTCTGCCAAAACCCGGCTGAAACAAATGATAACAATAAGTACAATAAAGAAAGACCTCTTCAAAATAAATCCCCCTTCTATACAAGTAACACACAATCTATATTTATTACTGCATTTATTAAATTATTCGAGTATTAGAAGAAGAATGCGACGTATCTGAAGTTTGTTGTCATCCTACAGAGCACTAGCCTTATATCCCGACTCGCACGATATTAACTTTGGACAGAATCAGAGCTTGATACTTGTAAAATCCTGACGCACATAAACCCAACGTCCTGTTGGTATGTGCTGGATTTACCTCACGTAAATCCCACGGATTTTACTGCATATCTTCACTCG
>Ga0116186_1002507_pt1 | contig 16571 bp, 12 predicted proteins | sample AD_JPNNA4_MetaG_FD_89806 | JGI IMG/M metagenome (GOLD analysis project Ga0116186, IMG submission 89806) | Active sludge microbial communities of municipal wastewater-treating anaerobic digesters from Japan - AD_JPNNA4_MetaG | ecosystem: Engineered > Bioreactor > Anaerobic > Digestate | place...
AGTGAAGCGGGTGCTGCAGGAACTGTTCACGGTTCGTTGCAAGCCGGTGCTTTGATTACAACATTTACCGCTTCTCAAGGCTTGTTGTTGATGATTCCTAATATGTATAAAATTGCTGGTGAATTATTGCCTTGCGTCATTCACGTGGCAGCCAGAACGGTGGCTACACACGCACTCTCTATCTTTGGAGATCATTCCGATGTTATGGCTTGCCGACAAACAGGATTTTCTATGTTATTTGGTGGTTCTGTTCAAGAAGCACACGATTTTGCCTTAATTTCTCAGGTGGCAACACTTAAAACTAGAGTGCCATTTATGAATATTTTTGATGGTTTTAGAACCTCTCACGAAATTTCAAAAATTGATTCTATTCCTGACGAAATCATTCAAGCGATGATGCCCGAAGATAAAGTGGCCGAACACAGACATAGAGGATTAGATCCTGATCGTCCAGTGCTTAGAGGTACCACTCAAAATCCAGATGTTTTCTTCCAAGCTCGTGAAGCGGCCAACAAATATTATGATGCTGTTCCTGCAGCCGTTCAAGAAGTAATGAACGAGTTTGGCGAACTTACAGGTCGTCACTATAATTTGTTCGATTATATAGGACATCCAGAAGCCGAAAGAGTAATTATTATTATGGGTTCTGCCGAAGGTCCTGTAAAAGAAGCTCTCAGTGTAATGCTTGAAGAAGGCGAAAAAGTGGGTGTTATTTTAGTTCGCTTGTTCAGACCTTTCGATATTAGTGCTTTTGTGAATGTATTGCCAAAAACAGTTCAAAAAATAGCTGTTATGGATAGAACAAAAGAGCCTGGAAGTATTGGTGATCCAATGTATTTAGATGTTGTTACTGCACTTGTTGAAAGCGGTAGAGAAATGCCTATTGTAGTTGGTGGTCGTTACGGATTGTCATCCAAAGAATTTACACCAGCGATGGTAAAAGGAATTTATGACGAATTATCGAATAAAAAACCTAAAAATCACTTCACTATTGGAATCAATGATGATGTAACTTTCCACAGTTTGTATTTTGATCCTAAGTTCGATATTCATACAAAAGCCATTAGCTGTATGTTCTATGGTTTAGGTTCTGATGGAACGGTTGGGGCCAATAAAAACTCCATCAAAATCATTGGTGAAACTACAGATAATTACGTTCAAGGATACTTCGTTTATGACTCTAAAAAAGCGGGAGCACAAACTATTTCGCACTTGCGTTTTGGCCCAGACCCAATCAATTCGAACTATTTAGTTGACAAAGCCGATTTTATTGCCAGTCATAAATTCAATTTTATTGAAAAATTCAATATGATTGCTGAGTTGAAACACGGTGGTACTTTCTTGTTGAACTCACCCTATTCTAAAGATGAGATTTGGGCGAGATTGCCTATCCAAATTCAACAAGGAATCATTGACAAAGAAGCTAAATTCTACGTAATCGATGCTACAAAAGTAGCTTTCGAAGCCAGTCTTGGAAAAAGAGCCAATACCATTTTACAAACATGTTTCTTCGCTATTTCGGGAATTTTACCTAAAGAAGAAGCGATTGAAAAAATTAAAAACGCTATCGTAAAATCCTACTCTCACAAAGGTGAAAAAGTAGTGAAAATGAACTTTAACGCGGTGGATAAAGCTTTAGAAAATTTATTCCAAGTTGATTATCCAAAAGTAGCTACTAGCGAAAGACATTTAGCTTCGGCTATGAAAAATGCTCCTGATGGTTTTGTTACCGAAGTGTTAGAAAAAATATTAGGTGGTTTTGGAGATGATCTTCCAGTGAGTGCTTTCACGGTAGATGGAACTTTCCCAACAGGAACTTCTCAATTCGAAAAAAGCGGTATTGCCGACTTTATTCCAGTTTGGGACGACGAAAACCTTTGTACACAATGTAACAAATGTGTGGCTATTTGTCCTCACGCTGCCATTCGTTCTAAAGTAGTAACGAATGATGAATTAGCAAAATTCCCAGGATCATTAAAAAGTGTTCCAGCCATTGGAAGACCTTTTGCTAAAGAAAACGAATCTTATATTTTACAGGTTTCACCAGAAGATTGTACTGGTTGCGACCTTTGTGTAATGGTTTGTCCAGCAATTTCAAAAGAAAAAGAAAACTTCAGAGCCATCAACATGCACAAGAAAATTGAAGTGGATGTCGAAGAAAATGTAAACTGGGATCACTTTGTAAGCTTGCCTTACTATGACAGAACGGCTTTGCAAATCACTAATGTAAAAGGCTCTCAATTCTTAGAACCATTATTCGAATTCTCAGGAGCTTGTTCTGGTTGTGGAGAAACACCTTATATCAAGATGATTACGCAATTGTATGGCGATAGTATTATGATTGCCAATGCAACAGGTTGTTCTTCTATTTATGGAGGAAATTTACCAACTACACCATATAAAACCAATGAATTTGGTAGAGGTCCAGCTTGGGCAAACTCTCTTTTCGAAGACAATGCCGAGTTTGGTTTAGGTTTAAAATTAGGATTGTCTAAAAAACAAGAAATCGCAGTTGATTTATTAGTTTCATTGAAATTAGTAGTTGGCGAAGAATTAGTGGATGCTATTCTAAACAACACAGAAGAAACCGAAGCCTTGAAAAACGAAAAATTTGCTCAAATTGAAGCACTTAATAAAATTTTAGCACGAATTAGTGATACCAATGCCGATGCTAAAAAATTAAGCCAATTGACCGAATACCTTCGTAAAAAAGCCGTTTGGATTTTTGGTGGAGACGGTTGGGCTTATGACATCGGATACGGTGGAGTAGATCACGTTTTATCAACAGGTGAAGATATTAATATTTTAGTAATGGATACAGAGGTGTATTCTAACACTGGTGGACAAGCTTCTAAATCGACTCCTCTTGGAGCCAGTGCTAAGTTTACTATTGGTGGTAAAAAAACAGGTAAAAAATCCCTTGCGCTTCAAGCTATTTCTTATGGAAATGTGTATGTAGCTCAAATTGCAATGGGAGCCAAAGACCTACAATCGCTTAAAGCTATTGAAGAAGCCGCAGCTTATCCTGGACCATCCTTGATTATTGCTTATTCTCATTGTGGTGAACACGGTTACGAATTGAAAAACGCCATTTCGCAACAAGAAAAAGCAATCGATTCTGGTTACTGGCCATTGTTTAGATTCAACCCTATGGAAGCCAAAGGCAAAAAATTCAAATTAGATTCTAAAGCACCAACAATTCCTTTGAGCGACTTTATGTACAACGAATCTCGTTTTACCAGAGTTGTAAAAGAAAATGCTGAATTAGGAGCTGCGTTATTGACTCAAGCCCAAGAAGAAGTAGATTCTAAATGGGAAAGATTAGAACTGTACAGAGATTTGTAATAGGATTTATTAATTTAAAACTGCCCTAACAAAGCAGCAAAGATTGTAAATTGAAAAACCTACTCGGGATTTAAAATCTTGGGTAGGTTTTTTTATGAATTTTAAGTGCAAAAATGAAAAAAAGTTGTGCCAAATGTGGAAAACCGTAAAATAGAATATTGTGGACTTTGTAATTTTGAAACTATAATTAAAAACGTACAAAAAAAGAATGTTTTTGCTTATATAAAAAAAGAAAAAACTTATATTTTGGCAAGAAATTTGTAAGTAAATATTTAGTGATATTATTGCAAATAGTTAATTAACAAAACGCTAAAAAACACTAACGTTCGCTATATGAAAATACAAAAAAAGAGACTGTTGCAAGACCACAGCCCACCCCTCAAAAAACAGATTAATCATTATTAACTTTTATAAATCTTAAATATATAAATATGAAAATAATTAAATTATTTTTTATCTCTACAATTTTATTTACAATTTCTGCTAGTTCCCAAATCACAAAAGGAAATTGGATGGTCGGAGGAAGTGGAAGTTTTATAAACTACAAAAACACATATTCAGACAATAATACTGAAACAACTCAAACTGGTTTTGCCTTTGAATTATCGCCAAATGTAGGGTATTTTGTGGTTGACAATTTTTCAATAGGAAGTATTGTCGGTCTTTCTTTTATAAACCCCTCTGGGTCTGATAATAATAGCCAGAGTTTCGGATTAGCGCCTTTTGTTAGATACTATTTTAGAAAATCTGATAAGATTATTAACCCTTTTCTTCAAGCAAGCTATAGTTTTAATAGAAGTAAGATTCAATTAGAAGGTGGTCATAATAAATCGTCTGAATATAGACTTAAAGGAGGTTCGGCCTTTTTTTTAAACAGTAGTGTTGCACTTGAAATAACAATTGAATATAGCTCTTCAAAAAACAATGTTAATAATAATCAATATGATAGGTTCACAACTGGAATCGGACTACAAATACATTTAGAAAAAGAATAAAAAAATTAAAAAACAAACAAAATGATAAACAAAATACATTTTATAAAATATGTAGCAGTATTGTTATTCTCTTTGAGTCTATCTGCTCAGCAAGTATCAGTGACGCCACAAAACGTAGAATACACTAATAATGGACAGCCTAAATCTTTTGTGAGTGGCTGTGGAAATATAGATTTAGCCTCAAGTACTAGCACCTTGATAAGTATGATAGTCAATATCGATACATATACATCTGTAATTAATAATAGCGAAAGTAAATTGTATATTTACACTAAAAAGTCCTTCTCTGATGTAAAAACACAAAGGTACCTTAAAAAAATTCCTTCAACGAATTGGACACCAGGAGCTGCGCCTACTACTTTATCATACGCCCCTACTGTTAGTTTTTCCATAAATGCCGCTGATTTTAATGCGACAGGCGGAACTTTACTTTTGGTATTTGAGTCACCCTCAGGCACACAATACACTTCACCTTGTACTTTTACAATAACTAAAACACCTCCACCGAGTTTTTCCCTATCTCCCGACAGTCTCAGTTTAGGTTGTGGAGAAGTTACAGGAAGAATATTTACAATTACACCAGCCAATATTCCTGCTGGCGTAACACCATCATACAGTTGGAGTTTTCCTGGTTGGACGGAGGTTGGATCAACTGCTACTTCCAAAAATTTGCAGCCAAGTTCAGGTCTAGTATTGCCATCAACAATTACTGTTACTCAAAATATTAATGGTGTTCCTACAGAAGTAAAGACTTGTACTGTTTCTCGCTCATCTATTGCTCCTACTGGATATATTTCTGGAAGTGCAACAGTATGTACGACTAGAACATTTACTTTTGAAGGATTATTAGTTGGTCAATCGGTAACTTGGAATTTGTCAAATGCAACAGCTGGAACTTTAAGTACAGCAAATGGTACATCAACAACATTTACAGCAACAGCTGGTGGTGCAGTAAAATTAATAGCTACAGTGACTAACAGTTGTGGACAATCTTATGTTAAAGAACTAGATTTATTTGCAGGTTTGCCACCAGCTTTTAGTTTAGTTCGGGCAAGCAACGAATTTTGCGATGATATTAAATACCATTATGTGCCATATGAAATAACTAACAGAAACCCAGCATTCACCTATACCTATAATGTTACTACATATCCTTGGGTTAAAGTGACACAAACCAGCCAAACTTATAATGGTGTAACACAAGATGTTTTAGTTTTTCCAAAAACCTATTCGGGAACAATTGATATTTATGTTACAACATCAAATAGTTGTGCACTACTCCCTTTTTTGTTGAAGAAGACCCGATTAGTAATTGCAGTGGTTTAGGTCTTCGATTAAGCAGTACTGCAGAACAATTTACAGTATTTCCAAATCCAGCAGATGACATCGTGACAATCGAATTAAAAGATTCAGAAAAACAATTCGAAAAAGACGTAACAATTTCGGGAGAGCTTTTTGATATGATGGGACAATCAAAATCAAAAATTAAAATTTCTGATAACAAGGCGACTTTTTCTGTAAAAGGATTAAAAAAAGGTATTTATGTTTTAAAAATTCTCATAAATGATCAAGTAGAAAACCATCGAATAGCAGTTGAATAAAAAATTGAATTAGTTAGTTGAAAAACCTACTCGGGATGTATAATCTTGGGTAGGTTTTTTTTATGGATTTTGAGTGCAAAAATGAAAAAAAATGAAAAAAGTTGTGCCAATTGAGGAAAACCGTAAAATATAATGTTGTGGACTTTGTAATTTTGAAACTATAATTAAAAACGTACAAAAATATAATATTTTTAATTTCTATAAAAAAAAGAAAAAACTGATGTTTTGGCAAGAAATTTGTAAGTAAATATTCAGTGTTATTATTGCAAATAGTTAATTAACAAAACGCTAAAAAATACTAAGATTCGCTATATGAAAATACAAAAAAAGAGGCTGTTGCAAGACCACAGCCCTCCCCTCAAAAAACAGATTAATCATTATTAACTTTTATAAATCTTAGATATACATATGAAATGAGCATAACTGATAATTGGTCGCAAATATCAATGATGATATGCGAATTACATATGACCAATAAAAAACAATAAATATCAACATATGAAAAAAATTAAATTATTTTTTATCTCTACAATTTTATTTACTCTTTCTGCCAATTCTCAAATCACAAAAGGAAATTGGATGGTGGGGGGTAGTGGAAGTTTTTCCAACAAAGAATTTTATAATAATAGCTTCAAAAACGAGAAGCTAAAAACGTCCGAATTGTCTATAAAAGCGAATATAGGTTATTTTATAATTGATAAACTGCAAGCAGGTGTAAGAATTGGCTATGACGATTATAAAGTTAGAAATGTAGGCAGTAAGGATGGAGATCGTTATTGGGTAAAATATGGTGCATATACAAGGTATTATTTTTTGAAACCTGAAAAACTAATTAATATTTACCTAGATGGCGAATATTTTTTTGGAAACAATGCTTTTTCAAACGGTCAGTATAAAGAACGTCTAGATGGATATTCTGTTAGTTTAGGTCCTACCATTTTCTTTAATAGTTCTGTCGCAATGGAATTGGGTATCAATTATTCATCTGCTAAATTCAGAGTTCTAAATGATGCTACAGAGAATAATCTTCAATTTAGAGTAGGTTTTCAAATATTTTTAGAAAAAAATTAAAATCAAAAATTAAATTATTATGAACAAATTAAAATTATTTATTGTGTTGCTTCTTTTGGCAATAACAAATTCAAATGCTCAAGTAGTAACATTAGATTATAGTTCTCTCGCATCGTCTAGTTGTGATGTTTTTGAGAAACCCGATGGCGCGGATATGATATGATTGCAAAACATTCTCGTTAGCGATAGCGCGGATTTGCAATCCGTGCCCACAAACGAGAGTGAAAAATAAAAAAATAATTTGACGAGTTTTGGAAATAATAATAAGCACGGATTGCAAATCCGCGCTATCGAAATTGGTTAAACGAAAAATCTACTCGAGATGTATAATCTTGTGTAGGTTTTTTTTATTTATGATTTTTGACTAAAAAACTGTAACCAAGTCATACTTGTCAATAAAATCAAAATTATCTCAATTTCAAATTAGTTTTTTCTCGATTTATAATTGTATTTTTGCAGCGTTTTTGCAAACTATTCGCTTGCAATTTTACCAAACAACAACAACTACAACACCAATAAAATGAATCAAACAAAATATATTTTTGTTACAGGCGGAGTTACGTCTTCTTTAGGGAAGGGGATTATTGCGGCTTCATTGGCAAAATTATTACAGGGAAGAGGATATAGAACAACAATTCAAAAGTTTGACCCGTATCTAAACGTTGATCCCGGGACATTAAACCCTTACGAACACGGAGAATGTTATGTAACCGATGATGGTGCAGAAACTGATTTGGACTTGGGACATTACGAGCGTTTCTTGAACGTTCCTACATCTCAGGCGAATAATGTTACCACGGGAAGAATTTACCTTTCAGTTATCGAAAAAGAACGAAGAGGCGAATTCCTGGGGAAAACGGTTCAAGTTGTACCTCATATTACCAACGAAATCAAGGAAAGAATGCAATTGTTGGGGAAATCCGGCGATTTTGACATTGTAATTACTGAAATCGGTGGAACTGTGGGTGATATCGAATCGTTACCATATATCGAATCCGTTCGTCAATTGGTTTGGGATTTGGGCGAAAACAATGCCATTGTAATTCACTTGACCTTAATTCCATATTTGGCCGCAGCCGGAGAATTAAAAACAAAACCAACGCAACACTCTGTTAAAACCTTGATGGAAAGCGGTATCAAAGCCGATATTTTAGTTTGTAGAACAGAGCATCAAATTTCGCAAGAAATCCGCAATAAATTAGCCTTGTTTTGCAATGTCAAAAAAGAAGCCGTAATCCAATCTATCGATGCTTCAACCATTTATGAAGTGCCTAATTTGATGCTAGAAGAAGGACTTGATGTTGTAGCATTAAAAAAATTGGACTTACCCAAAAAAGCAGCTCCAGATTTGAAAAATTGGAATACTTTCTTACGCAGATTGAAAAATCCAAAACATACGATAAATATCGGTTTGATTGGAAAATATGTAGAAATGCAAGATTGCTACAAGTCAATCTTAGAGGCTTTTATCCACGCAGGTGCTGCCAATGAAACCAAAGTAAATGTAATCTCGATACATTCTGAATATATTGATTTAGAAAATATTAAAGAAAAACTTCAAGATTTAGACGGAATTCTTGTTGCTCCAGGTTTTGGAGAAAGAGGTATTGAGGGAAAAATAGAAGCTATTCATTATGCTCGTGAAAATAAAGTGCCCTTTTTAGGAATTTGTTTGGGTATGCAAATGGCAACCATCGAATATTCAAGAAATGTTTTGGGTTATGCCGATGCCAATTCGACCGAAATGAATCCTGATACGACAAATCCAGTTGTGAACTTGATGGAAGATCAAAAAACAGTTACCGACAAAGGAGGAACTATGCGTCTTGGAGCTTGGAAATGCGAAATCAAACCAGACACATTAGCACATAGAATTTACGGGAAAACAACTATTTCTGAGCGTCATCGCCATCGTTATGAATTCAATAGTCATTATTTGGCCGAATTAGAAAAAGCGGGATTAAAAGCTTCGGGAGTCAATCCAGAAACAGGTTTAGTAGAAATTGTAGAATTAGAAGATCACCCTTTTTACATTGGAGTACAATACCATCCAGAATATAAAAGTACGGTTGAAAACCCACATCCACTTTTTGTGAATTTTGTAGCTGCAGTGGTTAAAGCAAAGAAGAAATAGTGTTCAGTGTTCAGTGAAATTGTGCTAACAAAAAATAGAATTCAGTAACAATTTTTTATAAAATTGGACTAACAATAATTAATTTAAAAGTAACTAATAAATAAACACATTCAAGACTCAGTTTCCTCCTGACATTCCGTAGGAATCTAGAGGGCTGAGGAAAGGAAAAAAGTAGAAATGGAAGAAAAAAAATTAGACCTCAATTCGATTATTGGTTTCGTATTGATTTTTGGAATCTTGATTTGGATTATGTATCAAAACAAGCCTTCTGAAGCACAAATAGCAGCCGAAAAAGCTAAAAAAGAACTTGTTGCAACACAAAAAGCAAAAAAGGCAATTCAAGCGGCAGTTGCGCCAGTAGCAGTAGTGGCAGGCGATTCAACTCAATTAGTTCAATTACAAAAAACTTTAGGCGGTTTTGCTTATTCTGCAACTCTTCCATCGGCAAAAGAAGAGGTTACCACTATCGAAAACGAAAAAGTAATTCTGAAAATTGCCAATAAAGGAGGTTATATTGTTGAAGCGACTTTAAAAAAATTGGAGAAATTCAAAAAAGGATCAGGACAATTGGTAGAATTGATTAAAAACAATAATGCCAATTTGAATATTCAATTGCAAACCAATGATAATCGTACTTTAAACACCAAAGACCTTTATTTTGAACCTACAATTACCAAAGTGGGAGCAGATCAAATCCTTTCAATGAAATTGAAGGCTGGTGCCAATGAATTTTTGGAATACAAATACATTTTGAAACCAAACGATTATATGGTTGGTTTTGATTTGCGTTCACAAGGGTTAAATAAAGTTTTGAATACTAGCAAACCGTTAGATTTAGAATGGAGCATGAAAACCTACAGAAACGAGAAGAGTGTTTCTTATGAGGATAGATATACCGACATTCGTTATGAATATGAAGATGGAAAAGATAATAGTACTGGATTAGGAAAAGATACTGAGGATACTCCTGTCAAAGTGAGTTATATCGCTTTCAAACAGCATTTTTTCTCTTCTATATTATTAACAGATAAGCCTTTTGAGACTTCAAAACTGCATTCAACTAAATTGGTGAATGATGAAACAATCGATACTGTTTTTACCAAACAATTAAAAGCAAATGTTCCTTTGGCTTTCAGCAATGGCGAACTAGATTATAAAATGAGTTGGTATTTTGGCCCATCCGATTATAAAACATTAAAGCAGTATGATAAAAATTTAGAGAAAATAATTCCTTTGGGTTGGGGAATTTTCGGGTGGATTAATAAATTTATTTTTATTCCCCTATTTGGATTTTTGAGCTCAACATTAGGACTTTCTTTGGGAATTGCCATCATTATTTTTACTATTTTAATCAAGGTGGCTATGTCGCCAATTACCTTCAAATCGTTCTTGTCACAAGCCAAAATGAAAGTATTGCGTCCTGAAATCACTGAATTGGGAGAAAAATTCAAAAAAGACCCAATGAAAAAACAGCAGGAAACTATGAAGTTATACAACAAGGCGGGAGTAAACCCAATGGCAGGTTGTATTCCAGCTTTGATACAGTTGCCCTTTATGTATGCTTCGTTTCAGTTTTTTCCATCGGCTTATGAATTGAGACAAAAAGGCTTTCTTTGGGCAGACGATTTGTCTTCTTTTGATGCGGTTGTTAAACTTCCGTTTCATATTCCGTTATACGGAGATCATATTAGTTTGTTCCCCGTTTTGGCTTCGATTGCGATTTTCTTTTATATGAAAATGACTTCTGGAGATCAGCAAATGGCTGCTCCGCAACAAGAAGGAATGCCAGATATGGCCAAAATGATGAAAATGATGATTTACATCTCGCCAATAATGATGTTGTTCTTCTTTAATAGTTACGGTGCTGGTTTGAGTTTGTATAACTTTGTTTCGAATTTGATTACTATTGGAATTATGCTTGTTATAAAAAGATATTTTATTGATAGTGATAAAATTCACGCTCAAATTCAAGAAAACAAATTGAAAGAGCCTAAAAAACAAAGTAAGTTCCAACGAAAACTGCAAGAAGTAATGGAACAAGCCGAAGCTGAAAAGGCTAAGAAAGCTAAGAAATAATCAAACAAAAAATCCCGAGCAATCGGGATTTTTTGTTTGATACAAAAAAAGAAGAATGTTGGACTGAATTATATTGGCGTATTATTTTTCTATTTCGCAAATACATCTAAATCCAGTAAATCCATAATTTGAATTAAAGTTGAATAATTTTTCGGAAGTTGTCAACTCCTTTACAGGAAAAATAGTAAACTGAGTGGCATTTTTTTTCAGTTTTATGTCCAAGAGTTTTTCTTTAAATTCAATGATTGTATTTGAATTTGAAAAAAATGTTTTTGCAAGAATAAGTTCATTTTCAGTTGCTAACCTGTAATTAATTTTGTCAGATTGATTTTTATTTAACGCATGTTTTTCATCGTATTTCCATAAATGACTTACCATTTCAGTTCTCCATTTACAAAAGTTAATGGCTTGTTCTTTTGAAACATTCAATACTGGATGATATTGGAATTGGTATCCCGACCAATACCCTAATTCTGTTAAATAGTTGTTATTTGAATAAAAGTCAATCAATAAGGGAGGGAATATAACTTTCATTTCAATGGGGAAGCCTTTTTCATTTGTTGCTTTGGTAAATTCACTAAATGAATCGTATCCTTTATTTTTCAAAACTTTTTTTGCAGTCAAATATTCTGTAAACGTCGAGTTTGTAACGGGTGATACGTCAATGAATAAACTATCATTTAATTGAATTGTACCAGGTGGAATTTCTATACTATTTTGAGCATTCAATACCCCAAAGTTGCCTATTAGAAGTAAGACTATTATTTTTTTCATGATTTTTCTAAATTGTATATATGTTTAACACATTAGTCTTATTTGTAGGTTAAATATATAATTAATTTTTTACAAATTGAAAAATAGCGAGAAGTTTGTATTGATGTAATTTTTAGGAAAAAAGGCAAAAAAAAAATCCCGAAAAATTCGGGATCATATTGAATAATCTATTTTTGAATATTTGAAATCAAAGTATCGGCTATTACTATTTTGCCAAGTTTTGAATAGTATATTTTTTCCTTTTGTTTCCAATGTAGTGGTTGATTAAGGAATCAAATCTGTAAAGTTGCAGATATGATGTAAACTATCAGCTAATCAATAATTTAAAATAAATTAATGAATTTTTAGCTCTTCATGTCTATAACAGCTACTCGAACTTTATACTTTTTATTAGGTTTTGGCATTAACAACATTATGCTTTTTAGTATGAGGATAAGTAGTGTCATTTTTAGCAATTTTTGAATGAATAATAAGTTTAAAAATGTCTTTTTTGATGTAATTTAATTTATATCTTTTAACTCTGGTGGTAAAAAAAGTTTTATCTCTTTTAAATCAGAAGTCGGTTCTAAACCACAACAAGAATATTTGTTTAAATATAATACAGTAAAGCTACTGTATAAGCGATTAAAAACAAAATAAAATCGATAAACTACATATTTTTACATAAAAAATAATTTAAAACTTACAAAATAATATGTATTGATGTTGTTTTAACTTGTTCTAGAACAGAACATATAAAAAAAATCCTCAATTATTTTACTAATTGAGGATTTAAACAGGTGTTATTTTAAGAATTTAGTACTAGCTTTTTACTTCTTTATTGAAATAAACCAAGTAGTAATACATTTGTTTTTCTTCGTCCCAACCTTTTTCGACAAATTTTTCAGCACTTTCTGGATTTATGAAATCCATTTTGATTTGGATTTGAGTATCCAAGTTGATTACGTTTTTAATTGATTTTCTAGCATCTGAAACGGCTGCATTGGCAATAGGAAAAGTAGTCACGTCTTCAATACTGTATTTTTCGCCTTTATCTACTTTGTAGTTTTTGAATTCTGGAATCAAATCCGGATTGTCCAAAACTTCATTTAAGAAATTGCTTTCTTCGAATTGGTCGTTTTTGGCAAAATAATTTACCGAACGATTCATAAACATCACTTCTTCTTTTTTGTCTTCGGCAGGAAAAACTACGTCTTTGGCAAAACCTTGACAGAATTTCAAGTATTTTTTGGTGATGAAATTTTCGTCTTCAAAAGCATCAACCGAAAGGAAATGTTCCAACCAATAACGGGCATCATAACGATTGCTGTCAACAGTCAAGATTTTATATCCTTCTTCTTTTTTATAATTGAAAATGATACAGCCTTTGTCCAGTTTGCTCAGGTTAATACCGTGTTGCAAAACCATTTCAAGGTTAGATTCTTTTTCTTCAAACTGCAAAAAATCCGATTGTAATTCGCTTTTGAAAATTCCAATAGCATCAACCACATTATTGTCGATGTTTAGATTCGTCAAATGGGTTACATAAACTTCCCCATTTTTAATGTGTGGATGATTCGATTGTTCAAATAAATGAGTGGTTATTTGCTTGGATACTTCGTGAATTGAACTCGGATTTTCAAAAATTTGAGTAGCATATTTAAACATATCATTGTATTCCAAATCGACTTCGTGTGCAAACTGAAAGTAGTTTTCCTCTTTTTCCCGAAAAGGTTTAAAGAAATATTCTTTGATTAAAGGAACAATTTCATCGTTTAAATTAAAAGGTTGCTCAGATAAGAAAATGGCTTCGTTGCGGCTTTTATTTCCCACTCGGTGAATGGAAAGTGTTTCGATGTGAGTGTTGAATAAATTTATCATTGTTTTTTTGTTTTTTTAGACAAAAGAACCAAGATGTAAGACAGAGTAGAAGTCTTTCATCTTGGTTCTTGATTCTTAATTTCTTCTCTTTTTAATTCCAGTTTTCTTCAAATCCGTAGTCTTCAAAACTATCGTCTCCGCTAAACATATCTAGATCTTCTTCGTCAAGATCATCTTCAAATTCATTGTAACTTTCATTTTCATCATCCTCAGCAATAAAGTGTTTTTCTAAGGCTTCGGCAGGAATTTCACCAACAGAAAATAGGGTTTCAGGATAAATGGCTCCAACAGTTATTTCTTCAACTGAAGCCAGTTCAACAAGAAATGTCCACATATTGATGAAATCGTAAACATAAATTATTTTGGTATTTTCTTGATCCAAAATATCCGAAAGTTGATAATCACTCATCGTTTTTTGTTCACCTGGAATATCTCCGGTGTCAAACATCGGAATTTCGTCTTCTTGATTCCAAGTGTCGTCACAAGTGTAGAAAGAGGCTACTTCCATTCCGTCAAACCCAAAAGAATTGAAGATGGCGTTGTGTAAATCTTCTAAAGTATCTTCGGCAAGTATTGCAATGTCTCTAAAAATGTCCTCTTCGGCATCGAGAATTACTCTAAATTTATAAACCATAATCTTTGTTTTTATTCAGAGGTCAAAGGTAAAATTTAATTTTAGATTTTAGATTTCAGATTTCGGATTTGTTGATAAGATTTCTTTTAACCACATTCTAAGCTTAGTATTTGTTTTTTTTTATTTTTCGGATTAGTCTTTTTCGGATGTCGTGATATTGTTTGTGGCTAGGATAGCTTCTGTTTGAAGTCATATTGTTAAAAATTAGAGCTATAATCAGTAAAATTAACACTCCTATGAGTACTGGAGAAAATAGGTATAAATACCCTAGAGCTTTTATTTTGTCAGAACCAATAATGGCAATAAGGGCTGTTGCTCCTCCTGGCGGATGCAGGGTTTTGGTAATTTGCATCAAAACAATAGAAATTGAAACGGCCAAAGGTGCTGCAATCCAAATGATATCAGGAACCAATTTGTGTATGCTAACGCCTATGAATGCTGAAATTAAATGTCCTCCAATCAAGTTTCGAGGTTGTGAAAATGGACTTTGGATAATGCCATAAACCAAAACACTTGAAGCTCCAAAAGAACCAATTAAATAGACCGCATCGTTTCCTGTAAAATGAATGGATTGAATGTAGGCCAAAATTCCGATGGCGACAAACGAACCCAAAAAAGCCCAAAAATGTTCTTTCCAGTCGACTAAAGTTTCTTTGTAAAGGATGTATTTGGTCTTGCGGTAATTCCGTTTTATTTTTTCAATTGGCATAAGTGGTTAATTTGCGATACTTGGTGAAAAAGTATAGACTGTAAAAGGATAAATCATTTTGGCCGTATATTTTGAAATCAAGGAAACTGCCAAAAGGGGAATGAATAAGGTATAATTGTTGGTCAAACCGCAAACCAAGAAGATGGCCGTGAAAGGCGCGTGGATACTGGCGCTCAAAACGGCTGCCATTCCTATAATTATGAAATTTACGGGAATCAGGCCGGTATTAAAAAAGGTGTTCAAAATTGAGGCAATCAGCAATCCCAAAAAAGCACCAATAAAAAGACTTGGCGCAAACACGCCTCCATCTCCGCCCGAAGCCAATGTTATGGAAGTTACTATTGGTTTTAAAACTAATAATCCTAAAAATGTTAATGCTAAAGTTATTGTCAATGGGATTTCGTTCGAGTTACCAAAAACAGTTTTGATGGAGTGATAACCTTCGCCGTACAATTGCGGGAAAAGAAACAATGAAATGCTCAAAACAGCCGATCCAATAAGGATTTTGTAGTAATGAATATTGATTCTTGAAAATTGCAATTTGAAAAACAATACACAACGAGTTAAATACACCGAATTTATTCCTGCTAAAATTCCCAAAAGAATAAAGTAAGGAATGGCTTTCAGGTGCCAAGTCGTAATGGCTACCGTAAACAAAGGCTTTTCGTCCAATAGAAATATAAGTCCAAAAGCTATGGCGACTGCAATCAAATTGGAAATCAAGAATGCTTTCGTGACTTTTTTCGAAATGACTTCAAATGCAAAAAGAATTCCGGCAATGGGACTGCCGAACAAAGCGGTAACACCTGCGGCGACTCCTGCACAAATCAATTCGGTTTTGTATTGCCTGAAAACATTTTCTTTTCGCTGGGCGACCGAGCCAATGGTGGCCGAAGCGACAACTGTTGAAACTTCAATTCCTGTTGATCCGCCAAAAACAACCGTCAGTAATCCGTTGATGAAATGGGACGGGATCTTGTATCCGGGTAGATTCTTTGATTTGGTATTGGTGCTTTCAAAAATTTCCTTGATGCCCTTGTTCTCTTTTTTCTTGAACAAATATTCTCGTAGAAAATAAATGATGGATAAACCAAAAACAGGAAAAACAATAAAAAATACAGGACTTAAGGAAGCTTTGCTGAAAAAGATTTCTTCGTAATGTTCAGTTACTTTTTTTAAAATGACTCCCAAAAAGGCGGAAAGAAAACCAATCAAGAGGGAAACTATAACTAATTTTTGGAATTTGATTAGTTGGTAATTTCTTTTAATTCGAGTTGTATTGTTCATTGTAGTTTTATAGAAGAACTACAAAGTTATAAAATGAAAGTCGAAAAAGATTTATTTTTATGTTTTTTAGCATATTTTTATATGC
>Ga0116186_1002508_pt1 | contig 16566 bp, 11 predicted proteins | sample AD_JPNNA4_MetaG_FD_89806 | JGI IMG/M metagenome (GOLD analysis project Ga0116186, IMG submission 89806) | Active sludge microbial communities of municipal wastewater-treating anaerobic digesters from Japan - AD_JPNNA4_MetaG | ecosystem: Engineered > Bioreactor > Anaerobic > Digestate | place...
CGTCCATTACAACAAGGATTGCGATTCTTCTCCGTCTTTCGACGGAGACAGAATCTTAGTACTACGTCCATTACAACAAGGATTGAGATTCTTCTCCGTCTTTTGACGGAGACAGAATCTTAGTACTACGTCCATTACAACAAGGATTGAGATTCTTCTCCGTCTTTCGACGGAGACAGAATCTTAGTACTACGTCCATTACAACAAGGATTGAGATTCTTCTCCGTCTTTTGACGGAGACAGAATCTTAGCACTACGTTTATTACAACAAGGATTGAGATTCTTCTCCGTCTTTTGACGGAGACAGAATCTTAGCACTACGTTTATTACAACAAGGATTGAGAAGGGTCTGTTACTCTTCGACTTCGTTCTAAATGACCATATGAATTAGATGTTGACTTGCCTAAGCTTTTCAACTAAAATTTCTACGTAGTGTAAAAATGTTCAGATTGTATTATAAAAAATGAATAGGTGGGAGGGTAAAAAAACTTACGATTTAAAAACCATTTTATAATGTTTAATGTTGGCTTCTAAAAAAGGTTCTCCTTCTATTTTAAATCCGTTTTTCAAATAAAAATTAACGGCTGTTTCTTGCGAATGTAAATAAATTGTTTTGTTGAATACCATCGTGTCGCTCAGTATATTATCTAAAATATGTTTGCCGTAGCCCATATTGCGATAGTCTTTTAGTACGGCAAAACGTTCCAATTTAATGCCTTTTTCTGTAATTCTCCATCTGCCGGTTGCGACGGGAATTTGTTTTTCGTCCGATTGGTTAACTAAAAGCAAATAATGGTACGAATGTTGGTCGTGATCGTCCACTTCAATATCTTCGCTAATGCATTGTTCTTCAATAAACACCTTGCGTCTGATGAGTAAGCATTTTAAAAAGTCGTTTGTTTTATTTCCAAACGTCTTAACAATAATATATTTATAATTATTCATGCGGATTTTCTTTTTTATAATGATGTAAAGTTACATTTTTTCCATCATAAATAGCATAGGTAAAATGAAAAAGCCAATCGCCCAAATTAATGAATTTTGATGTTGGGTTCAACATCAATTCAAGTGGCAAATGGCGGTGTCCGAAAATAAAGAAATCGAAAGGTTCGTTTTCTAATTTACGCTTTGCGTATTGAATAAGTCGTTCTTTATCTTCGCCTAAAAAAGTGAAATTTTTAGGATTTTCGTGATAGCGGTTGTGTTGCGACCATTTTATTGCCATACGTACTGCAAAGTTGGGGTGAATGCGTGCAAACAGCCATTGAGCAAAGGGGTTTTTAAATATTCGTTTCAGGTATTTAAAACCGATATCCGATGGACCTAAGCCATCGCCATGAGCGATGAAAAATTTTTGTCCGTTTATAGTTCGTATTTCGCGGTCGCGATGAATATCGACACCAATTTCGTTGGGTAAATAGTCAAACACCCAAAGATCGTGGTTCCCGGTAAAAAAATGAACAGGGATGCCGTTGTCGGTCAGTTCTGCAATCTTACCCAGCAAGCGTGAATAGCCTTTCGGTACCACTCGCTTGTATTCGAACCAAAAATCGAAAATATCGCCCAAAAGATAGATTTCTGTAGCATCAGTAGAGGCTTCGTTAAGCCATTTTACCAATAGTTTCTCTCGTTGCAAGCTTTCTTTTGCATTGGGAAAACCTAAATGAGCGTCGCTCACAAAATATATTTTAGTCGGCTTATTCAATGAACGTGTGAATTTTATGTGAATATTTAAACGGATTTAATTGCGATAAACGAAGCGTGAAGCGAATTTTATACAGATAATTATCGCCGTACATAAAGTTCGAAATAGAAGTTATATCGTTTGACATTTTAATAGGGAAATAGACTGCAAATATATTTTTAATCATTCTAATTTCAAAACCAATTTCCCATGGAAATTGTTGGGAGCCTATCCATGCATTTTTTGCACGATAATATGTTCCGGTAGTTGCGTATAAATAAAACGGCGGAGGAATAGGTAAAGCAATGCTTGCCCGAAAACTTGTAAGCCAATGATTGGATTGAATGGGGGTATATGCAGCAAACATTCCATCGTTTAATACAAATTGATGTTGCCAAAATGTGTTTGTAGTGTTTGTATTAAATCGGTCCACAAAAACATCATTGTAAGTATAGTCTTTAATGCCATTTGTGCCCGATAAAAATAAGTTGTAAATAAAATATCGGCTGTGATTAAATAAGAACGCACCCAGAAAATAATCGAGGTCAATACCTTTCTTTTTTGCATTATACGGCATAAAAAGATGTGCATTGAATTTAAACTTGGCAAAATCGTGGTTGTTTTCGAGTGATAAATGCAAATCTGTTTTGTATATGTTAAATTGCTTAAAGGTTGAGATTTCGTTTGTGAAATAAAGCTCTTGTTCATATGGCGAAAACGGGAGTGTTGAGTAATCAATGCTAGATGAAAATAAAAAAATCCAACGACTAAGATCGCTATTAAATGATAACGGTATTTCGAGATTAAATTTTAAGTCGTTCCATTGTGTTTTTTTTGTGTTTTTTGGCAAAGAATAGGTTTGGTAAAGCATGGATGTTTTTATTTTTTGAATATAGTTGTTAATAGGAATATTTTTTTCAACTAAATACGCTCCATTTAACCTTTTATTTTCAATGCTATATAGAGGCAGGAGTCTAAATTGAAACGTTGGATAAGGAATTTGGGGCGAATAAAGCAAAAGGCCTGCCATCGATTTATCAATCGTATTGTAGGCTGCCATCGGAAAAAATAAAATATCGTAGCAATCTAGTTGGTCTATTATTCCCGCAAAACGAAACGATACTTTTTTTAATCCGGGAAGCAGGGTGCGATAGGTATATGAATTGTTGCCGTAATTGCTTTCTAAAAATGAGATATTAGAGTGGCGATTGTTAATAACGAATCGGGTGCCTTTTTTTATTTGTTGGTCAATGGTGATGGTTTGCGTTCCGGATGAAAATCCCTGTTGAATACTTTCATGCGAAGCTATAGACGAGTTGTTGGGGTAGATGTGTAAACTAAAAGGGAAGTCGGCTTTTCGTTTGTTTTTTATGGTGATGGTAGAGGAAGTCTCGCTCGAAACGACGTTTACAATTTTATAATCGCTTCTGCTGGTGTTGTTTAAATAAGAATTAAAAAACCAATCCATAGGGCGTTGACCGTTTTTTTCAAACAGGCTTTTTATATCTTGTTCATCAACATGTTGAAATGATTTTTGTTTGTACAATTGTTTCATTACATCATTAAAGTTGTCTTCGCCCAAATATTTTTTTATAAAAAACCAAACCGACGATGTGTTTAGGTAAGCGTTAAAATAATAGTCGATAGTAGAATATTGTTCAGATTTAAGCCCAATAGGCAATGCATGTCCGCCAAAGTAAAAGTAATCGGTTAAAAGAAAATCGGGAAAAATAGACTGTCCCATCATTTTATTGAAACGTTCCCAGTCGTTTTTGGGAATAGAAAATGCTGTATGAGCATAGTCAGATTCATAAAAGCTATTAATACCTTCGTCAATCCAAGGTTGTTGGCGTTCGTCGCTGGCAAGTATTCCGTAAAACCAATTGTGCCCGACCTCGTGCATTATAACATGGAACAAATCATTTTCATTTTTTGTTACGCCAATGGAGGTAATCATAGGGTATTCCATGCCCCCTTCCGTGATGTTGGGCGTTTCAACTGTAGTACAATGTTGGTAAGGATAATTGCCCACCTTTTCTGAATAGTATTTTACGGATTTTGAAACGTATTGAGCAGCCTTTGCCCAAAAATTATTTTCATAAGGCAGATAATATGCCCATGTATTAATAATTTTGCCCTGAATCTGAATACTATCGTGCGCAATTTTAAAATAAGGAGAAGCAAACCATGCAAAATCATGAATACTGTCTTGTATAAATCGCAGGGTTTTGGTTCCGTTTTTATTCAGTTCTTTTAGTTTATTTGCAAAATCAACGATGTTAGGATAATCGATAGAAAGAGCTGCTATTTTTTTTATTCGCTCCCATTCTTCCACGTTTTGCAAGCATCCTGTTGCGGTAACCGTGTAATTATAAGGGACCGTAATGCTTACATCGAATTTGCCGAATTCGCTGTAAAATTCCCCATTTTCTAAGTATGGATATGGGTGCCATCCTTTATGGTCGTAAACTGCCGGTTTGGGATACCATTGTGTAATACCAAATATATAATCGTAATACCCCATACGGGTATAGCCGGCAACGGGTATTTTAACATAAAAAGGTGTTTCGATTATAATGGATTGGTTGGGCAAAAGAGGTTGGTTTAAATACAGTTTTCCAATGTCAAGCGAATCTTTTACTATTTCAAACCTTGCTTCGTTTTGGTTTATTTTAAAGTGCAAACTATCGATATATCCTAAATTTTGTTCTTGTTCAAAATAAAGCGAAAGTTGGTTGCTAAATAAAAATTGTTTTGCCAAGGCAGTTTTTGTTTTGTTGTGGGTAGCATTGGGGTATAAATGGAAATAGATGTATGGTAGCGTGTCCGGAGAGTTGTTTATGTAGGTAATTTTTTCATATCCTTTTAATGTTTTAAACGATGTGTCTAACGATACTTGAATAGCATAATCTACCTTTTGTTGGAAATAGTTTTGACTGAACGAAAAAAAATGTATTACAACAGCCCAAATTAAAAAAAGGTTTTTCACTTATGCTTTTTATGCGTTTTTTGCGAAGAAAAAATTTGCTCTAAAGTAGCAAATAATTGTTCACCACGCAAATTTTGAGCTATTATTTTACCATCGGGAGCGATTAAAAAATTAGCCGGTATAGCCTGTATTCCATAAAGTTTAGCAACGGGAGAGTCCCAGTATTTTAAATCGCTAACATGTGTCCATGGTGTCAGGTTATCTTTTTCGATAGCTTGAAGCCATTGTTCTTTGTTGTTGTCAAGCGAAACTTGTACTATATGCAGTCCTTTTTTAGCAAAATCCTTGTAGGCTTTAACTAAGTTTGGGTTTTCGTAACGGCAAGGAGTGCACCACGACGCCCAAAAATCGAGTAGGACAAAATTTCCTCTTAGGCGTGATAGTTTAAACAATTTGCCGTTGGAGTCGGTGAGTGAAAAATCAGGTGCTTCGTTTGTTGGTAACATGCTATGATTTGGTTGATTATACGTTGGAAATTGTTGTTTTAATTGTAAAATTTGGGCATGAAATTCCTTTGTTTGCATCGAATTGGGATGTATTGCTTGTAAAGCCGAATCAATTAAAAGAAAATACGGAGCATCCATTTCGAAACTGAAAATAGGGTTGCGACTGTCAAATGCTTGATAGATAGCAGGCAGACAAGCAAATGAACCGGGGTTTTGTTTAATGAAGTTAAACACATATTGACGATGTTGCTCTACCAACTCGTTGCTTTTTTTTACGAACAAGGTTTGTATAGAATCTCGATGAAAAGTATCTACATTGTTGGCAATCATTGAGTTGTATAAGTTTTTTACATTGGTAAATGTTTGAGTAAGTTTATTTTGCAATTCTTGTATTTGTTGCGATGTTTTAGAGCCGTTTAACGTATATGATTTTGCAAAATTTTCAGCATCGGTTTTTATTTCAATGGTAAAGTTATTAATAGAGTCGATGAAAAGTAATATAGGGTTAGAGCGATCAAGGTAAAGGTTGCAAAAATCAGGTTCTGTTAGTTTTCCTTCAAACTCGAATTCGTTGTCGGAATTTATTTTTGTTGAGTCGGTATTTCCTTGATATGAAAGGAAGATGGTTTTACCTTTGCCTCCTTTTACCAGTCCTTTAATTTTAAATCCTTCAAATGAAGAAGAACACGAATAAAAAAGTATGATAAAGCCCAAAAATGGAATAATAAGTTTTATCATAGTCTATTTTTCAGCAAAAGTAAACGAAAAAAATAGAGTTTAAAAGGTGAAAAACATTATTTTAGTACTACCTTTGCATTTTTAAAGATTTTTAACGTGAAAATCATTAGCTCAAACGAGGATGTATTTCTTGATTGTTCGGTAGTTACTGTTGGAACATTTGATGGTGTACATCGCGGACATCGGAGGGTTATAGAATACTGCAAGCAATTGTCAAAAAAGCAGAATTGTCGTTCGGTAGTTTATACGTTTTTCCCACATCCACGAAAAGTATTGGGCAAAGGCGAATTTAAAAATATTACTTCACAGGCCGAAAAGATTTATTTGCTCGAAAAGTTAGGCGTTGAGTATGTTTTTATTCAGGAATTTACGTTGGCTTTTGCTCAAAAGTCGGCACAGCAATTTATAGAAGAACATTTATTGAAGCAACTTTCGCTAAAAGATTTAGTGATAGGTTATGACCATCAGTTTGGAAAAGACAGGGAAGGAAGTGCGGAGGTTCTTCAGGCACTTTCGGAAAAATATGATTTTCGTTTGCACAGAATAGAAGCCCTGTATCATGAGAACTTAACCGTAAGCTCTACAAAAATTCGTGCTGCATTAGAAGAAGGCCATCTAACTAAAGCAAACAATATGTTGGGTTATCCTTACTTATTTATGGCAAAAATTATTGACGGCTTAAAAATTGGACGAAAATTAGGTTTTCCAACGGCTAATTTGGATATAAAAGAGTATGAGAAAATAATCCCAAAACAGGGTGTGTATGCTGTAATGGTCGATATTGATGGTGAGTTTCATAAAGGGGTATTAAACATTGGATACAGGCCAACGTTAAATTTACCCGACTCACAACTGTCAATAGAGGTTCATCTTATTGATTTTGATGGCGATTTGTACGGAAAAACAGTTGTTGTCTTTTTTATGGAGCGCATTCGAGACGATATAAAATTTAATTCAATAGACGATTTAAGTAAACAAATTGAGTCGGATGTCTTAAAAACGAAAGAACTCTTTTCAGCTCACAAGGAATGGGAAAGCTTGGAAAGAAATTTATTCTCAGATTAAAAGACAGGTCTCATTATTAAATAAAAAAAGAGGCTGTACACACAATGACAGCCTCTTTATGAATTAAGTTCAACGGATTATTTTACTTCTTCAAAATCTACATCGGTAACTTCTGAGTCAGTTTTAGCATTGTTGGTCGGATTGTTTTGTTGTTGACTTTCGGCATTGGGCTGAGCTCCGGTGTTTTTATACATTTCTTCACTTGCTTTGTGGAAGATTTCGTTCAGTTCGTTCATCGCTTTTTCAATACGATCGAGATCTTCGCTCTTGTGAGCATCTTTAAGTTTTTGAATGGCGGCTTCAATTTGGCTGCGTTTGTCGGCCGGTATTTTGTCGCCAAACTCTTTTAGCTGTTTTTCGGTTTGGAATATTAAACTATCAGCTGCATTTAGTTTATCAATGCGTTCTTTGAACTTACGGTCTTCTTCGGCATTGGCTTCGGCTTCGGCTTTCATTTTCTTGATTTCGTCTTCGGTTAAGCCGGAAGATGCTTCAATGCGAATGCTTTGTTGTTTACCGGTAGCTTTGTCTTTTGCAGAAACATTTAAAATACCATTGGCATCAATGTCAAATGTTACTTCTACTTGAGGTACACCACGAGGAGCAGCCGGTATTCCGTCTAAATGGAAACGCCCTATAGTTTTATTTTGGCTTGCTTGTGTACGTTCGCCTTGAAGAACATGAATTTCAACGGATGTTTGGTTGTCGGCAGCAGTAGTAAAGGTTTCGGTTTTGCGGGTAGGGATAGTAGTATTTGCTTCGATGAGTTTGGTCATTACACCGCCAAGCGTTTCGATACCTAAAGAAAGCGGAGTAACGTCGAGCAGTAATACATCTTTCACTTCGCCTGTTAACACACCACCTTGAATAGCAGCTCCAACAGCCACCACTTCGTCGGGGTTCACTCCTTTTGAAGGAGTTTTTCCAAAGAAATCTTCGACAACTTTTTGAATAATAGGAACACGTGTCGAACCTCCCACTAGAATAACCTCGTCGATGTCTTTTGCTGTAAGCCCTGCATCGCTCAATGCTTTTTTACACGGTGTAATGGTTTTTTGAACCAAGTCGTCAATAAGTTGTTCGAATTTTGCTCTGGTTAGGGTTCTTACAAGGTGCTTGGGAACTCCGTCAACGGGCATAATGTAAGGAAGGTTAATTTCTGTTGTTGATGAGCTGGATAATTCGATTTTTGCTTTTTCGGCAGCTTCTTTTAAACGTTGAAGTGCCATAGGGTCTTTTCTTAAATCAATGCCTTCGTCGTTTTTAAATTCGTCTGCCAACCAATCGATAATGCGTTGGTCAAAGTCGTCACCACCTAAATGTGTGTCGCCATTGGTGCTTTTTACTTCAAATACACCATCGCCTAATTCAAGGATAGAAATATCAAAAGTACCACCACCTAAGTCGTAAACGGCAACTTTCATATCGCGGTTGCGTTTATCCATACCATATGCCAATGCTGCAGCAGTAGGTTCATTGATTATTCTGCGAACATTAAGTCCGGCAATTTCGCCGGCTTCTTTGGTTGCCTGGCGTTGAGCATCATTGAAATAGGCAGGAACTGTAATGACAGCTTCTGTAACTTCCTGACCCAGATAATCTTCGGCAGTTTTCTTCATTTTTTGAAGAATCATAGCCGATATTTCCTGAGGTGTATAGGTTCTATCATTAATTTTTATCCTGGGTGTGTTATTATCACCGCGAACAACCTCATATGGAACGCGTGATATTTCATTGGAAACTTCATCATAACGATTTCCCATGAATCGTTTAATAGAAAAGATGGTCTTTTTAGGATTGGTTATGGCTTGGCGTTTAGCCGGATCGCCTACTTTACGTTCGTTGTTGTCTAAAAATGCAACAATAGATGGAGTGGTTCTTTTACCTTCGCTATTTGGAATAACTACCGGGTCGTTCCCTTCCATTACGGCTACACATGAGTTGGTTGTACCAAGGTCTATACCTATTATTTTTCCCATATAAATATTTTTTTTAAATTTCATGGCTTATAAACAAGCATAGTGCCAAGACTAAAAAATGCGAAAAATATGAAAAAATGTCAGTAAACGATAAAAAACGATGTCAGTATTATGGAAAGAGTTCCCAATTTAATTGGGTGGTGGCATAATTTGAAAATTTAAGGTGCTTGGTGTAAATTCCCATAGCAAGCGAATCAATGGTACGCTGTGCTAATGATTTAGGAATTTCGCGTTTTGTATAGCGTGATGTAAATAAACCTAATCCATTTACAATATTGGTATAGCTTGGTTTATCCATTGACAGACCGGTGCTTGGAGCACTTACTTGCATATAAGCGTACAAGTCGTTGCTGCCAGCATATGTAATTATTTGTATGCTTCCTTGTGCGGGAACTCGTTTTATTACTTGGCTGTTTTCTTTTACATGATTTTTAACAGCATCAAAAAATTTAATACTTGGATATTCAATGCTAATAATTTCATTTCCATCAATAGTATTGGTGGTATATATGGGTAATTTAATATCAAAAAAATGTTTGGTAGTATCGGTTGCAGTGATTTCATAATAAAAAAATCGAAGATTCGGTTGAATTAAGCGTGCGTTAGCCGGAGTTTTTATAGAAAATTTTAAAGATGTAGATGTAAACGATATAGCAGCAGGAACATTGATTAATGAAAAACTGTTAATCATTTTTGTTTCTGAACTAACGGTTTTCCCGTCAATTTGAATATTTAATTTATATTGAGCATCGGCATTTAAGACTTCGTTTGTAACGAAATAATAATTTTTTTGGTATTCAAAAACACCACTATCGCGGGCAATGGACGAATCTTTGTGCAACGAAATCGTTTTAACAAGATTACCATTCAGCCATTCTTCTATTTTAACGGTAATGGGCTTATTGTAATATATTGAATCGTGAATTTGAGCCATGTTATAAGCATTTCCTTCGCCTAAAAATGATTTTGAAACCCTAATTACTTGTTGGGAGTCCGAGGCGTTCAATAAGCCATATACTATTGTGTTGTCTTTCCAATCGTCAAAAACATCAAGTTCATTGTTGCAAAAGGTAAATAGGGTTGATAATATCAGAAAATATAAAAATCTAACAATGTTAGTTAAATGGTATCTGTCTGATATGTAATTAAATAAATTAAATTTATTTTTCATGGCTTTTTCGTAAAAAAAACAGAACTTTGTGGCAAAGATATAAATTATATTTCAATGAATTTTCCTACAGTAAAAAAAGTTACTACGCATGTCTTGGCAGAAATGAAACTGCGTGGTGAAAAAATATCGATGCTCACAGCTTACGATTATTCAATGGCAAAAATTCTGGATAGTGCCGGAATAGATGTTGTTTTAGTAGGCGATTCGGCATCAAACGTAATGGCAGGATACGATACAACCATACCGATAACGTTAGACGAGATGATCTACCATGGAGCCTCCGTAGTTAGAGCTGTTAAACGAGCACTGGTAGTGGTTGATTTGCCTTTTGGTACTTATCAAGGAAATTCTAAAGAAGCATTAAATTCGGCTATTCGCATAATGAAAGAAACCGGAGCTGCTGCCGTTAAGTTAGAAGGGGGAGAAGAGATAAAAGAAAGCATTCAACGAATATTATCGGCAGGAATTCCGGTAATGGGGCATTTAGGGTTAACTCCTCAAAGTATTCACAAATTCGGAACCTTTGTAGTTAGGGCTCGCGAAGAAGCAGAAGCAAAAAAATTACTGCACGATGCAACTGTTTTAGATGAATTAGGTTGTTTTGCAATTGTATTAGAAAAAATTCCGGCCCAGTTGGCTGCCAATGTTGCTCAATCTGTCAAAACGCCCGTTATTGGTATTGGTGCCGGTGGCGCTGTAGATGGGCAAGTGTTAGTTTTGCACGATATGTTGGGTATTACAACTGAATTTTCGCCTCGCTTTTTAAGACGTTATTTAAATTTATTTGACGAAATTAAAAATGCTGTCGGAAAGTATATTATAGATGTAAAAACCAACGATTTTCCAAATGAAAAAGAACAGTATTAGCAATGTTCAACAGCGAAAATATACTTTTTGAAGATAATCATATCATTATTATTAATAAGGTATCGGGTCAATTGGTTCAGCCCGATAAAGAAAAAAACGATTCGCTCGAAGAAGATATAAAAGCATACATTAAAAAAAGAGACTCAAAACCCGGTAATGTTTTCCTGGGCGTTATTCACCGTATTGATAGACCTGTAAGCGGTGTGGTGTTATTTGCAAAAACGTCTAAGGCACTTGCTCGTTTAAATCAAATGCAGCAAGAACGTAAAATCAAGAAAGTGTATTGGGCAATTACTGCCAACTCGCCGCAAAAAACCGAAGGGACCTTGGAGCATTATATTGTCAGAAACGAAAGTAAAAACATTTCTATAGTAAAAACCAAAGAAGCGAAAAATGCAAAATTGGCAGTTTTAAACTATTCAATATTGGCAAAATCCGATTTATATTATCTGTGGCAGATTGAATTGCTCACGGGTCGCCATCACCAAATCAGGTGTCAGCTATCGTACATTCAATGCCCAATAAGAGGGGATGTGAAATACGGCTTTCCACGTGCAAATCCCGATAAAAGCATTTCACTTCATGCTCGAATGTTGTCGTTTTTACACCCTGTTACAAAAAACCCGATAGCCGTGATAGCCCCCGTACCAAACGAAAAATTATGGAATTATTTTGAAATGACCATTAAATAACTGATAATAAAATAAATGCCACGAATTATAAGCCATGAGTAAGGTTTTGAACAATTGATTGTTAGTAAAAAAATAATCTCCAATAAATCAGATAATTAAAATAATTGCTAAAAATCGTCTGAATTTATAAAGCACATAAATACAGATTGTTAGATTAGTTTAAAAAAAATGTTAATATTGTTGTTAAAAACTAAATTAGCAAAAATAACTTAATTGATATAATTTGCTCAACGAAAAATCAGAAGCTATCCTATTGAAAATAATAATAGTAAAAATATAAAATGGAAACACTGGTAGATAAAAACGTCATGTCAAAAAAGGAAAATGTTAATAATGAGGCTCATACGATTTATTCGTTTGATGAAGCATACCAAGGCGCACTCGATTATTTTAAAGGGGATGAATTAGCTGCAAAAGTTTGGGTTACAAAATACGCTCTAAAAGATTCATATGGAAACATATACGAACGCAGCCCCGAAGATATGCATTGGCGAATAGCTAAAGAATTGGCTCGCATCGAAAAAAAATATCCCAATCCCATGTCGGCTCAAGATATTTATGATTTATTAAAAGATTTCAAATATATTGTTCCTCAAGGGAGTCCGATGTCAGGTATTGGTAACAATTTCCAAATTGCATCGTTGTCCAATTGCTTTGTGATAGGGATGGAGGGGAACAGCGATTCGTACGGTGGCATCATGAAAGTGGACGAAGAACAGGTGCAGCTAATGAAACGCAGAGGTGGAGTTGGCCACGATCTTAGCCATATTCGCCCGTCAGGAAGTCCGGTGCTAAATAGTGCACTGACTTCTACCGGTTTAGTGCCTTTTATGGAACGATACAGCAATAGTACCCGCGAAGTAGCTCAAGACGGAAGACGTGGAGCATTAATGCTTACTGTTTCCATTAAACATCCGGATGCAGAAAGTTTTATTGATGCAAAACTTGAACAAGGTAAAGTTACAGGTGCCAATGTGTCTGTAAAAATCGACGATGAGTTTATGCGTTCGGCTATTAATGGGGTAAAATATACACAGCAATATCCCATTGATAATCCTAATCCAAAATACACCAAAGAAATAGATGCAGCTCAATTGTGGAAAAAAATCATACATAATGCATGGAAATCAGCCGAACCGGGAATCCTTTTCTGGGATACCATTATTCGTGAATCGGTTGCCGACTGCTATAAAGATTTAGGATTTAGAACTGTTGCTACCAATCCTTGTGGCGAAATTCCTTTGTGCCCGTACGATAGCTGCCGTTTATTAGCAATAAATTTATATGGTTATGTAGTAAACCCCTTTACTGCAAATGCATTTTTTGATTTTGATTTATTTAAAAAACATGCACATGCAGCTCAACGCATGATGGATGATATCATAGACTTGGAATTGGAAAAAATAGACGCCATTTTGCAAAAAATAGACAGCGACCCCGAATCGGAAGAAGTAAAACGAACCGAACGACAATTGTGGGAAAAAATAAGAATTAAAGCCATTCAAGGACGCCGTACCGGAATTGGTATTACTGCCGAAGGTGACATGTTGGCAGCCCTTAACTTACGTTATGGAAGCGACAATGCTATTGATTTTTCGGTAAAAGTGCATAAAACACTTGCCTTAGAGGTTTATCGTTCTTCTGTAAATACAGCTAAAGAACGCGGACCGTTCCCCATTTACGATACAAACAGAGAAAAAGAAAATCCGTTTATCAACAGATTGAAAGAAGCAGATCCGGAATTGTATAAAGAAATGACGCGTTATGGACGTAGAAATATTTCACTTTTAACAATTGCTCCTACCGGCTCTACCAGTATTTTGACACAAACAACTTCCGGTATCGAACCGGTTTTTAGACCTGTTTACAAACGCCGTAGAAAAGTAAATCCCAACGATAAAAATGTTAAAGTAAGCTATGTAGATGAGGTTGGCGATTCGTGGGAAGAATATGCTGTTTTCCACCATAAGTTTATAACATGGTTAGAACAAAATGCTTACGATTTGAATGATGTTTACTCGTATTCTGATGAAAAATTAGACGAGTTGGTTCAAAAATCACCTTATTACCTGGCTACAGCTAACGATGTAGATTGGGTAGCAAAAGTTAAAATGCAAGGCCAAATTCAAAAATGGGTCGATCATTCTATTAGCGTAACGGTTAATTTGCCCGAAGATGTTACTGAAGAAATTGTTTCAAAAGTTTACGAAACAGGATGGGAAAGCGGTTGCAAAGGAATAACCGTTTATCGCGAAGGCAGTAGATCGGGTGTGCTGATTTCAAAAGATAACAAAAACAAAAATACACAACCCGATACCTTATCATTTGAAGTAAAAAAGAGACCCCGAATTTTAGAAGCGGATGTTGTAAGATTTCAAAATAATAATGAACGTTGGATTGCATTTGTGGGAGTATTGGACGGGAAACCCTACGAAATTTTTACAGGTATTGAAGATGAAGAAGTTTGGGTCATGCCAAAATCGATAAAAAAAGGATATATTATTAAAAACAAAGAAGAATCAGGCGAAACTCGATACGATTTCCAATATGTCGATAAACATGGTTATAGAACAACCATCGAAGGCTTATCTCGCATGTTTGATAAAGAGTTTTGGAACTATGCAAAATTGATTTCCGGAGTATTGCGTTATGGCATGCCTATTACCGATGTTATTAATTTGGTAGGTTCACTTCAGCTTGATAGCGACAATATTAATACATGGAAAGCAGGAGTTGAAAGAGCACTTAAAAAATATATCCCCGATGGTGCAAAGCCCAAAAAAGGTGCGGTTTGCCCTAATTGTGGACAGGATGCACTTGTATATAAAGAGGGTTGTTTAACTTGTTCACATTGCGGTTATTCAAAATGCGGATAATGTTTAAGTTTTAGGGTTAAACGATGTAAAAAAGAGGTAGAAAAAACTACCTCTTTTTTTATTAAAAAATCGTAAAAAAAATTTGCTGAATAAAAAAAAGCATCTATCTTTGCATCCGATTTCGTTCTAAAATTCATTGTCCGATGGTGTAATGGTAGCACTGCAGATTTTGGTTCTGCCTGTCCAAGTTCGAATCTTGGTCGGACAACGTGCTGTCCCGTTGTGTAATGGTAGCACAGCAGACTCTGGATCTGTTAGTCGGGGTTCGAGTCCCTGCGGGACAACGGGATGAAAAAAATTAAGAGGTTGTTTAAAAACAGCCTCTTTTTTTATATAAAAAAGGCTTTGTTCTGTAATCGAAACAAAGCCTTTTCTGTTTTTAATATTCTTTATTATCTCTTTATAAAAGGTATTGTATTGACATTTTCTTTTGTGCGAATTTTTAGCCAATAAAATCCGTTTTCAAAATCAGCAACATTAATTTTAGTGTTAATAGTCGATGTTTCTTGCATTAAAATACATTTTCCGGATGCATCAAAAATCTCTATTAGAATGGTTTCACTTATATCTGAATTAATGTTTATAAAATCATGAGTAGGATTAGGATATATTTCAAGTCCTTTTATCTCAATATTATTGCTCGATAAAGTTGTTATCATAACGGTTTGCGAAATTGTATCACTTCCGCATTCATTACTTACTATCAAATATACGGTATAGGTTCCGGTTGCCATATATGTATGAGTTGGGTTTTCAGTAGTATCACCCGAAATATATGGGAAAAAGTCAGTGTCTCCAAAAAACCATTTCCAATTGGTAGCATCCGTTGAAGTACTTGTGAAGTTAAACGTAGCATCGGTTTGTGTATAAGTAAATGATGCAACCGGCATATTGCCAGGACAGTCTATAGTTATAGTTAAATGCAACGTGTCGTTACCGCAATCATTTGTTGCTATTAAAGTAACATCATAAGTACCATAGCTTCCATAAATATGAGTAGGGTTTGGAGTTGTATCGGTAGGCATTAATGGAAACAGTTCATCACCAAAAAACCAACCATAGGTGTTCGCATCTACTGATTGATTGGTGAAACTAACTTCTAAACCATTATTGGTATAAGTAAAAGCAGCATGAGGCATTGTTCCGGGACAAATAACCGAAATCGTATCTCTAAGTGTATCGGTTAATCCACATGCATTATACGAAATTAATGTAACAACATAGTTACCATATTGTGCATATTGATGCGTAGGGTTCGTTGTTGTATCACCTTGCGATAAGGGTGGGGGTAATTGTTCATCTCCAAAATACCAAACATAATGCGTTGCATCGGTTGAAGTATTGGTAAAGGTTACATCGTGAGCATTTTGGCTAAATGTAAAAGAAGAAGAAGGATTTCCGGTGCATACATCAATATTAATATCAAAAGCAGTTTGAGGTGTAGCTAAGTTGATGCTTGAAATAATGATATAATAGGTATTGCCAGCACTTAAATTTACATTTAATGAAGGATTGCCTAAGTAAGAATTGTTGTTTGCGATACACTGAACATTTGCATCGTCCGGACAAAGGTCGGTAACAAATAATGCAACAGCCGGAGAAGTGTTAGACAAAGCAATGTGATAATCGCCCGTAATGGTTGGAGTAAAAGAAAATACATAATCTTTACCCGACATGTAGTTTGTCATACCACTACCGCTGCATGGTAAAGAAGCATACGTTGTCCCGACAGTTACGAGTCCTGTTGCTGCATAAGGAACAGAAGTTATTACATCAGCTTCTGAACATGTAGCACCCGTTTGAGCAAATATACCACTTGCTAAAAACGTTAAATAGAAAAAGGTAAATAATTTTTTCATAGCAATTAGTTTAAATTTTGGCAAAAATAGTAAAATTTTCAAATAAAGCAAAAACCTATTTAGATATTAGAAAAAAAAATATATATTTGCATCGAATTTTAAAAACAAATAAATATGAAAACCTAAGTTCAATTAGTAAGTGCAACTTTTTTAACAGGTCGATTTAGTTTATGAAGTTAAAATATTTTTTCAGGAAAGAG
>Ga0116186_1002513_pt1 | contig 16548 bp, 16 predicted proteins | sample AD_JPNNA4_MetaG_FD_89806 | JGI IMG/M metagenome (GOLD analysis project Ga0116186, IMG submission 89806) | Active sludge microbial communities of municipal wastewater-treating anaerobic digesters from Japan - AD_JPNNA4_MetaG | ecosystem: Engineered > Bioreactor > Anaerobic > Digestate | place...
TATTTTTTCGTTGTTTACCCCATCTATGAAGCTGTTTATGGCCGACCATGTGGCACTTCCGTAGTCGTCGCCCGGGCTGACAATGTAAAACAGCTCAGGGAAATTGTTACGAATCCAAATGCCGCTGTCATCCTGGTCTGAAATGGTATATATCCTGAGTTTGGCCAGCAATCGCTTGGCTTCTGCTTTTGACATGGTGTGGCTTATTTTGTGTAAAGCTTGCGCCAAAGTGTTAACACCACCCCAAGTGGCAACCCACAATGGGCGTTCGTCATCTTCTTTCAATACTTTTATTATCCATTCTGAGCCTTCAGAGTCGTTTCCTTCGCCAACGCCCAGCATTCCGTATTTTGGTAAACCTTGTTTTACTGTATTAAGTAAAAATTGAGCTTCTGGAAATCCAGTCTCGTGTTTTAACAGGTTTGGCTGAACTTTTTTATATGCTTCAATTAATTTTTTAATAGACTCAGGGGCTATGCTTGTCCTTTTCCATACAGAAGTTGTAGCTATAAGTCCTTTAATGTCTATTTGGTTTGAATATAAGAGCAGACGGACTAAAGATTCGGTATCGTCCACCTCGGCCTCAATATCGGTCAAAACAATCAACCGGCTTTTTTGGCCTGACAAAGTAGAAGTAGAGAATGTTATAAAAACAACTGAAAGCAGGATTAACATGCACTTTTTCATAAGTATAGTAATTAGTGTATCAATGTCATTAAGTTAAGGCTATATTTTTGATAAATCAATCATCAAACATCCTTCGACTCCGCTCAGGGTGACTGTCAGACTGAGCGGAGTCGAAGTCTTTTTCAGAACTAAACGACATTGATTTGTTTTATAAATTGTAAATTTAGCCTCGAATTTTTGTTATAACTACCTGTTTTTGTAAATAAATATGTTGGATTCCGAGAATTTGAATAAATTCAATGAAAAACGCAACGAGTTTAAACCTTATGGCCTGACCTGCGAGTTATGGACGCCAAGTGTAATGCGTAAACCAGATAGGCATAATGAGGTGGAGATTAACTATTTTCTGGAAGGCGAGATGACCTATTTGGTGCAAGACAAAAAGATTACCATTCCGGCGCGGCGTTTTGCAATTTTCTGGGGACTTGTGCCGCACCAAATCGTCCAGTATGAAGGAAATACGCCGTACTTTGTTTGTACTATCCCTTTTTCACAGTTTTTGGAATGGAAGCTTCCGGTATTATTTGTTGACAGGGTACTGAAAGGGGAAGTGCTTATTGATGCCTCTGAAAAATCAGCAATTTATGATGAATATCTGCTCAATAACTGGATAAATGACATAAGTAAAAGTCCGTCTATTGAATTAATCTTGCTGGAGATGCATGCACGATTGTACCGAATGGCAGTAAGCAATATTCCTGCTGAAACAAAAGAGCATCTTTCTATACATACACATGAAATAAGCCAGGTAGAACAAATAGCTATTTATATAGCCCAAAATTACTGCAACCCGATTAAAGTGTCGGATATTGGCAAGGCTGTTGGCCTGCATCCGGATTATGCCAATGCTATTTTCAAAAAAGCCTTTGGCTGTACCCTGACAGAGTATATTATTGACGAACGCATTGCCCATGCTCAACGAAAGCTTGTAGCAACTAATGAAAGCATTACTGCTATTGCTTTTGAATGTGGTTTCAATTCAATGAGCCGATTCAATGCTGCTTTTCTGAAAGTGAATGGCTGTACTCCAAGAGAGTTCAGAAAAAGGTTTCAGTAAAACATATGTTAGTAATACAACGGCAGTTCAATGTAAAAGTAATTGTAAGATGCATAAATATAATTATTTATCTTCTTTCCTTTTTTCCTTGATGAAAAAAGGAAACGAAAAAAATCAAGAAAATTTAACGCTATACGGTTTTTCATTGGTTAGCTTGCGCTTCGTAGGAACGCAAAATTTTCACGCTCTTATGAAGGGTAGTATTGGCAGTAGCTTTAAATCATAGGCTGCGAAGCAGACAAAAAGAGAATTCCTTATTTGGCTGTGAACTGTCTGAGCTAATCCGCCTTCGGGCGGAGGAGTGAGTTTTCACAGCCAGTCTTTTTTGGTTTCTTTTTTTGACGAAAAAAAGAAACAATATAAATATAATTGATTATCTGCTTGTTAAAAAATACCTTATATCGAATTCACGTTAAAATAGTCTTTAGCCAATAACAAATTGTGTATTCAATTCATTAACTTTATAGTAAACACTATAGGTTATGTCAGAAATCATGGAAAACAGGAACGATAAGCTGAACAACTTGTTCGATTTTGCACATCGCCTCATTGATGGCGAAAATGGCAAAATGCTTATAGAAACATACCAACAGTCAATAAACACGGTAAATGCCGTGGATGCCATGCAGGTCTTTGACCGTCTTTTACAGGAAGGATACCAGGTAGAGAAGGTTAAAGCCAATGTAGGAAAGATTATCAATGTGTTTTTCAAAGCGTTGAGTACTGACCATTGGACAAAACCTGACGAAGGACATTTTATGTATTACCTGATGCTCGAAAATAGGGAGGTAGAAAAGTTAATTGCTGACATTCGTCCTTATATCAAGATGTTTCTAAAGTCTGATACTTTTGAAGCCCATGAATCGTTGCAAAAGCTGAGAGATTTCATTAGCAAAGTGAAGGAATACGAGCTGCATTACATTAAAAAAGAGAATATTCTCTTTCCATACCTTGAAAAGACGTTTACCCAGCACCGCTGTTTGCAGTTGATGTGGTCGTTTCATGATGATTTCAGGCGGAGTGTAAAAGCGCTGGAATTGCTTCTTCAGCCTGCTCGGCCTGATGTGAACGCTGTAAACACTGAGCTGGGAAAGCTGTTTTTTGTTATCATGCCCATTATTTTCAGGGAAGAGCAAATAGTCTTTCCGGTGGCAATACGCGCTATTCCTCATAAAATATGGAACGAAATGCTTGAGCAAAGTAAAGAGATTGGCTGGTGTTATGGTGTAACGCCTAAATATTCCGGGCGTACTTCCGGGAAAGAAGTTTTCAATGGCTTGGTTAACTTGGGCTCTGGGTTTCTGAAGCCCGAACAACTCATCCTGCTGCTTAACAACTTGCCGGTGGATATTACCTTTGTGGACGAAAACGATGAGGTATGTTACTTTTCAGAAGCAAAAGACCGTATATTCCCTCGTTCTAAGGCTATCATAGGCCGTAAGGTGCAAAACTGCCATCCACCCGAAAGTGTGCATGTGGTAACCCAGATAGTAGAAGCTTTCCGTAATGGCACAAAAGACCATGCCGATTTTTGGATACAAATGAAAAACCATTTCATCTATATTCGTTACTTTGCAATGCGTAACGAAAATGGCCAGTATAAAGGGACTGTTGAAGTGAGCCAGGATGTTACTGATATTAGGGCATTGCAGGGTCAGCAAAGATTGTTAGATTGGAAATAAAAGGTTTTATGATACAGCAAGTTTTAAATGAAATGATAGCGTACTTTGGCAACGATGTGCGCCGTATAAACCATGCTATTAAAGTTTATGGCTTTGCTACAGCCATTGGACGAACCGAAAATCTTGAGGCACAATCTGTGCAGATTCTTGAGACTGCAGCTATTTTGCATGATATAGGTATTCCCGTATCGGAAAAGAAATACGGCTCATGCATTGGTAAATATCAGGAATTAGAAGGCCCTCCAATTGCCAGGGCTATACTGGAAAAGATTGGAACCCCTGCCAATATCATTGACCGGGTATGCTTTCTTATCGGGAACCATCATACCTACACCAAAATCGATAATATCGATTTTCAAATCCTTGTAGAAGCTGATTTTCTGGTGAATATTTTTGAAGATGAAATGTATAGCAGCGTGAAGAGTATTGGCGAAAAATATTTCAAAACCAAGACTGGCTCTCAAATTCTATACACTTTATATCCGAAGAATAATGGTTAATGAAATTTGGGCTTGGGGTAGGTTTGGTTGTTAAGAGTAAATGCTTAACGCTTCCCGGCTATGCGGCGTGCCGGATACACGGAGCCACCGCCGTCACAACCGATAACAAATGTAATGGAAAGAACGGACTTTTGCAACTTGCTAAACCCAGCATGACGTATGAGCTGTTGTTACTATGCGTTTTTATTCTAAATCCAGTATTATTTGAATATTCTCCTTAACCTTCTCAATTAAGTCTTTGGGTAAATCTCCCATTTTCCTAACCAATCTTCTGTTATCAATTGCTCTAATTTGATCAATCATAATGTCGCAATTTTCATTTAATCCAGCTTTCCCTTTGCTAATATGAACTCGCAATATATCACTATCTTTCTGAACATTAGTAGTGATTGGACATATTATTGTTGAAGGATGAACTTTGTTCAAATGGTTTGTCTGGATTACCAAAACCGGTCTAACTTTTCCCGTTTCTGTGCCTCGCTGTGGTTCCAAATCAGCTATCCAAATGTCATATTGCTTTATTGTTGTCATTGAGTGCTTCGAATTCGATTAATACTTTCATTGATTCATCCTTTACTAATTCTGATTCTTTTTCTAATCTCTTTGCAAGTAATGCCTGTTTTTGAATTCTATTGTAATAATCTATCGCCTCACTTATGTATTTGTTTCTTGTCTTATGGACTATTGAGACAACTTTCTCAGTTTCCTGAAAAATTGTATCATTCAATCTTAACGATAATGTTTTCATGTCAAATCATATTTTGGTACAAAAATAATCAATCTTATTTGTATATCATAATAAGATGTCATTTTTTAATGCAAGGCAACGTCTTCCATCTATGTGGTGTTCACGAATCTGCCACCGACTGTTTTACCCTTGGTGAAACTCATTGCGGGATGAGACGCTCGCACATCCTTTAAATCCGGCATGTTTATGATTCGTTGTTGGGTATAGGTTATTTTATCTTGTTAAAATCCGCTCTAATATTAACTTTCTTTATATTAATATCTGAATACCAATTAGTAATTGTAGTTATTAAACTTTGGCTAGAACTTTTAAAGTTAAGATATGTCTTATAAGCCTCAGCATTGCCTTGATAATAATCAATCCTTTTATTACCAGAATTAAATATTTCATCATCATTTAATATCTTCGATTCCAAAATAACCATTTTATCACTTATTAAATTCATCTCATCATAAGTAATAACCTCACAAAAAGAATTTTGAAATTTTATAAGTTCATCAGCAATCTCAATCGGCATTAAGGGATTATAGGCGAATCCTTTCAAATCCATAATCTGAGTTGAATTAAAAAAAACAACTGGAAAATCAAGGTACTCATTCTCCAACTTAAAATTTGATTTTGAAAACTCAAACAAAGTCCACGTCTTTAAATCTCCACCGTACATATTACCAGCCGATAATCCATAAGTAATTTTTATATATGTCGTATTTAAACAGTAAACTAAATCATTCACAACTTTAATCTTATCTTCAGTTGCTTTTCTTTTGGCAAAATTTTGATTTATAAAAATAGCAACAAATAAAGTTAAGCTACTTACTAATAATCCAACTGATTGCAGAATCAATTTGGTAGTCTCAATATTATTACAAAGTATATTCATTGCTTATCGTGTTTTTAACTTATACTCAACTTATGTATAACAGCCTTAATCCCATTTCTTCCACCTTTATCAAAAGTAAATAATATAAGCTCATTATCAAAATCATAGTCCATTCAAAATTGTCTGTCTATAGCTAAAAATGCTGTTGACTTGAATGAGAATATTTAGTACCTTAACAAGCAAATTTGCAATTTGTCAAAAGACGCTAGCTTTGTTGGAGTTGGGGATTTAGAGAAAAATTCAATAAACGTAAACAGTATGAAGAAAAATGGTTTCATTATAGCTATAGTGATTACTATTCCCCTCATGTTTTCCTGTACAAAAGACGATGAGGCTATTAGTCCTGAAGCAGTTGAAAAATGGACTTTTTATAACGTCAACAATGGTTTGCCTTCTAACATTGTCAATTGCCTCACCGAAGATGATTACGGGAATATATGGATAGGTACCAACAGGGGACTTGTAAAATATGATGGAACAGGTTTCAGAACTTATTCCAGCCGCTCAGGCTTGCCATCGGATACCATTCTGGGGCTGCATTGGGATAATAATGATGAACTGGTTGTCGGGTCTGCCAATGGGTTGGGGATTATAAAGTCCCAAAGCTATATCAATATATTGACAAACAGCGGGTGGGAATGCTACAACTCCTGCGAAGATGCCAATGGAAACCTATATACTGCCTCGATGTATGGTTTGTTGGTGTATTCAGACAACCAACTACACCTGTACAAGTTAGATACGGGCGCTTATGACAACTACATTACCGATATCCTTTGCGATGATTACGGTAAAATATGGATGGCTGCGCCTTTTAAAGGCTTGTGCTATGTGAAGCAAAACAAATTGACCTGTTTTCCAAAAAGTAAAACCGGGATGATGCCTTACCGGATAATAGAAGATAAGGCTGGCAATATTTGGATGACGTCTGTCATAAAGGACGAGAAAGTGGTGTTTTATGACGGCTATCAATTTGTGAACGATACTATCCTTTCAGAATATGGCGATCCCGATTATTACGACCATTATAAAGCGATAAGCCAGGATAAGTACGGCAATTTTTGGGTGGCGATAGCTGAAAAGGGTATATTTCATCATGCAGGGAGGATGACAAAAGGCTATACCACAGCCAATTCGCCAGTTTTGATGAATGACGTTAACGCTATCCTTTGTGACAGCAAAGGCAATGTGTGGTTTGGCTCAAATGGTGCAGGTTTGTATTGTTTGCAAAATATTAAACCGCTGCAATTCCAGTTTGGCCCCGAATATAATCCCTATCCGTCCAATTACCCGAATAATTAACCCTAACAGAACCGAAAATGCAAAAAAATAGATTGATATGGAAATCGGGCATCACACTGGCAGTTTGTATGGTACTTTGCCTGCCTTCTGTAGCCCAAATAACGGGGCTTTCAGACCAGCCTGAGCGATATATCGACAGGCCGTTGACGCTTCACAGCAGTAACATGGAGTTTTCTTTTGGCTATCAGTTTGGGGTGCTTTCTTCTATTTATGACAATAAAAGCAATAGTGTCAGTATTGCTGATGCGGGCATTGCGTCTTCCAGCCAGGCCGCTAATATTCAGTTTACCTACGGGGTTACAGAAAACTGGCAGGTGCAGGCTTTTGTCAATTATTCGTATATCAATACTTCTACCGCTATGGTGGCTCAATCCACCGGAAATACGGTAATGCAGACAGAAGGCATTGAAAAAATATCGGGAATGTTTGATCCTGAACTGCGTATGGCTTATCTGTTAATTGGAAGTGATAAAAAGCTGAGTTTGTCAGTAGGAGGAGGGCTAACGCTTCCTGTTTCGGCTCATAAACCTGACAAACCTGAAATTAAATATTTTGCAGGCAGCCTGGATGAGTACCGGTTTGTCTATAATTACCGTAATGGTGCAGGTTCAATGGCTTACAATCTCAATATGGCTTTAAAATACAGATTTGGCGGAACTTCTGACAATAATCATTCGTCAAAGCTTATAGCCAGGCTTTTTACAGACTTTTATACAACTCCGGGCAAGGTTTCTACAAATGATTGGCAGTATGTTTTTGACGCTGAAAATCCCAATGACTTTACCTATCAGGAATTACCTGTGAAATACAAGAAAGGGGATTGGCTGGTGAACAGGCTGTACTTCGATTATCAGGCTTACACCATAGCATCGTTTATGTTTGGGATTTCTAACCGCCTGTATTTTCATGGATGGAAGCAAACTGCCGATTTGAAGGTGTCTGAATACGATGTTTCAGAAACTGCATTTTCTGTTGGAGCCCATATTCAGGCATCTCCAAGATTAAGAATTGACGAGTCGTTTACCTTGCCTGTGATGGGAAAAAGCATTCGGACATTTTTTACATGCCAGTTGTCGCTCGTTTATTTAATACAATAGTTATGAAGAAGCTGATAATATTATATATTTCGCTGGTTTGTATATTGCCTTTATTGGCACAGACCGAACGCGAGCTTACTGTTACCGAAATACGCCAGCAGACCTCTGTTGCCGAGCCTATAACCCTTCAAAAAGGTTATTTTAAGGTATCTACAGCGCTGAGTTATGTTTCATTGGCCGGTGATTGGTACAATAACGATTGGGAAAAAACGCCTTCATACAGCTTTCAATCAAAAGACTTCACGTTTCCATTTACCTTTTCGTATGGTGTTACCAACAATTTTCAATTCAATATTTCGTCTGGCTATCAGTACAGCAAAGCAACGCATAAAAAAGAAGCGATTGACTATATCGGAGGATATTCTAAAAATATCAACATAACGAACAATGCCATTGGTATTACAGACATTTACCTGGGTTGCATTTACAAACTGATGGAGCAAAACGGCTCTCTTCCTACAATAGCAGTGGGTCTTTCGTTGGATATGCCCCTGCCCGGCAGAAAGCCTTCTGTTGATGCGAATACATATACGGTTGATGATGTTCCCGGGCCACAATCGAGTGCGGTAGGCATTGAGTTTTATGCTAAAAAGATATTTTACCCTTTTGCCCTTACGTGCGATGTTTCATACACATATCGGCTTTCGACAGATGTTTACCCGTTTTTGGACGTGTTTGATTTAACTACAACAAAGGTTAAGCCTGGCGATTTGTTTATGGCTAATATCGGGTTTCAGAATATGTTGTGCGACTGGATAACATTGAAAAATGAAGTGGTTTATAATTATATTCCTGCTGCTAAGTACGATAATTCATTGTTTGGTTATTTAGAAATACCTTCTGTGGCATTTTCATGGAACCCGGCGCTTGTTTTTCAGATTAGAAATTTCAGGTTCAGCCAGTCGGTAACCTTTCCCTTTTATGGAAAGAACACCGGTACTAATCCTACGTATGCGGTAAATGTCGGAGTTAAATTTTAACATCATGAAGTTAAGAATAGTTTTTCTTTTCAGTCTTTTATTGTTACTCTGCCGGTGTACCCCTCCGGCCGTGTTGTCAAACCAGGAGATTTTGCAAGGCGATGAGGCTGCAAACCGCTCGGACTATGCTTCTGCGGTTTTTCATTACCAGAACTTCTGTAATATAAATGCTAAGCTTGGCTTGTATCGCAACCTTGAACGTGAAAGCGAGGTGCACCGCAAGATGGGGTATGCTTATTCCATGATGGGCAATTTTAAAAAGGCTTTAGCGTCGTTCAGAAATGCAGCATCAATTGACTCGTTTCAACAAGCCAACACAAATCTTGTTGAGGATATCAGGGGGATTGGCAATTGCCATCTGTATATGGGCGATTATAAATGCGGGCTTGCTGAGTTGAAAAAGTGTATAGCCCTTAGTAATAAATACGAAGCTACATTGAAGCAAAACCAAAGGCTTATTGCTGCTAATGTTTATCTGTCTTTGGGTAACTGTTATGCCATATTTAGTCAGTTTGATACCAGCAATTACTATATGGACAGGGCAATTGGGATATTTTCAAAAGAAAGTGACAACTATGGTTTGATGGTTTCCTTATTGAAGTCCGGGATTAATGAGCTTGATCTTTGTAACTATAATAAAGCAGAGGAAAAAATAAACCGTTCTATGAAACTGGCTAATGATCTAAAGTTGGGACTTTCTGAACACTACATAGCACTGGGGGAGGTCAATAGCGCAAAAGGTGATTATGAAAATGCTTTTTTGTATAAAAGAAAGGCATTGAGCCAGGCTGATTCGTCCGCCAATGTTACGCAAAGAATAGCCTGCAATATTAGTTTGGGCGATTTGTTTACCGAAGTGGGAGATAACAAGGCTGCTTTGGCTTATTACAACATGGCTAACTCTATTATGGAAAAGAATGATGTAGAGAAAAAGGATGCTGCAGCTATGTTGGCCACGCGAAAAGGTGATTATAGCAGCAGTTTGCAGTTTTACGCTGGTTCTGGCGCTACATTTAGCAGAGGAATAACGCTCTTGAAGATTGGAATGGGCTTTTTTGAAAAGAAAAGTTTCGACAGTTGTCGGTTTTACCTGGCAGAAGCTGATAAGCTGATTCCTTTGAATGCTAAAAATGACGCCAAGACGCTGATTTATATTTACAAAGCGGCCTCGCAGATTGAAGCTGGCTCGGCACAAAACGTTCAATTTGTCTTGGATTCTGCAAGGCATATAAATCAAAATCCTGATAACGATTGGAAAATATTTTACTACCAGGGACGGGCTTTTGAAGCTGATAACAATGATGCCGGAGCAGAAAAGGCCTATAAACAAGCAATTGACGTTATAGAGACCCTGAGGGGCAAGATTCGTTCGGATGAGCTGAAAAGCTCGTTTATGGATAAGCGTATAGAAGTGTATGACAGGCTTATCAGGTTGCTCAATAAGCATGGCAGGGTAGAGGAGAGCTTTAACTATTCCGAAAAAGCGCGTAACAGAGCTTTTTTGGACATGCTCGCACGACAAAAGAAAGGCATTTCGTACAATAGCGCTGACTCTGTATTGGCAATGCAGGAGCGGAAGCTTAGTACAAAGATTATAAAGCTCAGAGAGGAGATATACAGTTTTTCTAATGCTAAGAATAGCACCGATTCTACCTTTCAGGTTAGGGGTGTTCTGGAAAAAGAGCTTGGACAAACCAGTGCTGAATATGAAACTTTCCTGACCAGTCTTAAAAAGGATAACAATATGTTTATTGAACTTATTCAGCCATCAGTAACAGATGTAAAACAGGTTATTGCTGAAAACAATGACAATACTATACTTCTGGAATACTGGCTTAGTGCAGATATCCTCTATATCTGGTGTTTGGATAACAGCAATATCTCTTTTGCTTCTGTGCCTTTTGATGAGCAAAAGTATAATATGCTTTATGAAGGTCTGGCCTACTTTTCAAAAAAGTCAAAAAAGACAGGCTACTATCTGGGCGAGTTGTACAAGTTATTAATAGCTCCTGTCAGGGATAAGTTAAAGGAAAACAGCAACTTGGTTATTGTTCCGCATGGCATGCTTCATTTTGTGCCATTTCATGCGCTTATTGACGGCAGTAAAAGCTACCTGGCAGAACATTATTGTATTTCGTATGCTCCATCTGCCAGTGTACTCAGGGAAACTAAAAATAAAAAGCGTTCTGCCGGGAATTCCCTGTTAGCAATGGCTTTGGGTAACTTGTCTCTATACGGTATGCCACCCTTGGCTTCTACAGATAATGAAGTGAAAAATATTGCGCCATTGTTTGAAAAATCGTTGGTAAAGGTTGAAAACGAGTGTACAGTTGATTTTTTTGTAGAGAATGCACCGTATTTTAGTTATCTGCATCTGGCAACTCACGGGGTTTATAATAGTAAAAGCCCATTTTCATCGTATATCCTTTTTAATAAAACGGCTGACAATGATGGTATGCTCAAAGTGAGCGATATATTTGGCTTACAACTTAAATCAAACATGGTAGCCCTGAGTGCTTGCCAGACCGGGCTTGGCAATATATCCAACAGCGATGAGCTGGTAGGATTAAGCAGGGCATTTATATACGCAGGGACACCGTCTATTGTGGTTAGTTTGTGGAGTGTGGCCGATGAACCAACGGCAAAGCTGATGACCTACTTTTATGAAAACCTGAAAACCAATCCGGCTAATGCAGCCCTAGTACAAGCAGAACGAAAGTTGATGAAAACGTACAAAGAACCTTATTTTTGGGCTCCATTTGTGCTGATAGGGGACTATGAATGACACTATTCTTTCAACCCATTCACGTAAAATCCCAGCACCATAACATCATCCACTTGTTCGAAATTGCCTTTCCAGTCAAGGAAAGAGTCTTCAAGCAATTTCTCAGGACTGGAATACTCTTTACATACGTTAATCAAAAGCTCTTTCAAACGCTTTATCAGGAATTTTTTGCCATTGGGGCCTCCAAACTGGTCTTTGTATCCATCAGAGAAGAGTACAGCAATGTCTCCTTCTGTATAGTTTATACTCTGAAGGTTAAAAGGTTTCATTACTTCGTAATACCCTGCTGGCATTGGGTCTGCGTCAAGTTCAACTATTTCGTTTGTAGAAGTGCGGACGATGAGCATTTTGTTGTTGGCCCCGGCAAAATGGATTTCTTTAGTTTCTTTATTGAGGGTGCAAACAGATATATCCATTCCATCACGCACCAATTCAGCGTTTTCGTTGGTCGGGTTAAGGAGCTTTATTAATCTTTCCCGCAGGTTGTTTATAATTATGTCAGGCGATAGAATCTTGTTTTCGAGGATTATTTCATTCAAAAGGCTTATACCCAAAAGGCTCATAAAAGCACCTGGTACGCCATGTCCTGTACAGTCCGCAGCAATAAATATATAAGTGTTGTCCACCTTGTTAACCCAGTAAAAATCACCGCTTACCACATCGCGTGGCCTGTAAAATATGAAGAAGTTGTCGATAATTTTTTTAATATATTCATTTGAAGGTAGTACAGCAGATTGGATGCGTCGGGCGTAATGGATGCTGTCGGTTATTTCATGGTGAGCTTTTTCTATTTGTGTTTTCTGGTTTTCTATTTCTTTGTTTTTTTCAATTAAAGCAATAGTCCTTTCGTGTACTTTGTTTTCCAAAATGGCATTTAGCCTGCGCAAACGCCATGAATAAAGCCTTACGATGGCTATTACAATTGCTACAATCAGGATGAAGTAAACAACGTAAGCTAGCGGCTTCCGGTACCACGGAGCTTCAATGGTTATGTATATGGACTTTACCGGACTCTCTATGCCATTAACAGCCACAGCCTTAATCTCAAAAGTGTAATGGCCGGGAGTTACATTGAAGAAAGAACAAGAGTTTTGGTTGTTATTGTCATTCCAAGGTTCGCTGTTTTCTTTTATGCGCCACTTAAATCGGGCAGGGATGTTGTTGTAAAAGTACGTGGAGTTGAAAATGATGTTAAAGGAATTTTGGTTGTAAAGCAAATCAATGCTTGCAGCAGAATCATTGAAGTCGAAAAAGCTCTTTCCGGCAATTAGCGAAATAGTGAAACGTGGAGTCTGCTTCTGGTTTATTTTTCGGTTTGAGAACAGCGTATAAAGTCCTTTATCAGTTGAAAAGTAAATGTTGCCATTAAATCTTTCAATATTAAAAAGCTTTTGAAATTGAATGTATTTAAAACTGCTGTAATCAAAAGTGTTTTCGGGTTTAATATAGCCAATTTTATCACCTAATACAGCCAGTTCCATCTCCGAATCTTTGTAATATGCCTGTATTGGTGCATATTTCCCAAAAATTCCCGAACATCTCTCAAATTTGTCATGGTTTAACATGTAATTGACTTCTGGTGTAGAGAAATAAACGCTTCCATTGATTAAATGCACTTCTCCAATTCTGGAAGGTGCGGAAATAGTAGAAATAAACTCAAGTTTGTTTTCAGTAACCTTATATTTTAATATATTTTCGTTGTTTGAAGCTGTGCTGTATTGCGAAATATATAAGGTTGTAACATCATGGTCAACAGTCATTGCACTGCCAGTAATAGTTTCTATTTGCAAATCTTCCAGGTTAAGCGAATCCACTAATCGGAATGAGCTGTTATAAAGCAACAGGCTTTTTTTGCCAATGCAACAAAATTTTTCATTTTTCATGGTTTGAATAAACCGGCACGGACTCTGAGATATCTTTTTAATAGTGCCATTTTTGCTGGCATATACCCCGTTGTCAGAAGCAATAATCATCTGATAGCCAAAGACCTTTATGTCCCAAACATTAGATTTAACCTTGGTATTTTGGACAAAGGCTGATAAGTTATTGGCCGGACAGGAGTACAGCCCTGATGATGAAGCTACAAACAGGATGTTGTCTTTGTTAGCAACGCAATGGATCTTTCCGGGAAGGTTGAAGCTGCGGTTAAAAAGCATGATGGAAGAGTTGTAGGCAATATAATGAATGCCGTTTTCGCCTGCTGTCCATATATTTCCATAGATGTCATTTATGGCACTGCTTATTTTATCGGATATTAAGCCGTTTTGGGATGAAAAGTGTGCATATTCATGGTAAAGTGAATCTATTACAAACACTCCGTTGTTGTTGGTAAAGATGCACAAATTGCCATCATTCAGTGATAATGCCCCGCGGACTTTAGCTGTGCTAAGGCAAGGGATTGGTATATGTTGTATTTCTCCTTTATTGTAAAGGTAAATACCATTGTCCACTGATAAAATTTCGACTTTTCCTTTATAATTTCGGATATTAAATATGCCCATATCGCTGAAAAAGTAGCCATTTTTAACTTCTACTAAGTCCTTGTCCAGTTTTAGCAGGCCTTTGCCGGCCTGTCGGACATAAAGGACATTGTCCACAATAAAAACGTTATGAAAATAGCTTTCGTTGGAAAAACCTCCAACAGGCTTTATTTCCCTGATAAATTTGTTCTTTTCGTCAAAAAAGTAAAGTCCTTGTTTGGTACAGAAAACAATGATGTTGAGGTATTTCAGAATCTTATAGGTTTTTTCATGGTCCTCAGGTGATGAAAGCTGGTGATATATGTACTTACCGGATTTTGATTTAGCTAAATAGCCAAAACCATTGGAAAGTCCGACGAATATTTTGTTTTCATCAATAGGAAGGCATGAGATAATGTAATCGTTTTCAGAAACCTGATAATACAACGTGTTTATGCCATCAAAAAGGTATATGCCACTTTTAGAGCCGAAAATAAGAGTGCCACCTTGGCATTGGCCTATGCAATACAAATCAGACGAAAGACTGTCGTTGTTTTCGGCGGGGTCATAATTTTTTATAAAATACTGGTTGTTGATGGCCAGTAAGTATGTGTATGCAAAGAATAATATGAAACAGAGGAGATACCTCATGGTGCATAACATTATTCATTGTTCATTGTTCATTATCTCTTCAATATCGCTGTTGGCAATTTTCCCATAATTAATTTTAATAAATTCAAAGAGCATACGCTTTAAATTAGCCTTGTCTGTTGTAACCTTCTTAATAACAGTGCATTCATTATTAAAGCTTTTGTTATCAGGGATTATAAGCAAAAACTTACTTAGAACAGAGGAGCTTTTGTCATTCTTTTTTACTGAGCATAATTGAGCTTCATACTGACCCGGCTGTATGTTTACGATGTCTCCATTCTGCAATACAAAGCTGTTTTCGGTTTGTTTGAAAGGTAAGGATACTTTTTTGGCGTTTATAAAAAGAGTAAGTATATATTCCTGGTTTTTAAACTTTTCATAAAGGTTTTGTGGCAGTGTTACCGAAATGCGCTTATAAAACACTACGGTGTCCGTAAAAAATTCAAACAAAAGCTCATCGCCTTCGCCCCTGTCTTCAAATACTTCAATATCGGGCATATAAATGTTTTTCTTTACGTTGAGCTGAAATATTTTGCCGCTTTTGGGGTTTATCAACGAGGCCGTTGCAGTAGGGGCTTTGAAATCGAACTTCTCATTTGATGCAATCTCAAGCCCTGTTTGAAGTTCTTTGTTCAGGTTTTTGGCAATTATTATTCCGTTTACTTTTACCACCAACAGGCGGTCTTGAGGAAAGAGGCTGGTATAAGTAATGGCCAGAAATATTAAGGTATATAAAGTTTTCATAGCAGAGGGTTTAAGTAATCATTTATAATATCTGAAGGTATAAATTATAAAATTATAAACTTACCAAGAACAGTTTTTCTATACCCAAATATAATGCATTTTATTGGCTTAATAGCCTGATTGTTAGGAAATAATTACCTTGTCAATTGGAGAAAGTTAAATTTTTTGAAGATAATAATTTATCTGTAGCAGTTGTTTATTTTCATCCTTGCTTGTGTTTAACGAATCATGCTCGTTTCATGCAGTGTGGCAAACACAAAAATGTCTTCTTTTGCATGGCCTGGCCTCCAAAAAGAGTTTCATTAGCATTAATGGTTGCTTCAATTGCTTCCATTGCTTTTTTTGAAGCAAAATATTATTTTTAATGAACATAAGTTCATAATTATATTTTTATAATGAACTTATGTTCATTATATTTGCAAAAAAGAATGTTATGGCTCGTACCAAAAAAAACAGGCTGATACAGATGGCTCCGCATTTTTGTGGTTTTAAGCCTCAGGGAGTCCAATGTAAAAAAGGGTCAGAGGTATTTATCAACTTTGAAGAATACGAAGCGCTTAACCTTTGCGACTACGAGTTGCTTACACAGGCCGAAGCTGCTAAGATGATGAAAATATCGCGGCCTACATTTACCCGTATATATGAAAGTGTACGTCGGAAAATTGCAAAAGCCTTTATTGAAGGGTCATGTATTCATTTCGAAGGTGGAAATGTAGATATTTCCAGTTGGTACAAATGCGAACATTGTAAAATAACCTTTACGCTGGGCGATGAAGCCACAAAGGCTTGTCCGCTTTGTAAAAAGGAAGTAATAACCCAAAATATCTGAAGCCATGAAAATAGCTATAGCTGCCACCGAAAACCACGTTAAATCGTATGTCGATCCTCATTTTGGCCGTTGCGATTGGTATTGTATTTACGATACAGAAACAAAGAAAGCTGAATTTATTGAAAATATTGGGCGAAACCAACATGA